>OHYO01000322.1_pt1 | contig 22393 bp, 17 predicted proteins | sample 1580291 | NCBI WGS metagenome assembly OHYO01 (sample SAMEA3882526, study PRJEB24775) | human gut metagenome | biome: human-associated habitat; feature: intestine environment; material: feces | place: Netherlands | collected 2009/2010
CCTGCCGGAGCAGCCGGTTGAGATCACGGCCGACGGTACGCGCCTGTACCGGGTGTTCCAGAATCTCCTTCAGAATGCCCTCAATTACAGCTTGCCTGGGAGCCGCGTCTATCTCTCTCTGAAAACCATCGACAAGGCGGCAGTCGCCTCCCTTCGCAATACCTCCCGCAATGAGCTGCCGGAAGGTGTGGACTTCACCGCCCGGTTTGTGCGGGGTGACGAGAGTCGCACGGATGGCGGCACCGGCTTGGGCCTGTCTGTTGCCAAGAGCTTTACCGAGGCCTGCGGCGGCACCTTCCGGGTGGAAACCATGGCGGACCTCTTCACCGTCATCGTGAGCTTTCCCGTGTCCATGCATAAACCCAAGCAGTGAACGATGCAAATATAAGGGACCTATGAAGTTTTATCATAAATGAGAACAAGCCGGGCAAACGCCTCGGCTTGTTTTTTTAAATCGTTGTTTACATCCTTGCGTGTGCAAATTATAATATTAGCAAGAAACTGGCAGTGATATGACCACCTACAAACGGCTCAATCTGCTTTTCAGCAAACGTGGCATCAAGCCCGATCAGATTGAGGCCTTTTTATGATAAGTTGCCTATACAGCGATAAACTGAACTTGAGATCGTGAGGGTACAGCTATGGCGAGAGTTTCCACCAGAGAGAATAAAAATATATATCAGTTGACCAGAGAAAATCTGAAGCTTACCAGAGAGACCGCAAGTGAGCTGTTAGAATCCATTCCGCCGGAGCGTATAGAAAAGATTGAGAACGAGCGCTCTTTTCCGCATCCGGATGAAGTGCGTACAATGGCAGAGAAATATAAAAAGCCGGACCTGTGCAACTATTACTGCGCCAATCAGTGTCCCATCGGGCAGGAGTATGTGCCGGAGGTCAAGATCAAGGACCTGTCTCAGATCGTGCTGGAAATGCTGGCATCTTTAAACGCGATGAATAAGCGGAAGGACCGGCTTATTGAAATCACGGCTGACGGCAAAATTTCCGATGATGAGCTGGAGGATTTTCTATACATTCAGGAGGAGCTGGAACGCATTTCCATTACGGTGGAGACCTTGCAGCTCTGGGCAGAGAAGATGCTGGCTACCGGTGTGATTGATGAGGCGCGGTATGAAGCGTATCGGAGCCGGAAGAAAACCTGAAAGGGGTATTTTGCTCCGAAAGTGAAAATAAACTGCTGTATCTTTCCAATTCTATGATGTATTCCGCCGTCCTTTTGCTGTACGCTATTCTCAGGCAAAGGGACGGCGTTCCAAAAACCGGAAAAGGAGCTGAGGGCCATGGGGCCAGAGAGCGGCTGTTGACCATCCACTTGATGGAATTATTGAGAAAAAACGGAAAATATGCAACAAAATTAGGATTGGAACCGTCTATAAAAGTGAGAGTCCTTGCAGAAAAGAAATATAGTGGGGGAGCCCATGGGGCGGAAAGGGAGAGCTAATGAAATACGCGGCAGATTTTAGGCAGGAAGCCAGGGCGGCGCTTCAGGGGAAATGGCCGTTGGCCATTCTGGTGGGATTGGTGGCGGCGATTCTGGGAGGAGCCGCTTCCGGCGGACCTGAATTTAAGATCAATTTTACCGGCGGCAGCCTGAACGCGAATATTCAATATGCCGGACAGACCATCTACTCTTGGGGAGACGGGATCACACCGGGACTGCGGGCAGTTCTGGTTGGCGGCGCGATCTACCTGATCTTAGCGGCAATCATGCTGGGGGTCCTGTATTTCATTCTGGGCAGTGTTATCGAAGTGGGCTATGCCCGGTTCAATCTGAACCTGACCGCCGGAGAAAAGCCGCCCTTTGAGACCCTGTTTTCCTACTTCCCTTATTGGAAAACCATAGCTGTGACCATGCTGCTTCAAGCCGTGTATATTTTTCTTTGGACGCTGCTGCTGATCATCCCCGGCATCATGGCTTCTTACAGCTATGCCATGACCGGCTACATTCTGGCGGAGCATCCGGAACTGACAGCCAGCGAGGCCATCGCACAGTCCAAGGATATGATGGCGGGGAACCGCTGGCGGCTGTTCTACCTGCAGTTCAGCTTTATCGGATGGGACATCCTGTGTGCTCTGACGCTGGGCATCGGCAATCTGGCCCTGCGGCCTTACAGACACGCTGCTGAAGCGGCGTTCTACCGGGAGCTGTGCGGCGGTACGGTGCCCGAAGACGAGGAATACTCCGCATAAGTATTGTCATCCCTTAAAAACTACATAAAGAAAAAGAAAAGGAGAACCACATGGACATTTTACTGAAGGCAATTCCCATTGCGATTCCCGTGATCCTGGTCATTCTCATTTTCCTGATGGGCTACGTGAAAGCACCCCCCGACGTGGCCTACATCATCTCCGGCCTGCGGAAGCACCCCAAGGTGCTCATCGGTAAAGCCGGCATCAAGATCCCCTTCCTGGAGCGGGTGGATAAGCTGATCGTCCGCCAGATCTCCATCGACATCAAGTCCGAGGGCTACATCCCCACCCAGGACTTCATCGGCGTGGACGTGGACGCCGTGGCCAAGGTGCGGGTGATGACAGACCCGGAGGGCATCCAGTTGGCCATGAAGAACTTCCTGAATATGACGGAGGACGACTTCAACCGGGCTATCGTGGATTCCTTGCAGGGCAACATGCGTGAGATCATCGGCACCATCACTCTGAAAGAGATCTGCAATGACCGTAAGAAGTTCGGTGACGAGGTGCAGTCCAAGGCCCAGACCGATATGAACGCGCTGGGCATCCAGATCATCTCCTGCAACATTCAGCGGGTCACCGACGAAAACAGTCTCATCAATTCTCTGGGCCAGGACAACATGTCCAAAATTCAGAAGGACGCCGCCATCGCCAAGGCCGAGGCGGAGCGGGATATCGCCATCGCCCAGGCCCAGGCTGCCAAGGCGTCCAATGATGCCCAGGTGGAGGCGGACATGCACATCGCCCAGAAGCAGAATGATCTGGCGATCAAGCAGTCTGAACTGAAGGTGCAGGAGGATACTAAGCGAGCCGAGGCCGACGCCGCCTACACCATCCAGCAGCAGGAGCAGCAGCGCTCCATTGAGACGGCTACCGTCAATGCCCAGATTGCCAAGACGGAGCGGGAAGCCGAGCTGAAGAGCAAGGAAGTCGAGGTCAAGAAGCAGTCCCTGGACGCCGAGGTCCGCGCCGCTGCCGACGCCGACCGTTACCGCAAGGAGCAGGAGGCCCAGGCCGCCCTGTACCAGCGGCAGAAGGACGCGGAGGCCGTCCGCTATGAACAGGAGCAGGCGGCGGAAGCCGCCAAGAAGGCCGCCGAGGCTGCCCGTTTCGCCAAGGAGCAGGAAGCTGCCGGTATCGCCGCCGTGGGCCAGGCGGAAGCCGAAGCTATCCGGGCCAAGGCTCTGGCAGAGGCCGAGGGTATCGACAAGAAGGCAGAGGCCATGAAGAAGTACGGCGAGGCCGCTGTGATCGAGATGATCATGAACGCTCTGCCGGAGATCGCCAAGAACGTGGCGGAGCCCCTCAGCAAGGTGGATAAGATCACCATGTACGGCGAGGGCAACAGCGCCAAGCTCCTCAGCGACATCGTCAACGGTACCACCCAGGTCACCGAGGGCATCAGTGCCGGGATGGGGCTGGACCTCAAGAGCCTGCTGGCAGGCGCCTTGGGCGGCAAGCTGGCGGCGGGCAATTCCCAGCCGGTGCAGGTGACGGTGGCACCCCAGGCCCAGCCTGACGCGGCGGCCGCTTCCGCGGACACGCCGGAGCAGCAGGTGTGATGACTTAACCGAACATAAAATCTGCCTGGGGCCTCCTGCAGGAGGTCCCAGGCTTCCGTAAAGAGAGGAGTTCGTTTATGATAGGCTTTGGAGGAGATCCCGGCTTTGATGTGACTTTCAGCATCATGCGGATCATGGTTCCTGTCATGTTTGTGTTGGTGTTTGGCATTATTATCGTAACAATGGTTCGCGGCGTTGGAGAATGGAACAAAAATAATCATTCACCGAAGCTGACGGTCCCTGTCACTGTTGTAGCGAAGCGGTCAGATGTAGATAGAGGAATCGAGACTATGCACACCTTCACAAGCTACTATGTCACGTTCCAGGTGGAGAGCGGCGACCGGATGGAATTTGAGGTCTCCGACATGGAATACGGCATGCTGGCGGAAGGAGACTCAGGGGAGCTGACCTTTCAGGGTACCCGCTATTTGAATTTTCAACGGAACGAGTCGGCGGAATGAAGGGCGTAACCGTCAAACGCAGCGGCGGATTGAAGATTTCCCGTGAAAATGAGAGAATACCCCGTATAGAGCGTAGAGTCCACGCATAGTGAACGGCTCCTTGAGATGGCGGCCTTTTATACGTGGTTAGATTTTACGCTTACTTATAAAGTTCTATTCGCCATTAGCTTTGACGGTTACGATTTGTCAAGGGTATTTTTCCACGCCGTCACACATAAAGCAAGCGGCGGCTCGTGGCGAGCCGCCGCTTGTAACCTGATTGGATTTAATTTTTGCTTATCCGCAGCTCGCCGATCACTCTACAGTAAAGCGATACAAGAAGGTTACGATTTGCGCTCTGGTGCAATCCGCGTCGGGGCTGAATGTGGTGTTGGTGGTTCCCTTGGTGATGTTCTCCTTGACCGCCCACAGTACCGCATCAGCATAGTAGGCGGTGGACTTTACATCGGCAAAGGGATTGGCCGTACCCGCTGCCGGGGACTTCTCGGAACGCCACAGGAATGCGACGATCTGGGCGCGGGTGCAGGTCATGTTGGGGGTGAACGTGGTGTCGCTGGTGCCCTTGGTGATGCCATTCTCCACCGCCCACAGCACAGCGTCGTAATAATAGCTGCCCACAGGGATGTCGGCGAAGGGCATGGCGCGGGTTTCGGGTTCGGGACTGCCAGCTGCTCTCCACAGGAAGGTCACGGCCTGCGCACGGGTGCAGATGCCGTCCGGGGAGAAATGGGTATCATCGGTTCCCTTGGTAATGCCGTTTTCCACTGCCCAATCCACAGCGTCCTCATAATAGCTGCCGGTGGCTACATCCACAAACACGCCGGTCTGGGGGTTGCCGTTGGCTTTCATAAAGATGACCTCAATGGTATGGGTTCTGCTGACATTCTCAAAGGTGTAGGACTTCACTGCGCCGATGCTCTTGCCGTCGATCTTGACGTTGGAGACGGCGTAGCCCTTATCCGGGGTGATGGTGAAGGTCTGATCCCGGCCCTCGCGGACGCTGACATTGCCGGAGGGAGAAATGGAGCCGCCAGCCCCGGCAGTTGCCTTGATGGTGTAGTAGCTGTAGCCGCTGCCGCCACCGCCTTCATTGCCGCCTGTGCCGCTATTGCGCAGAATCGTCAGCGTGTAAGTTTTAGCACCGATTCCCACGACAATGTTGGTTGTGCCGCTCTTGGGGATGGCAACGGTTGCGCTGCCGCCGGTGGACAGAGCCTGCCCGTTGATGCTCACGGGCTCGTCGTTTCCAGACACCGCTGTGACCAGCGTAGATGTTGCTCCGCTATCATTTTGCAGCGTATAGGTATAGTTCGTTCCGTTGGCGGTAAAATCGCCGAGCCCCACTGCCAGACCTTCAAAGGTCAGAAGGTCATCACCGGGCACTGCGGCTCGCACCACTACGCGGGTGCCAAGCTTGGAGAAGGTGACGGTTTCCATCCGGAAGGTTTCCCCGGAGATGGCACCGCCAATACTGGTCTTTTTCGTTTCCAGAACGGTCCCGGCAGCATCCAGCAGCGTGGCCACCAGCGCTGCGCTGGTCTGAGACTGCAGGCAGTTGTTGCGCAGGGTAATGGCGGCGGTGCTGTGACCGTTGCCGTCGTTCCCCTGTGCCACATCCATCGTCAGCTTCTCTCCGGTGCGGGCCAGTGCGCCGGTCATATGGACGCTGGCCTCGCTGTCACTGCCGTCATACTCCGGCAGGCGCTGATTGCTTCCCGATCCACCGATCTGGCCTTCCGCCCACGCCTCGGCGTACAGATAGGTACCCACATTGGGGATCTCGGTTTTGCCAATGGATGTCATATACTCGCCCAGATCATAGGTCAGGTCCAGTGTAAAGGTTCCCTGATCGATGCGGGCGAGGGCGCTGTCTTCGGAAATGGTGATTTCATTATTGCGAACCGATACGCCGTTTGTGGTGCAGGCTACCTCTGCAGGTTTGGTATGCAGATCATCCGCATAGAACGCAAGCTTCACCTCGCGGCCCTTTCCGCTGGCCAGCGTGGCGGCAGAGGAATTATAGAGGGTCATGCGCACCGTGCGCTTGCCGGCGCTCTCCGCAATCACTTCCATTTGCGAGATGCCAATGTCGGGATAATCCAGATACACTTTGCCTTCTTCGTTGATGCCGTCGGCGGTGATGGTATAGCGCGGGTCGGTCACGTGGTCCTCCACATGGTGCCAGACGGTAAGGGTGGTGCTTTCATTGGGCAGCAGTGTTTCCGTAAGGGTGGCGGTTTCCCCGCTGCCAAGGCTGACCGTTAGGTTTCTCACATCGTTCAGCCCGGTGTTGCGGATGGTAAAGCTAATGGGTGTCAGGCTGTTCAGCGCCAGCGTTGCATAATCCACACCGATCTGTTCCACTGCCACTGCATCGGTGATAAAATCAGAGGCAGCGGTATAGAGGTTCGTTTCCTCACCCGGAACGGTCACGCCGCCGATTACCTTCGGGCTTTCGTCGTCATACCGGGTGGCCTGAATGACAGCCTGCACCTGATTGGTGCCGCTGACATAGGCATCAAAGTGGTCAGCCAGCGTGCGATCCGGCAGCTCTGCCAGTTCCAATGGTGCGGAGAGCGTGTAGGTATTTTCGGCATAGCGCAGCTTGGCCGCCTTCAAAATGCCGTGATCTACCGCGCCCTTGTCGCCATTGACAGTCTCATTCCAGACGATGGTAAGATCATTGAGGCCGCGATAATCCCCACTGAGGGAAGCGAAGCGGAAGTCTCCGCCCACGACGGCGTTGCCGCTGCTGGTCAGGGCAGACAAAGAGCCGGGGAAGCTGTTGGACATGGTGCCTCCGCCGTCCACAGCCAACAGCTGGATATCGCTGCTGCCGTCTCGGACACTATGCCAACCGATGACAAATCGGTCATCCCCGATGCCGAAGTTGGCTGCAACGACCTGGGGGTTTTCGTCAAGATTGCTGTCACAGGTCGCCAGCATGGCTGTACCGGGAGTTCCGTTAGCAGCCACGGTACAATAGGCGATCTCGTAGTCGGAGGTTTTTCCGGTTCCGCTGCGGTCCAGCGAGTAAACCGCCATAGCGGTTCCGTCGGGCAGCATGGCCGCCTGCAACGCCTTCACGCGGCCAGTAGCACCGTTATAAAGCATTTTGGCATCGCTCCATTTGCCGTTACTGCTGTCATAGCAGCTGTACATGATACAATCTCTGGTCGTGAAGTTCAGCAGGTTGTTGCTGCCCGAAGTGCTCACGGGATCGGGGGTGTAGACGCTGCGCCAGAACACGATGGCCTTGCCGTCGCCGCCCACTGCCGTGGCTGGGGCCAGATCCGGCGTGCCGTCGTTGGTTAGGCGGGTGGAGGTCCAGGTTTTGCCGTTATAGACGGACACTACGATCTCCGTGCTGTTCATCAGCAGGTTTTGCTCTTCCAATGTCACGGCATCACCGGCATTTTTACCCGGCAGGTCGGTGCCCATGCGAACCCAAGCCGCCGCCGCGAAGTCGCCGGTGCCGGACAGAGAAACGCTCGTGTCGCCGTAGCCGGTGAACCCTGTGGGATCGTCAATTTGGATGGAGGGAGTATAGACGCCGCCATTGAGGGTGGAGAAATGCGCCCGGCTGTCGTAAATACTGCTGCTGTCGCCGTCGTTGATGTAGGCCAATACCGTCCCGTCATCGCTGAGCTGTGGATAGGATGTGGGGTTGGCATTGGTCTGGATGTTTTTCAGCCCATCGGGGGGGGAGTTCAGAGAGAACAGCATCATCCGCTGCTGGGGCTGGCCCCAGGTACGGGCATATTGCTCCAGATAGTCCCGGCTTTGGAGCGTTGCACTGGCAGAAGCCACCTGCATTCCGCTCTGAGCCGCCGCCATCTGCAGCGAGGCAAGGCTCAGCCCACTGGTGGCGCTATTCCAGTAGTCATCGATTGTTTTCCAGTTATTAAAAGTCCTGGTGGCTCCAAAGGTTCCGGAGGCGATCACCGCCTCGTAGGAGATAAACAGGAAGCTGGCTACAAATTTGATTCCCACTTCGCTTGAGATCCCCAGGGCCTGACCGTTGATCTGGCGCTTTGTCTCGTCGGCAAGATAGGTGCGGGAAAGGAACTTATTCTGACTGTCCACATCCAAATTGCCGAATAGGCCGATCTTCAGCGCCACGATCGAATAGTCAAAGCCAATGCCGCCAAACGCGTGGACATAGGCGTTGATACGCAGCGTGGTCAAAAAGTCATTCACTGCCGTGGCCGTGGGATCGCTCCAGGCAAGCTCTGTGCCCTGTCCCTGCTGGCCGTAGCGCACTGCGGTACGGAAATCCAGCTGAATGGCACCGCCCAGCTCAAAGGTTGCTGTCAACGGCACGGGGCCAGCCATGGCGTTCACGCTGAAGGAGAAGCCCACGCCAACGCCGGCGGTAAAGCCGCCGCCTACGGTGAAAACCTCCCACTCCTTTTTTTCGGCGTTATAGCGGATCTCCGCTTCGTAAAAGCCCTCCAACTGCAAGTTGAGATCCGTGCTGGTGACATTGTCGGCCAAGGAGTTGGCTTTGTATTCCCCCTTGGGATCATAGGTGCCCTTGGCCATCTGGCTCAGGTCCCCGGTACTGGGCACGCCCACTTCCAGGTTCTGCGTCAGCACATTCGCACCCAACGCCACGCCGTCCTCGGAATAGTCCATGTCCTCCATCTCCAGCGTATTGTACCCGGCCCAAATCATGGCACGGAACACGGAGGGATCTTCGCTGGGGGTGATGATCATTTTGAACACGGAAGTGTCCACCGGACCGCTCAGCTCATCCAGCCGTCCGGTCAGCACCTTGAGAATGTTACTACCGTCCACTTTGCTAAAGTCGACTCCCTCCACTATACTGGAGGCTTTCATCGTCGCCAGAATACCGGTGACGCGGTCATCCTCTGTCACCTTGGGCACTCGGGTCAGATCAACGACCCGGAAGGGCATTATTTTCTCCTGCAGCAGGCTGCCGTTCAGGCTCAGCTGCGTTTTCATACCCACATCCTTGCCGTCGGCGATCCATCCAGAGGTGGTCATGGTGGCCTCGGTGAGGGTCAGATCGTTTTCCGCTACGGGGATGGATGAGAAGGGATACTGCTTGGTACTGCTGCTCTGGGCGGCAGGAAGAACGCCGTATTCGTCCGCCAGCTTGAGACTGTAATTCTTCGCATTGGCAATATCCTCGCCCCAGAGGAACATGGTGGTGTGCAGGCTTGCTGTTTTGAAGCTGCTGTTAGGGCCAATCTTCCCGGTCGAGCTGCGGACATCCACCTTCTGACCGTTGGCAAGACCGTAATCAACGCTTTGCGCCACAATGAAGGGTTTGTTTTCCTCCCCCGCCGGCACGCGCTCCAGAGAGACAACGCCCTCTGCGGTGCGCATTACATCGTCCACGCCCAGCTTGCCGTTGACGGTCAGCAGCAGCGGATAGTACCTGTCGCCGTCAATTGCGCTGATCTCCAGAATGTACTCCAGCTGATCCAGAGCGGAAAGCGGCGTGGTGCTGCTCTCGCCCTTTTCGGCCGACCAGAACTGGGTGGAATCCAGATAGACGGTTATATTTCCCGCCGCATCCGTGGTATAGATGCCGCCGGTGGTGCCGTCGGCAAGTGCGTCTGCCGCGGGGCCCAGCTGAGCCGTCCGGCAGTAGCCTCCGTTTTTATAAACGCCGCCGCGAACGGTCACCGTCTTGCCCGCCAGCGGATCGCCGCCCGGCGTGATGAGCGTCACAGATGCCCGGGCGACTCGCCGGAGGCTGAAGGTATTCAAGGGATAAAGCTGCAGCTTTGTGGCATCCCGCTCGCCGGAACGCAGATTTTCTTTATAGATGGTGCCCAGATAAATATCCGCGCCGGAGCCGGACCGCAGAGACACCTCACTGGCGATTCCGTTGGGTTCGTAAAGCGCCAGCACGCCATCACTGTTGGTCTTGAACGTTTTGGGCGCGCCTGTGCCGTCGGTGTATTGCAGCGTAGTTTCCGCCGCAGGCGTCAGCTGGAAGAGATAGAACTTATTTTGCAGCGTTTTCGCTGTCACATGTACGGCGGCACTCATGCCCGTGGCGGCATGGGTAGCCGTGACGGTTGCGGTGCCGTTGGCCCGGCCGGACAGCGCCATTTTGGTTTCGGGAAGGTAGGAATCAAAGGAGAAGTTTTTGATGTCCTCATACAGTCCGCCCTGCTTGTAGTTGACGGAAATGGCATTGTTGTCGGAGGCCCACTGGATGCCGTCTTTAAAGGAGTTCCATCCGTACTCGTCATAGTTGATGCCGATGTACTCGATCAGCCCCAACTCCTGGCGCAGCTGCAAAATTTCAGCTGTTTCGGTGGGCGGGGTGCCGCTGACCTTGGAGGTATTGTCCATGGTCAGCGCAGAAATCGTGTTACCTTCGCCGTCCTGCACCTTCAGTGCGTCGGCATCGTAGACATACAGGGGGAAGGAGTCGGTGCTGGGAGATTCCTCACCAGGGTTCTCCACGCTCAAAACCACTTGATAGGTGTCCTTCAGATTGCCGGCTTCCACACGCTGTAATGACAGGGGGAATCTCCCGGAGGTGCCGGATAGGCGCTCACTGTCCACCACTTTGGTGGTGTTGTCCTCTGTGACCCGGGTAATGGTCAGCGTGGACGGTTGAGGGGCGCCGTCAGTGGCGTTTTCCACCGACCAGTCGATATTGACGGCGCCGTCGGTATCCTTGAGGTAAATGCTCTGGGGCGGTGTCAGCTTGGCCGTGGCAGGCGGTGCCTGCACGATGATCCAGGCAAGTGCCGACAGGCGGACGTTCTCACTCTCGGCCTTGGGGTGCGGCATGGAGACCAATACCGTGTAGGCCGGGTCATTTCCGTTGGACAGCTTGGAGAGCACATTCTCCTCGATCCGCACGCTGTTTTCATCTTTGCCGGCGGTATAAGTCGCAACGGGATCGCGGCCGCTCAGCGCCGCCTCATTCTCGTAGTGGCCCTCATACAGGTCAATCCTGTAATTGAACTCTTTGTTCGGTGCCATCAGCGCGGCGTTGGAACTCCACAGCACGGTGGCGGGTTGATTTAACCGCGTCACGATGGACGCGCTGCCGGGAATCACCAGTGCCAGGGAATCGCCTGCCGTCACGGTATAGGGCTGTGACTGGCCCGACACATCATCATCGTCAGTGTCCACAGTCCCGTTGTCCGCCGTAAAGGTAAAGATGACGGTTCCCACCTTGGTTCCTGTGGTGGTAACAACGCCGGTATCCTCGTTGATGGTGGCAATGAGTTCGTCACTGCTGCTCCATTTACCGGAGGTGTAGCTTGCCGGCTCATCGTTTTTCCCCAAAACCTTGGCCTTAAGCGTGGGGCGGGCGGTTGCAGCGAGGGAAATCGTATAGTCGGCGGAATTCGCTTCCGGGACGACCTCCACCGTGTGCGCGGAAACTCTCTTTGCCACCGTGAACTGCCGGGTCAGGGGAAGAACATTCACCCAGTTAGAGTTAGACTCGTCTCGCTCGCCCTCGTTGGCCTGCAGCGTCACCGTGTAGGTGCGGTCGAAATCAGAGGGTGGTGCGATTGCGTAGTCACTGACGGTGAAGGCTTCCTTCTCTGTGTCCAGATAGACCTGCAGAAGGATCGGTTCATCCGCGGAGTCGTTCCTCAGTTCGAGGCGGAAAGGGGCTTCCTTCGGCTCTGTGCCTTCCGGGGTGTGATAATTGCTGTATACGGTCTTGTAGGTCTGCTCCATGTTGGCCTGCATCGTGAACGATGCCTTGCCGTTGGCGTAGTCGGCGGTCAGTGCGGTGGGAGCGTTGCGCATCAAGACGCTCTCCAGCGCAACGCCGGCAATCGAGTTGCCTTGATAGAGTGCGGTATCCAGCTCATTGCCGAAAACATCCTCCACACCGGTCATACTACTGACGGTGACCGTGGTGGCATCCGCATCCTGCACCGGGTACCAGAGCATTGCCGTGACGCCGTAGTTGTTCATGGAAAGCTCATCGGCGCTATACTCTTCGCCATTGATGGTCACGCTGGCGCTTCTAAGATCCACGAACTCGCTAAAGGTAACTGTGATGGGTACGTGCTGTCCGCTGGCATAGGTTCCCGCCGGGGCCGTGACGCTTTGAATGGTGGGCTTGTCCGTGTCCAACAGCTCGGCGTGGACGCCGCTGGTCTTAGCGGTGGTGGTGGAATTATGGATATTATTATTTACATTCTTCAGATACAGTTCGAAGGGCAGATAGTACTGCTCATTCTTTCTGTTTTGCGTGGTAGACTGTAGGGAGATTTTGACCGTACTGTCCTTGTTGATCGTACAGTCCTCCGTTTTCTTTCCGTCGGCGTTGATCGTCAGAGCTGTTTCATCGAGCGTGTACTCCGTCAGACAGAACGGGGCATAGGGTCTCGGGTTTTTAGAATTATAATAGCCATACGGCGCAGGGCCATTATAGGAAGCTATGTCTCCGCTCCAGCTAAACTCGATGCTGGCGTCGATTTGGTATGGCTGATAAAATGGGGCGGAGCCGTCGGGAAGCACCAAGTTGCGGGCACCCTCCAGAATTCCGATGGTATTGCTTAGCGCAACAAAGTCCGAATTGTTGGCACTGCCGCCAGTGTAACTTTCCGTCAGCAAAGGAATAAACAAATCATCATATAATACGGTTGTATTTTTGACTTCTTCAACATAGCTCGGCGCGGTCATTGATGTTTGTATTGTGGGGGTGTCAACCGTCTTTATTAGCTTGAGCTGACAGTAGTCGGCATAACCGACACCGTCATAGAACACCAGATTTTCCGCATCGTAAAATTCGATCATCCCCAGCAGGTCGCCATGGGAATAAGAATTCTCGAGCCAGGCTTTGTTATTTCCTTTGGTTTTAACCTCGACAGTGATTTTACAACCACTTAAACTGGAATTCGGGTCGTCTCGCGTATAGGTCAGCTTGTAGGACCCGTCGCTTTGCTTGACCCCACTCGTCTCGCCTATCGAGACCTCCACACCGGTGATATACTCGCTGAGCTGGCCTTTTTGAATGCGGTAGGAAAAGCCGACCGGTTTTCCGCCGTATACAGTAAAAGTCCCGGAGCTGCAGTTGTTGTTGTTTGCTTCGGCCCCCAGCGTTAGGCTCATCATGCCGCTCATATCCACCGTCTCAACGCCCTCAGGCTCTGTGGCAGAGGCGGAATACTGCAAACTGATGCCCCGCAGCTCCAGCTGCTCCATCAGGCTGTTGAGATTCTCCAGAGCTTCCCCGGTAAACTCCCTGCCGGAGAAATAGGTGTCCTTGATCCGCTGCAGCTCCTGTTCGATTTGGATCATGGTCTTCAAATCGCCCAGCGCCACCGGAGTCCCATCCACGTCGGCTATACGGGTGAGATCCGTGGCGGGATTTTCCAGCAGCTCCATGACAGCCGCCAGTGTCAACACCTGGCCGTCCAGCGTGATGGTTTGATCCACCTTGAAATTGCCGGCTTCATCCAGCAGCCCCAAAGCGTTCAGCACGGAACGCACTTGGTCGCTGCTGCCGCCGGTCAAGGCGGAGAGCTGCTCCAAAATCGCCTGATTTTCCTTGGGTGTGTTGCCCAGCGAATCGCTCAGCGCTGCAAACGCCGTAGTTGGCAGCAGCGTGAGCGTCATGCACAGGCACAGCAGCGCCGCTATAAACCTTTTCTTCATGCTTCCTCATCCTCCTTAGTTCGTTCCTCCTGTTTATTGTTTTTCTTTCTCAATCGTGTGCAAAACACGGTAACGACCACCGCCGCAATAAAGCAGATCACGCCAACCAACACATAGCTGCCCACGTTTTCCAGCAGCATCGTTGCGCCGTTTAAGCCCTGCACCGCACCCGGCGACCGGCCGGGGAAATGTCCCATCGCATAAATAAGGCAACAGCAAAGCGCGACAGACACAAGCGACAATCGCTCGGTGATGTGCTTTTCCTGTCGGCGGCGCATTTGCCACGCTCGGCTTTTGACAAGCTTCACACGCTGCCCGGTATCCATCATCAAAAACACTCCTTTCAAAAAAGTCTTAAAACGGGCGTTCACTTATATAGGTACAGAAAAAAGCAAAACTACGCACCTAAAATTAAAAAAATTTTTATTTCATTTTCGCACCATACGCCAGTGGTAGGTTGCCTTTTCAATTTTTCTCGTATTTTTACAGATATTTTGTCAATCCAGCTCGCAAAGCGTCATTGACCGATTCTGTCAGATTTTTTCCTTCCTCCAACGCCATCCTACGCAGCGCCTTATCAATATCCCGATCCAGATAATAGGCCCGCAGCACCCGGTCACTATTCTTCTTTGCATTTTTTTCTTCAGCAACAACAGTATTCTCGCTCTGGCGTCCTGCTCCGATGATAGACTTAAACGCAGCCTCCCGGTCAAACTTCGCTTACTCAGTCCACTGTTTTGCCCCGCCTGGATGATCTGGCTCCACTCCAGCAGACGATACTCATCCCGGATCGCCAACACATCTTCCGTTTCTTACACGCACTCCCTTCGCATTCGAAAACTTACACGCAGTCTTTGTTGACTGCATATCATTTTCTCACACTTACGCAACCTTGGAAATGCGGGTGGTTATTGAGCACTTACGAGGAAAAGGTTTGAGTTGATGCATAGAGGTTACTCCTCTTGACAAAACCGGTCTCATTCTGGTATATGGTAAAAATATCGGAATCACAGCAGATTTCATTCATCGGGCAATCTGCCCTGTACTCTGCCAAACACAATAAAAAAAGGGGCCAGCGCCCCAAAACGGATCAACCACTCCAGCCAAAGAAAAAAATTCAAATGCTGCCACCTTTTTCGTGCTCAAAGCGTCTATATAGATGACCGGAAAGCAAGGGGCTTGATAGGAGGCCATCCAGTGTGGTAAAAAGATTAGATAAAGATGACTTCACCCGTCTGGTGCTGCAGAATCAGACGGCCATGTTCCGAACCGCCCGGGCAATCGTGTCAACCGACGAAGACGCAGAGGATGCGGTACAGAGTGCCATTTGTACTGCCTTTACGAAGCTGGATGCCCTGCGGGACCCTGCAAAATTCAAATCGTGGATCCTGCGGATCGTAGTTAACAACTGCTATGACCTATGCCGGAAGTACCGGCCAATCACTGATCTGTCTGAAGTACAGAACTTTCTGCCTGCAGACGATCCGGATCCGACTGAGCGGCTGTCCCTATGGGAAGCGGTGCTATCATTAAACCCGGAAATGCGCTCCGTGGTAACACTGTTCTATTACGACGGATTTTCCATTCGGGAGATCAGCCGCACTTTAGGGATCAGCGATGTAGCAGTAAAAACCAGATTGTCCCGCAGCAGAAAGCAGCTGCGCCTTTTGCTGGCCGATGAACAAGGAGGGGTCTATGGATCAATTTGACGAGTTGCTCCACCAGCGTGCCGCTGAGGAATCATTTCCACTCCCGGAGGATTATGCCGGGCGGGTGTTCCAAACCTGCGCGGCTCTGGACGAAAATTCCCGACGGCGTCAGCGACGCCACTGGGAAACATGGGTCGCAGCAGCGCTTGCGCTGTTCATCACAATTCCAAACGTATCCCCCTCAGCTGCGGCAGCGATGGCGGAGATCCCTGGGCTGGGGGCGTTGGTGAAAGTGGTCACCTTTCGGAGTTACGCCTACAATGATGGACATAGTTCTATGGATATCTCCGTACCGGAGTTATCCGGCAGCGATGCAGCTGATACGGTAAATCAGGAAGTCCGCGCATACACCGACGAGCTGCTGACGCAGTTTTACAAAGACTGTGAACGCATCGGAAATGGCTATCAGGATCTGCGGGTATCCAGCGTGGTGCTTACCAACACGGACACATGGTTTACCCTTCGCATAGACGCCACACAAACGGAAGCCAGCAGCTATGCCTTCAGCCGCTTCTATCACATTGACAAAGCAACGGGACAAATGATCTCTCTGAGGGATCTCTTCCGCGATGGGACCGATTATGTGTCAGTGCTGTCCAATGAGGTGCTGCGGCAAGTGGAAGCGCAGATGTCCGCAAATCAAGCCCTCGCATACTTCCCGGAGGATTTTGCTGGGATCGACGCGGAGCAGAATTTCTATCTCGACGCAAACGGAAATCTCGTGTTGGTCTTCGACGAATTCGCGATTGCGGCAGGCTCTATGGGGATGCCGGAATTCACGATTGAAAAAAACATCTATCAAGACCTCTTAAAAGAAGCATATCAGAAAGGATTCGTATGATGAAAAAGAAATTATTTGTATTGCTGACGGTTGTATGTATTTTGGCGCTGGCTACCGCTTGTGGCAGCCAGACATCTGGCACGGCCACAGATTCCAATGCTGGCACTCAAAGCGGAGCGCAGCAGGAGGAAAGCACCCTGACCGGCAAGCTGGACGAGAAAAAGGACTTTATGTTTGTTGTGACGGATGACCAAGGCGCTTCCTACCAGTTTTCCATCGACTCCTCCGCAAAGCCGGAAGGATATGATGATGTTGCCGTGGGCGACTCCGTCACTGTGACCTACACCGGCGCATTATCGGAGGTTGATCCCTTTGAGGGCACAATCGTTTCTGTGGAGAAAGTTAAATGACATTCGCCCTTGAAGATAACAAAAAAGTAGAAATCGGAGCCAGAACGGCTCCGATTTTTGCTTTTTACTACCATTCGCTTGGCAGATTTTCCGTTGTTCACCATCCGACACTACCTTCCAATTCCGTTCGGGGTCATTTCGATGAACCGCTACTATTATCTCGTAGGAGCCTATGCACCGTTAGATTTGATGGTTACGATTGCCTGCTTGGTAAGGTAATATAATAAGTTCAAATAAAACAATATATACGCACAATGAAGAGATGAGTAGGTATCTCTTAAGGATACCTACTCATCTCAGTCTGTCGAAAAAGTCCGGCTGGAGCTGGGCTTTTTCTGATAGATATGGTAGAATGGACAAGGGTGATAAACGGTGTCGCTTCGCAACGCAATGGGGCCATAATATCCCACCAAATGAAGCCTTCCATCAACGTTGAGATACAATCAACTGTACCATAAGGTGGCAACAATTCGGATATTTTAAGCGCCAGAATATAGAAAAACTCTACTAGCCAGGCAATAAAAACAGTCACTCAGTTCGGCTACAATAATTACAGAGCTACAGCAAGCTATCGCTTACCGCTGATTTCCCGTTGAAAAGCAACTGAGAGAGGCGTCTCCTGTGGAATTAAGACTCACGGAGCAGGAGGCTCTGACGCTGTATCGAATCATTCTGCGGTGGGATGAATTAGGCAGCTTGACCACAGAGGATGACGAGGAATGTCAGCTGCTATGGGATCTATCCTGTACGATGGAAAAAGAACTGGAGCCGGTGAAGGATGCCGTGAGACGCAGACTGCCTTGACCGCGTAAGCGCCAACCGGTTCGAAGCCTTTGATGTGACGCTGTTTTCTTTGACGCTGACGGCTCTTGAACTGTCGGAAAGACGCCGGTATCGCGGGATGATATTGACAAAAGGGGAAATGATGCTACAATATCTGCGAATGGTTCGCAGATTGGAGGGCTGCTGATGTCAGGTTATAATACAAAGCAGCGAAGAGCCCTGCTTACTTTTTTGGGGGAGCATCCAGACGAGCTGTTGACTGCACGCCAGATGGCGGACGCGCTGGCAGAGAAACAAATCAGCCTCAGCGCCGTGTATCGAAACCTTGCACAGTTGGAGGCGGAAGAAAAGGTGCGCCGCAGCGCAAAAAGCGGGTCGCACGAAGCGTTTTATCAGTATCTTGACGCCAAGGGTTGCAAGGGCGCGCTGCACATGAGCTGTGTGAAGTGCGGCAAAACCTTTCACATGGCCGACAGCAACGCCGCCCTGTTTGCAAAGCACTTGGCGCAGAGCGAGCAATTCACGCTGGACGCAGCCGACACGATCCTCTATGGAACCTGCTCGGACTGCAAGGGAAAATAACGAACAGAAGGGAGGACAGACCATGACAAAGAAGCTTTGTTTTATGACGCGTCTGCTGGCGGCCGTGCTGGCCGTTGTCATGCTGTCCTCCGCTATCTATATTGCGGTCGAAGCCAATCATGACTGCTCCGGCGAGGACTGCGCCATCTGCCATCAGATCGGTGTCTGCGAGAATCTGCTGAAATCTCTGGGGCTTGCCGGTGCTGCCGCAGTGATCACTGCTGCGTTTACATATACCATGTGCAAGGCGATCCTACCCTGCACAGAGATGATCGGCACACTGACACTCGTTTCTCTCAAGGTAAAGCTTTCAAATTAAAATAGGACTTTTACAAGGGCGAAGTCTATCCGTTTTCGGATAGGCTCTTGCGGTTTTGCCGCTGCCCTTGTATTTTTGCGCCTATTTTTCAAAAATTCGGAGGTTTTATCTGTATGATGAAGAAAATTTTTACCATCTTTCTTGCGCTGACCATGGTGGTCGGCCTGCTTGCCGGCTGCGGCAAAAAGAACAACGCAGAGACGGGCGAGAGCGATTCCAATAAACTGAGCGTTGTCACTACCATTTTCCCAGAATATGACTGGGTCAAGGAAATTCTCGGCGACAAGGCCGGGAGCACCGATCTGACCATGCTGCTGGACAACGGTGTTGACCTGCACAGCTACCAGCCCACGGCGGATGACATCGTCAAGATTTCCGACTGCGACCTCTTCGTCCATGTGGGCGGTGAGTCTGACGGCTGGGTGGAGAGCGTCCTGAAAAATGCTGCCAACAAGAATGTGAAGGTCATCAACCTGCTGGAGGTGCTGGGTGATTCTGTGAAAACAGAAGAAAGCGTTGAGGGGATGCAGGAAGCAGAGCACGCCCATGACCACAGCAAGGAGGTTTCCACCTTTGAAGATCATGAGGTTCAGGACAGAAGCCTGTCCGACTGGGCGGGCAGTTGGCAGTCTGCCTACCCCTTTGCGCTGGATGGAACGCTGGACGATGCCTTTGCAGCGATGGCAGAGGAAGGCGAGATGACCGCCGACGAGTATAAGACTTACTATCAGAACGGCTACAAAACGGACATTACCAATATTGACATTGCGGGCGACCACATTGCGTTCACCTATGAGGACGGCAAAAAGGTCGGCTCTGACTACAAGTATATCGGCTATTACATTCAGAACTGGTCTACCGGCACCAAGGCGGCCATGTATCGCTTTGGAGCGGTAGACAGAACCTCCGGCGCACCGATCTACATCGAATTCAACGACCACATGATCGAATCAGCTGCGGCCGAGCATTTCCACATCCGGATGAGCAACGAGAGCTTTGACGCCATCGTTGATCCGGAAAAGTCGTGGCCAACCTTCTTCCCGGCTGACATGACCGGTGAGGATCTCTGCGAGCACATGGAGGGCCACGGCCATGACCATGGGGAGGAAAAGGACGAGCACGTCTGGCTGTCTTTGAAGAACGCCAAAACGCTGGTCGGCGCGATTGCCGATGCCTTGCAGAAGCTTGATCCCGATAACAAGGATACCTACGCCGCCAACGCCTCCGCCTATATCGAAAAGCTTTCCGCGCTGGATGGCGCGTACCAATCCGCCGTGGACAGCGCGACGCGCAAGACTGTCCTGTTCGGCGACCGCTTCCCATTCCGCTATCTGGTGGATGACTATGGTCTGAGCTACTATGCTGCCTTTGCGGGCTGCTCCGCCGAGAGCGAGGCCAGCTTTGAAACCGTTTCGTTCCTTGCAAAGAAGGTGGACGAGCTGGGACTTCCCTGCGTGCTGACCATTGAGGGCAAGAACCACAAGCTCACAGAAACCATCGTCCAGAGCACCGCCGCTAAAAACCAGAAGGTGCTGACCATGGACTCCATGCAGTCCACCACCGCCAAGGATGTGGCAAACGGTGCTACCTACCTCTCTGTCATGGAGCGGAACCTCTCCGTGCTGAAAGAGGCACTGGGTTAAGGAGGCGGGATAATGGCTCAGCTCACTTGTCAAAAGCTCTGCGTCGGCTACGATGGGAGACCTGTTCTGCAAGGCCTTGATTTTGAGGCCTTTGCGGGCGACTACCTCTGCATCGTAGGAGAAAACGGCTCCGGCAAGAGTACCCTTATGAAAACGATCCTCGGCTTGCAGACGCCCATCAGCGGCAGCATTTTGACAGGCGATGGGCTGAGGAAAAATGAGATCGGCTATCTGCCGCAGCAAACGCAGGTGCAGAAGGACTTCCCGGCATCCGTGAGAGAGATCGTTCTCTCAGGATGTCAGGGACGCTGCGGCAGCCGCTCTTTTTATAACAAAGAAGAAAAACAGCTCGCGGCGGACGCCATGGAGAAAATGCAGATCACGCCCCTTGCCAAGCGCTGCTACCGGACGCTCTCCGGCGGTCAGCAGCAGCGGGTGTTGCTCGCCCGCGCCCTGTGCGCTACCCGAAAAATGCTGTTTCTGGACGAGCCGGTCTCTGGCCTCGACCCAAAGGTGACGGCGGAAATGTATGCGCTCATTCAAAAGCTCAATTACGAGGATGGCATCACCGTTGTGATGATCTCCCATGACCTGAGCGCGGCGCTGCAATATGCCAGCCACATTCTGCACATCGGGGACAGGGTGTTCTTCGGCACGAAGGCGGCTTACCTGAACGAGTTCCCCCAGGCATGGCAGAAGGGCGGCGGGGCATAATGACGGCGATTTTTGAAAAAATTGCGTTCTACTGGACCTATCCCTTTGTCCGCTACGCACTCATTGTCGGTGTGCTGATTGCGCTCTGCTCGTCGCTTCTGGGCGTGACGCTGGTGCTGAAAAGGTTTTCCTTCATCGGCGACGGGCTTTCCCATGTGGCCTTCGGCGCCATGTCCATCGCCGCCGTGCTGAAGCTGACGGACGATATGCCCCTGACGCTGGGCGTCACGGTGGTCTGTGCCGTCCTGCTGCTCCGCACGGGGCAGAACACGAAGATCAAGGGCGATGCCGCCGTCGCCATGATCTCGGTGGGTGCGCTGGCCATCGGGTATCTGCTGATGAACCTTTTTTCCACCTCGTCCAACCTCTCCGGCGATGTGTGCAGCACACTGTTCGGCTCTACCTCTATCCTGACGCTGTCAAAAAGCGAGGTCTGGCTGTGCGCGGGACTGTCCGTGGTGGTCGTGGCGGTGTTTCTGCTCTATTACAACAAGATCTTTGCCGTGACCTTTGACGAAGACTTTGCCAAGGCGGTGGGAACAAAGGCTGATCTGTACAACCTGCTGATCGCCGTCATCGTTGCTGTGGTCATCGTGCTGGCGATGAATCTGGTCGGCTCGCTGCTGATCTCCGCACTGGTGATCTTCCCGGCGCTGTCCGCCATGCGCCTTTTTCAGAATTTCCGGTCCGTGACGGTCTGCTCGGCCGTGCTGTCAGTGAGCTGCGCGGTGCTGGGCATTCTGGTCTCCATTCTGGCGGGGACGCCGGTGGGTTCCACCATCGTGGCGGCGGATATTCTGGCGTTTTTGATTTGTTCGACTATCGGCCGTGCAAGGGGAGGCGGAACGGGATGAAACAGCTTTTTTGCCTGCTGCTGGCTGTCTGCATGATGGCTTCCCTCTGCGCCTGCGGGAAAGGCCGCGAAAAGGACGCAGGAAATGATACGCTTTCTTCCAATGAAGAAGCGTCTGCACCGACAGAGAGCATTCCAACGCCGAAAGAACAGGAAACGCCGGGGAAGTCTAAGCCGTCGCAACCCTATGCCGGCAAAGTGGATGTGGATCTGACGGTGCTCAGCAGCACCATGGTCTACTCCGAGGTCTACAATATGCTCTATTATGACCAGGAGAGCTATTACGGTAAAACGGTCAAGGCAAATGGCATATTTGCCATTTATCAGATGGTGGTGGACGGCGTGACGCAGCCGGCCCCGGTAGCGTATGCCTGCATCATCGCCGATGCGACCGCCTGCTGCGCTGAGGGGATGGAATTTGTGCTGGAAGGTGATTATACCTACCCGGACGATTACCCGGAGCTGGGGGCGGAGATCACCGTCATCGGTGAATTTCAGTCCTATGAGGAAAACGGGATGACATGGTATCATCTGGTGAACGCAAGGCTGGCGTGATGCCGTGATAGCGCTGCATACATAGTAAGCGTGACGATTTCAGGGAGAAAAGTATTCCGGTGCTGCCTGACTGCAATTTATACGAGCCGGACAAAGGACGTCATTTATCCCGCTGCAGAAAAATTCTCGTGAGGAAAGCGAGTGTTGAATTTGAGATGACTCCTTAAAAAATAGGCAGACTTAACATAAACT
>OHYO01000323.1_pt1 | contig 22389 bp, 20 predicted proteins | sample 1580291 | NCBI WGS metagenome assembly OHYO01 (sample SAMEA3882526, study PRJEB24775) | human gut metagenome | biome: human-associated habitat; feature: intestine environment; material: feces | place: Netherlands | collected 2009/2010
GCCTGTATCCCACTTATTCCCGGCATCTGGATATCCATAAAACAGATATCCGGCGAATATGCCTGTGCCATCTCCACCACAACTCTGCCTGACTTTGCACAGTGGATCTCACATTCATTTCCATATTCAGTTTCAATAATTTTCTTTAATGATTCCAGCATGATACCTTCATCATCTGCCAGCAAAATTCTATACATCTTCTCTCACTCCCATAATACTTCTCTTAGTTTTCATGCACAGGTATATAGATTACTGCTTCTGTGCCTTTTCCTTCACCTTCACTGTTAATCTCCATAAGCCCTGATTCCTCATAATAAAGTTCCAGACGACTGATCACATTATTCATACCGATTCCTGTAGAATCACCTTCTTCATTTCTGTGCTCTCTGTTTCCTGACAGAACACCCTCTATCTGTTCCTGCGTCATTCCCTTTCCATTATCTTTCACGCTGATACGTATATAATCTGCATCTCCTGTAACTGTGAGATGTATTTTTCCTTCCCATTCAATGTCACGTATTCCATGATTGACTGCATTTTCCACAACCGGCTGCAAGATCATACTTGGCATACGCACATTCTCCAGTGATTCATCCACCTCCTTGCTGAAATGGATATCTCCTGCAAACCGGACATTCAGAATGTAGATATAATTATCTACAGCTTCCAGTTCTTCTCCAAGTGTAGCATCTTCCTGCCCTTTTTTTACATTATAGCGGAAAAAATCCGCCATCTTTTCCACGAAAATCCCGGTCTGCTCGGCATCCTCCATCATTGCAAGCTGTGCTCCTGCATTCAGGGAATTAAACAGAAAATGTGGATTAATCTGTGACTGAAGATATTTCAACTGTGCTTCTTTCAGATGATTTTCCATAAGAAGCTCCCTCTCCATCATCTGCTGCTCTTTCTCCATACTTGCTTTCGTCCTTGCCATATACAGATCAAGATTCTCTACCATTGTATTAAACGCTCTGGTTACTGTTCCCAGTTCATCCTGTGCATCTGTATCGTGCATCTTTACATGGAAATTTCCCTGACCTACCAGTTGTGCTGTCTCTGCCATATTGGAAAGGGGAACAAACATATTTCTGGTGGCCTGGATGAGCAGAAGCATTCCACCGGCTACAATTATGATCATAATAACTGAATTGCTTATCTCCAGATATCTCATCACTGCACGAAGTACTGCATAAGTACTGGAGTTCTCCTGAAACATCAGGTTATTCAGTTCGTCAATAGATGACTGGATATATCTGTAAAGCTTTGTTGCATCATCATATTTACGCTTATACTGCTCAACGTTCCTTCCTCGTTTGGCAGCTACCGTTTCCGCAGTACAGTCCAGATATGTTTCCGACATTTTCCGGATATTCCGTTCCAGCAGTTTTACGGGATCATTGATATTATCTTCATTAAGTTTCTCAAGTTCATTTCTGTATTTTGCCTCATTCTGATAATAATCAAGAAGTGTCTGAGAATTCTTAACCTTAAGATACTTATACATATTATCCTGTACTTTCTCAAATACCTGTGAAAGTTCGGTAAGCTCTGCATTACTGGCATAAACATTATCCATCTTTTGCATGGAATTATTGATTCGCACATAAAAAAGCATATTCATGGCAAAAAGAAGGACAGCGATCATACCCACCTCTATAACGATTTTACTGACCAGTGAAAAATCTTTCCAGCGCAGCTGCTTCATCTGGACACCCCCTTCCTTCTCATTTCCCGTACTGCATTTTTGTCCAGGAAATTAATATCTACATTATAATAGGAATTGGTCCTTCCATCCTTCTGATATGCTGTCAGAGCTTCTATACTGTATCTGCCAAGCTGCTCTGTATCCACATCACAGGTAACAGAGATTACTCCCTTTTCCACTGCTGTAAGAATATCTTCGGAACTGTAATATCCTATGATTGTAACCTTTCCTGCAAGATTAAAGTCCAGCACTGCCTGACGTGCACATTCTGTAGTCTCTTCATCCATACACACAAGAATATCCGGTATTTTATCTCTCTGCTGAAAAATATCTGTTACCGCTTCTTCTGTCTCAAAGGTTCCGGTTAAGCGAAGATTTTTTCCTGTTATCTGGATATTTTGCAAAGAGCCTGCCTTTGCCTGGGCTGCATTGCTGATCTGTGTATATATCTGGCTCTGGTTCATATCATCAATATTTTTCTTCAACAGAATAAGAATACTTTCCGTATCCTCAGTCACATATTCCGCTACCTTTTCGCCATAGGCACTTCCAAGCTGATAATCACTGACACCCACGAAACTCTGACGCTTACTGTGAACTGCATCTCCCATTACAGTGACAACCGGAATTCCTTTCTGAACAGCCTCATTTATCTTCTCTTCCAGTCCCTGCTCCCCACTGTATTGCAGGATGATCCCGTCTGAATTTGAAGCAATACTCATATTCATATAATCAAGCTTACTGTAATCGCTCTCCCTTCCACTGCCTCTCAGTTCAAGAATTGCATCATTCTTCTGCGCCCATTCCTGTGCACAATCATAAACCGCTTGCCAGAAAGAAGAATTCGGACTGTCTACGATCATATCGTATTTATATTTACACATCACCTCATTCTTCTCTTCCAGACTGCTCCCCCTGGACAGTCCCTCACAATAAGACTCTCCTATCATATAAAAAAGCACTAAAATTCCTGCCAGTGCAAAGAAAACCAGCAGTTTTGTCCGTTTCTTTTTCATCTCAATCTCCGTAAATTCTTTCTTCTATATTTTGCAGAATCTATTATACAATAAATCGGTATGAATTGCTTTCTTTTTTTCATATACTGTAATGATTACATCTGCCACCTGCTGTTTCTTTCATTCTGACACAGATATTCATACTCTGTGTTCCTGAATCAGAGAGATATTTTTATGAGGAGTATCTTTGCATGAAGCGGACTTTAATATTTTTTGAAATATTATGCATGATTTTTTTTCTGCTCTTTTCTTCTGTTTACAGACGCACACAGTTCCTTACTTCACTGGCAGGTCCCGGTATGCTTTCCCTTGTAAAACAGGCATCTGCAAAAGCTACAGCTTCTGAGAATTTTTCAACTGACACCACCGCCGGGCTTCCCGTCGAAGAACCTCCCAGAATCGCACTGACCTTTGATGACGGTCCTAATGCCCGGTATACCCCCATGCTTCTGGATGGATTAAAAAAAAGAAACATCAGGGCATCTTTCTTTCTGATAGGCGAGAACATTGAAGGAAACGAAGATATACTCCTGCAAATGCGAAAAGACGGACATCTTATCGGAAATCACACCTGGGATCATGTACAGCTTGACAAGATCCCGGCGGAGAAGGCCCGACTGGAAATTGAAAAAACAAATAACAGAATCTATGAAGCTTCCGGAATTTACCCTTCTTATGTGCGACCGCCTTTCGGCGCATGGATCAAGGATATGGAACTTTCTGTCACCATGCTTCCCGTATTCTGGGATGTAGACACCCTGGACTGGCAAAGCAAAAACATTGATTCTATCCTGTCTATCGCCCAGAAACAGATTCATGACGGTTCTATCATCTTGATGCATGACGGCTATCAGACATCTGTGGATGCAGCCCTGAAAATCGCTGATCTTTTTACTGAAAAAGGCTATGTTTTTGTCACTGCAGACCAGCTCCTGCTCACATAAAAGATTTGCTTTTTCCTGCCTGATTCGTTATACTGTTATACAAAGCTTGTACAGATTTCTCTGTAGCAGGATTATCCGCAGAGTATGCTGTACATCATTATATACAAAAGGAGTAATTAAACGAATGGACAGACTATTTAACATGGACAACAAATTCTTCACCGTCATGGGACGCGTGGCTGATCTTATTATGCTTAATGTGGTCTTTCTGATCTGTTGTCTGCCAATCGTGACTATTGGTGCGTCACTGACTGCACTCCACTATGTCACACTGAAAATGGCACGTAACGAAGAATCTTATATTATCAGAAGCTTCTTCAAATCCTTTAAGCAGAACTTCAAACAGGCAACTGTCATCAATCTTATCATGCTTGCAGTTGCAGCTATCCTTTACATGGATTTGCGTATTGTAGGTAATATCGGCGGAACAATGTCTCAGGTATTGTATATCGTTTTCTTTGCATTTGGTATCCTTTATATGATGGTATTTCTGTATATTTATCCGGTGCTTGCCAAATTCTACAACTCCATCAAAAACACCTTCCGCAATGCATTCCTGATGGCTATCCGTCATCTTCCGTATACAGTCCTGATGGCAGTCATCACTCTGTTACCTGCAGGCGTGTTTTTTATTAAAAGTTTCCGCATACAGTCCATGGCCATCATGCTTCTGTGCATGTTTGGATTTGCACTGGAGGCATTTATCAACGGACATTTTCTGGTAAAGATTTTTGATAATTATATTCCGGCTGATGCAGATACCCAGGATACAGACCTTCAGAACGGAAACTCTGCTGAAACTTCATCAGCAGAAAATGATCACACAGTATGACCAAATGGGGAGAGAAACCATACCACTCTCTGGACTATATGCTGAGAGAGCGGTTTGGAGAAAAGGTTTATAAGGTCACGCTAAATGGCGGCATGTCCTGTCCCAACAGGGACGGTAAGATTGGAACCCGCGGCTGCATCTTCTGCAGCGCAGGAGGAAGCGGAGATTTCGCTGCAGATGCCGCACTTTCCATCACTGACCAGATAGAAAGCCAGATCAGTATCCTTTCACAGAAACGTCCGATTCATAAATATATTGCCTATTTCCAGGCGTACACAAATACCTACGCACCTGTGGAATATCTGGAGAAAATTTTTACAGAAGCAATCTCTCATCCAAAGATAGTTGCACTTTCCATCGGCACCAGACCAGACTGCCTCAGTCCTGAAATTGTGACACTTTTGTCCCGGTTAAATAAACAGAAACCTGTCTGGATTGAACTTGGACTTCAGACGATCCATGAATCCACTGCCAGGTATATCCGAAGGGGATATCCTCTCTGCATTTTTGATGATGCCGTAAAACGCCTGCGAAAAGAAAATATCGAAGTAATCGTGCATACAATCCTCGGATTGCCCGGTGAAAACACAGCAGATATTCTGGAAACTATGGAATACCTCAACCATATGGATATTCAGGGAATCAAACTGCAGTTACTTCATGTGCTTCGCGGCACTGATCTGGCAGCAGATTACGAGAAAGGACTGTTTCAGACTTACGAACGGGATGAATACATCTCTCTCCTTATAAACTGTCTGGAACATCTCAGACCGGATATGGTTATACACCGCATCACAGGCGACGGCCCCAAAGATCTGCTGATCGCACCGCTGTGGGCAAGCCGTAAACGTGAGGTATTAAATATGCTGCATCACAGGATGAAAGAAGAACAAAGCTACCAGGGAAGACTGTTTTCACACTAAAAGATTCTCTGCTACTCTACGCAAAGGAGGGATAAAATGGCAACACCATTCACAGTTTATAAATTAATCGTATTATATATGCTTCAGAATACTGAAAAAACCCTGACAAATTCCCAGATTTCGGAATTTATCCTGGACCGGGAATATACAAACTATTTCCATCTCCAGCAGGCAATCTCAGAACTGGTAGAAGCAGAACTGATCACCATGGACACCCGTTCCAATGTCTCCCATTACCGGATTACCGAAGATGGCATAAAGACTCTCTCCTTTTTCCAGAAAGATCTCTCTCCTGAGATCAAACAGGAAGTCAGGGAATACCTGAAATCCACCGGCTTCAAAGCCCAGGAGCGAATCGTCACTCCTGCCGATTATTACATCACCAAACAGGGAACCTATTCTGTAAGATGCCAGCTCATCGAAAAGGGCAACTCCCTCATCGACCTGAACATCGCAGCCCCAAACCTCGAGGCCGCACAGTCGATCTGTAAAAAATGGTCCACACATTACCAGGAAATATACGGAAAAATAATGGAAGAGCTCTTATAGTGCTCTTCCATACTTTATGGAGAAAAAAACTATGGATTTATTTGAATACGCCAAATCAAAAACCCTGGACCAGGAATCCCCTCTGGCATCCAGACTACGCCCCACAACTCTGGATGAAGTTGTAGGGCAGCAACACATCATCGGAAAAAACACCTTATTATACAGGGCTATCAAAGCTGACAAACTGACCTCCGTCATCTTCTACGGCCCTCCCGGAACCGGCAAGACCACCCTGGCAAAAGTAATCGCCAACACTACCAGTGCAGAATTCACCCAGATCAACGCCACTGTAGCAGGCAAAAAAGATATGGAAGCAGTTGTAAAAGAAGCCCAGCAAAACCTGGGTATGTACGGCAAAAAAACAATCCTCTTCATAGACGAGATCCACCGCTTCAACAAAGGCCAGCAGGACTATCTCCTCCCATTCGTAGAAGACGGAACCATCATCCTTATCGGAGCCACCACAGAAAATCCATACTTCGAGGTAAACGCAGCCTTAATCTCCCGTTCCATCATCTTCGAACTGAAATCCCTGGAGATCTCCGAAGTCAAAGAACTCATCCTTCGCGCAGTCAACGACAAAACAAAAGGAATGGGAAACTATAAAGCCCGGATAGATGAAGACGCCCTCGACTTCCTTGCAGACATGGCAGGCGGCGACGCCAGAAATGCCCTCAATGCCATCGAACTGGGCATCCTCACTACCCCCCGAAGCGAAGACGGCCTTATCCACATCACCCTGGATGTGGCATCTCAGTGCATCCAGAAACGCGTCGTCCGCTACGACAAAAACGGAGACAACCACTACGACATCATCTCCGCCTTCATCAAAAGCATGCGTGGCTCAGACCCTGACGCAGCAGTCTACTACCTTGCAAAAATGCTCTACGCCGGAGAAGACGTCAAATTCATAGCCCGAAGAATCATGATCCTCGCCTCCGAAGACATCGGAAACGCCGATCCACAGGCCCTCTGCGTAGCAGTCGCCGCAGCCCAGGCAGTAGAACGCGTAGGAATGCCCGAATCCCAGATCATCCTCTCCCAGGCAGTCACCTACATGGCCTGCGCTCCAAAGAGTAATTCCGCCGTCAACGCCATCTTTGCAGCCATGGACTCCGTCAAACGCACAAAAACCACAGTCCCGCCACACCTCCAGGACGCCCACTACGGCGGCCACGAAAAACTGGGCCACGGCATCGGCTACAAATACGCCCACGACTACCCAAACCACTACGTACACCAACAATACCTCCCCACCGAAATCCAGGGAGAACACTTCTACGAACTCTCAGAAATGGGCTACGAAAAAACCTTAAAAGAATACCAAAACAAAATCAAATCCCAGTCTTAATCCCAAAAAGGGCAGCCTCCAAAGAGAGACTGCCCTTTTCATCATTTAATTCCCATAACGTTCATCTGCGCCAAAATCGCATCCACACACTTCTCAAATCCAAGCTTTCCTGCATTCAGACACAGATCATAATTCGTCGCATCACTCCAGTCCCCACCGGCAAATTTGCGATAATAATCCTGCTTTCTCTTATCATCTTTGCGAAGAAACTTCTCAATCTCCTCATCACTGCCGCTGATCTTCTCTCTGGACTTCTCCACACGAAACTCCCAGGGTGCATGAACAAACACCCGCAAAGTATTCGGTCTGTCCTTAAACACATAATTCACACAACGCCCAACGATCACACAGGATTCCTTCTCTGCCAGATCCGTTGCAATCTTCGCCTGATAATTAAAAATATTCTCATCAGAAACGAATCCCTTCTGATCCGGTGCGATCAGATCTCCTTTATATAACCCTGTCTTATTAAACAGAGATGCCTTCACACTGGAGCCTTCCTCCACCTGTCCAAAAAGCTTCACATCAATCCCGCTCTCATCAGAAGCCATCTGAATGATCTGCTTGTCATAGAAAGAAACTCCCAGTTTCTCTGCCAGCATCTTACCGACGGTACGTCCGCCACTTCCATACTGTCTCGCAATGGTAATTACAAAATTCTCCATAAAATCCCTCCTGTTTACTCTCCAAGATAAGCTTTCTGAACAGATTCATCATGAAGAAGATCACTTGCCTTGCCTTCCAGTGTAATCCTTCCGGTCTCAAGGACATTAGCTCTGTTAGCGATAGAAAGAGCCTTCTTCGCATTCTGCTCAACCAGAAGAACCGTTGTGCCACTCTCACTTACCTCTTTAATGATATCAAAAATCTCATTTACAAAGATCGGTGAAAGGCCCATGGACGGCTCGTCCATCAGAATAATCTTCGGCTGGCTCATCAGCGCACGTCCCATGGCGAGCATCTGCTGCTCACCACCACTTAAGGTACCTGCAGTCTGATTCTGACGTTCCTTCAGACGCGGAAAACGTTTATATACTTTCTCAATGGTCGCATCAATCTCATTTTTATCAGATCTTGTAAAAGCACCCATCTTCAGATTCTGAAGAACAGTCATATTTGCAAACACACGTCTTCCTTCCGGAACATGTGCCATACCCATTGTTACGATCTTGTGAGGCGGAACCTTTGTGATGTCCTGTCCGTCATAAATAATATGTCCTGATTTTGCCCGGAGAAGCCCTGTCACTGTATGCAGGGTAGTTGTTTTACCTGCACCGTTTGCACCGATCAGAGCAATAACTTCACCTTCATTTACAGAGAAAGAAACACCCTTCAATGCCTGAATCATTCCATAATAAACCTGTATGTCCTGTACTTCCAGTAATGCCATCTGTCTCTCCTCCTATTCTCCAAGATATGCCTTGATAACTTCCGGATCATGGAGCACATCTGAAGTCTTGCCCTGTCTCAGAACATGACCGAAGTTCAGTACAGTCAGCTCCTCACAGATACCTGAAACCAGCTTCATATCATGCTCGATCAGAAGAATGGTCATATCAAAGTTATCACGAACAAAACGGATGGTATCCATCAGTTCCTCAGTTTCATTGGGGTTCATACCTGCAGCCGGCTCATCCAGAAGAAGAAGCTTCGGCTTTGTTGCCAGTGCTCTGGCAATCTCCAGCTTTCTCTGTTTACCATAAGGAAGGTTGGATGCAAGGATATCTGCCTCTTTGTCCAGATCAAACACTTTAAGAAGCTTCATTGCTTCCTCATTCATGGTTTTCTCAACCTTAAAGTATTTCGGAGTATGTACAATACTTGTAAAAAGGCTGTATTTATCATGATTGTGAAGTCCTGCCTTTACATTGTCCAGCACACTCATCTGATGGAACAGACGGATATTCTGGAATGTTCTGGCGATTCCCGCCTTGTTGATATCAATGGTACTCTTTCCGGTGATATCCTGTCCGTCCAGATTGATGATTCCCTCGTCCGGCTTATACACACCTGTAAGAAGGTTAAAGATTGTAGTCTTACCGGCACCATTCGGACCGATCAGACCATAAAGCTGTCCTTTCTCGATGGAGACATGGAAATCATCCACTGCATGAAGACCGCCGAATGAAATATTTAAATGATTTACTTCCAGCAATGCCATAGCTTATGCCTCCTTTTTCTTAAATTTACTGAAAAGACGCTCTCTCATCTCGATTGCCTTAGGTGCCCAGTTGATCAGCATCATTACAATCAACACGATTGCATAGAACAGCATACGGTAATCACTGAGTCCACGCAGAAGCTCCGGAAGAAGGTTCAGAATCACTGCCGCAATAATAGAACCACGCATATTTCCAATTCCACCGAGAACTACGAATACCAGGAACATAATGGACATGTTATAACCGAAGTTCTTCGGAAGTGCTGTTAAAGTTGCAAGATTATGAGCATAAAGCACACCGCCGATACCGGCTAATGCTGCTGAGATTGCAAATGCTTTCAGTTTATACTTTGTGATATCAATACCAATTGATTCCGCTGCAATACGGTTATCACGGATTGCCATGATCGCACGTCCGTCTCTGGAATTGATCAGGTTCAGAACTACGAATAAAGTAACCAGGATCAGAACCACACCTATGGTGAAAGTTGACTGTCTCGGTGTACCTGTGATACCCATGGCACCACTGATGATCATTTTTCCACCAGGCTCCATTCCAAGAGACATCTGGTCTTTCATGGAAAAATGGATTCCGTTACTGTCGATTCCCACATAAAGTACATTGATGATATTTTTAATGATCTCACCAAATGCCAGTGTTACGATAGCAAGGTAGTCACCTTTCAGACGAAGTACAGGAATACCGATCAGGAATCCAAAGATACCTGCACATACAGCTCCGATGATCAGAGCAACGAAGAAACGAAGTCCTGCATTTGTAAATGTATCCATAGTTGCCTTTGTAAATGCTGCACTGGTGAAAGCACCGATACACATAAATCCGGCATGGCCAAGGCTTAACTCACCCAGGATACCAACCGTCAGGTTCAGAGAAAGTGCCAGGATAATATATACACAAAGAGGCACCAACAGACCCTGCATCAGGTTGGAAAGCAGATTCCCTGCGATCATTCCCTGTACGATCAGATATGCTGCAAGAACCATTCCGTATGTAATGAGATTGCTTTTTGTTGTTTTGTTTAATTTCTTCTTTTCCATGTCTGCCACCTCACACTTTCTCCTGAATGTTCTTACCAAGAATACCGGTAGGTTTCACAACCAGAACCACGATCAGAACACCGAATACAATGGCATCTGCCATCTGTGAAGAGATATATGCCTTACCAAAAATCTCCAGGATACCCAGAACAACACCTCCGATAAAGGCTCCCGGGATAGATCCGATACCGCCAAATACAGCTGCAACGAATGCTTTGATACCAGGCATAGCACCTGTATATGGTGTCAAAGACGGGTATGCAGAGCAGAGAAGCACACCTGCGATTGCTGCAAGTCCGGAACCGATTGCAAAAGTAATGGAGATTGTTTTGTTTACGTTAATACCCATTAACTGGGCAGCGCCTTTATCCTCAGATACGGCAAGCATTGCCTGTCCTGTTTTTGTCTTGCTGATAAAGAGCATCAGACCTGCCATGATCAGGATACCACCGATAATGGTTACGATGGTTACACCAGTGATCACGATAGAACCACCTGCAAGTTTCAGGGATGGAAGACTGATCACGTTACTGAATGATTTGGTATCTGCTCCCCAGATCAGAAGGGCCACGTTCTGAAGCAGGTAGCTGACACCAATTGCTGTGATCAGAACAGCCAGAGGTGAAGCTGCATTACGCAGTGGTCGATACGCAACGCCTTCGATCACAACGCCCATGAGTGTACAGATGATAATGGACAGCAGGATGGCTAAAATCGGATTTAATCCCATGCCGCTGACTGCGACATAAACTACATAAGAGCCGACCATGATAACATCTCCATGAGCGAAGTTCAGCATTTTAGCGATTCCATATACCATGGTATAACCAAGGGCGATGATCGCATATACACTTCCGAGGCTGATACCACTGATCAGATATGATATAAAACTACTCATAGAAGTCTTTCCTTTCTTATATTTAAATAATTTTATTGTGTGTAAAACTGGCAGATTTGCCTTTAGCGAAATCTGTCTTGTTTATTTTGCCAAAAGTAAATCTGTCATTAACGCATTAATGTAATAACGTATTAGGCAACAGGGCTGTCTGCATAATTCAGACAGCCCCGTTGGCATGCAACCATTGTCCACTCCAGGAACAATCGCATTTTATTTCTTATGAAATCTTTTCAGTTATTTCAATTTCATTATTCCATTGCTGTGTAAGCACCATCTTTGATCTCTACAGCTTTCGGAGCTTTGTTCGGCTCACCGTCTTCTGTCCATGTGATCTCGTCACCTGTAACACCTTCAAGTGTGATCTCGGTCATGCCTTTTTCAAGTGCTGCACAGATATCTGCAACATCCATGTCTGCTTTTACATCTTCTTTTTCTGCTGCTGCTTTGACTGCGTATACTGCATCATAAGCATCTGCTGCGAACTGGTTTGGTGTGTCTTTGTAAGCATCTTTGTATGCTTTTACAAAGTTCTGGGTTTTCTCATCTGTAGAATCTGCTGCAAATGGTGTAAGAAGCATCAGCCCCTCTGCAAGAGATGTATCAAAGTTTTCTACACCAAGGATACCGTCCATACCGTCGCATCCGAAGAATTTAGTTTCAAATCCCATGCTGTCTGCCTGTGCAAGGATCAGGGAAGCTTCTGTATAATAAATCGGAAGGAATACTAATTCAGCACCACCGTCTTTTGCTTTCTGAAGCTGTACGGAGAAGTCTTTATTGTTATCAGCAGTAAATGCTTCGGAAGATACGATCTCAATACCCTGATTAGCTGCTTCTGCTGTGAAGTTCTGTGTGATACCTGATGAATATACATCAGAGCTATCGTAGATAATAGCTACTTTTGTAGCAAGTTTATGTTCTCCAATGTACTGAGCTGCTGCAGTACCCTGGTTCGGGTCAGAAAAGCATACACGGAATACGTTCGGATTAGCAACACACTCTGTTGCAGATCCGGATGGAGTAAGCTGGAACATATTGTCTGCTGCTGTTTCATTTGCTACAGCTACACAAGGTGTGGAAGTAACTGTACCAACCAGGATGTTCATTCCCCAGTCTTTTAATGCGTTGTAAGCGTTCAGGGTTTTCTCAGCATCGTTTTCATCATCTTCAAATTTGAACTCTACCTGATATCCGTTGATTCCGCCGTCTTCGTTTACTTCATTGATTGCAAGCTCTGTTGCATTCTTTACAGCCTGTCCATAGATTGCTGCTGCTCCGGTTACAGGTCCGATTCCACCGATCTTAAATGTAGCATCGTCTGCAAATACAGATACAGGTCCAACTGTTGACATTACCATTGCTGCTGCCGCAGTAACACTGATGATTTTTTTCAGGTTTTTCATAATAAAATCCTCCTTATATTTTGTCAGTCCTTTCGTCCCTCTTACGGCTCATAAGATTAGCTTCCGTTACCATTCATTCCACCTGGTACATCATTTTTGATGTGCTAAATTCCGCAAGTTCATTTATTATGTAGAGGAACTGAAAAGTAACAAAAAGCCAACTGGGTTCCCAGCCGGCTTTGGCTTCCACTGACACTTTAATATGTTGCTGTTTTGAATTATATCACCATATATTTGACCATGCAAGAAAAACTTTATGGAAATTTAAGATTTTTCCGTCTTTCATGGACACTTGACCGTACCGCGCACGCAATTTTATCCCATTCATCGAAAAATACATCAAAAAAGGTACACACAGAAACCGTAACAATTTCTATGTGTACCTCAAAATTCTGATTTAATTTATCAAATCTTATATCTCTCTAAAACCGCCAATTATGCGATTGCTTTTTTAGCGATCTCAGCAAGTGCTGCAAATCCTTCTGCATCGTTCACTGCAAGTTCAGCAAGCATCTTTCTGTTGATGTCGATGTTTGCAACTTTCAGTCCGTGCATCAGTTTGCTGTAGGATAATCCGTTCATTCTTGCTGCTGCATTGATACGTGCGATCCAGAGCTGTCTGAACTGACGTTTTTTCTGTTTTCTTCCTGCGTAGGAGCTAGCAAGTGCTCTCATTACAGACTGTTTAGCAACTCTATACTGTTTGGAACGGGCTCCTCTGTAGCCTTTTGCCAGTTTTAATGTACGATTATGTTTTTTCTTTGCGTTTAATCCGCCTTTAATTCTTGCCATTTCTTAAATTTCCTCCTGTTTGTCTATCTTCAATGAATAAATGCTTCTTATAAATATGGTAATGCTTTCTTCATGCTCTTAACATTAGTAGCATCAACAACAGTAGATTTTCTCAGATTTCTTTTTCTCTTCTGAGATTTCTTTGTTAAGATATGGCTCTTATAAGCTTTATTTCTTACTAATTTTCCTGTACCTGTTTTTTTGAAACGCTTTGCTGCTGCTCTGCAAGTTTTAATTTTTGGCATTGTTAATTCCTCCTTAAACTGTATCTCTATTATATTTAACGTTTTTCCGTTAAAAACATGGTCATGCTTCTGCCTTCAACCTTCGGTGCCTTCTCCACTGTTGCCACGTCTGCAAGCTGTTTTGCAAAATCATCGAGTACATGTCTGCTGCTTGCCATATGTGCCATTTCTCGTCCACGGAAACGTAATGTTACCTTTACTCTGTCACCCTTGGAGAGGAACTTTCTGGCGGCGTTGACTTTCGTATTCAGGTCATTGGTATCAATGTTTGGAGAAAGTCGCACTTCTTTGACATCGATGGTCTTCTGCTTCTTCTTGGCTTCTTTTTCTTTTCTTGCAAGCTCATAACGGTATTTACCATAATCGATGATCTTACATACCGGCGGTTTCGCCTGCGGGGCAATTTTTACCAGGTCAAGCCCTGCCTCCTGAGCTTTGAACATTGCTTCTTTCGCGGACATGATTCCAAGCTGTTCTCCGTCCGAACCGATTAAGCGTACCTCTTTGTCTCTGATCTGTTCGTTAATCATTAAATTGCTAATTGTAGTGCACCTCCATACCTGTTAGATAGATTCTAATGACTTCTCGTCGCCCTCATTTACATAAAAAAAGCGTGGACAAAATCCACACTCCGTTATCACACTGCTGATATCTTTTCTTCCTGATCCGCTGGAACAATCTCCTTATTCCTGCCAACCTTAAATATCAGCCTTCTCTGTGCAATATAAACCCAAGCCGCTAAATCAAATGCGCTGAGGTGAGAGTGGAACTCTGCTTTGTTTTCTTACGTACTTGTATAAGATACCATGTTCAGTCTGCTACGTCAAGTACTTTTTGCATTTTCTTTAATTTTTTTCAGACCTCATGTATATTTCCTCCCAAACTGCACATCCTATCTCCGAAACTTATTCAATGTAACTGTTCAATATTGAATGGTTATCTCAGATTTTCCAGGAGGATAACACTATGACAATTCTTAAATGTTCAGCAATGACCTGTGTTTACAACAAAGAACAGCTCTGTTCAAAAGGTGATATTGACGTGACAGGTGAAAATGCCACCTCTGCAAATGAGACAAGCTGTGGCAGTTTCCGAGAGAGAACCGACAGTTCCATGAAAGACAGCTACACAGATGGCTGCGGCTGCGACAAAATCCAGATTGACTGCAAAGCCCACAACTGTACCTATAATGACAACTGCAAATGTACAGCATCCTCCATTCAGGTAGACGGCTCCAATGCACATGCATCTTCCGATACAAGATGTGACACCTTCCAGTGCCATTGTGGCGCATAATATCAACACCATGGCAACAGGATTTTCACCCGTATATCAGGGATAATGAACTTCCCTGATCTGGTCAAAAAAAGAGACATGTCCATCTATATGGAATATGTCTCTTTTGTCTGTCTGTAAATTATTTCACTGCAAAACAGATAATCCTATCTGTTTCTTAAGAAATCCGGAATCTGGATATCCTTCTTCTGAACAGTGCTTGACGGAGTCTTAGATGCTCCAAATGGTGTGGCATTCATAGTTGGAAGGCTGAAGCTAGGCATGTTCATACCGCTTCCTGCTGCAGTTCCGGCTGTTGCTGTACCTGTCGTTGCTGTGGAAGAAGGTCTTCTTGCACCAAAGGAAGAAGCTGCGCTTCTTTTTCCGAAAGGGGTCTGCTGAAGGTTATCATCATTCAGACCTGTTGCAATCACTGTGATTCTGCAGTAGTCAGCAACTGTATCATCATACATGGCACCAAAGATGATGTTTGCTTCCTCACCTGTAAGCTCCTGTACATAGCTTGCGGCATCATTGGCATCCATAAGAGAAATATCTCCGGAAATATTAATGATAACATGTGTAGCACCCTTGATGGTTGTCTCAAGAAGTGGAGAAGATACGGCCTGCTGTACAGCTTCCATAGCTTTGTCGTCTCCTCTTGCTTCACCGATACCGATATGGGCAATTCCCTTGTCTGTCATTACAGTCTGAACGTCTGCAAAGTCAAGGTTAATCAGAGCCGGCAGATTGATCAGGTCTGTAATGCCCTGTACTGCCTGCTGCAGAACTTCATCAGCCTTCTTCAGAGCTTCCGGCATGGTTGTTCTGCGATCTACAACTTCCAGTAATTTATCATTCGGGATAACGATTAATGTATCCACTGCTTTCTTCAGATTCTCAATGCCTGCAAGTGCATTATTCATACGAGTTCTTGCTTCAAAACGGAAAGGTTTTGTAACAACGCCAACTGTAAGGATACCCATTTCTTTCGCTGCTGCTGCGATAACAGGTGCAGCTCCGGTTCCGGTTCCGCCTCCCATACCACAGGTAACGAATACCATATCCGCACCTTCCATTAACTGTTTTACTTCTTCAATGCTCTCCTCTGCTGCTTTCTGTCCAACCTCAGGCTGGGCTCCTGCACCAAGACCTTTGGTAATCTTCTCGCCAATCTGAAGTACAGTTGGAGCTTTGCACAGAGTTAAAGCCTGCTTATCAGTATTAACACCTACAAACTCTACTCCGCCGATGGCCTCTTCCACCATTCTGTTTACTGCATTATTTCCGGCTCCACCTACACCAATCACTATGATCTTGGCAGATGATTCAGCCTCGTTTGACATAATCTCTAACAACGTACTTCCTCCTTTATTTATACCTGATATCCTTTTCAGTGATTTATATCAAAGTTACATATAGATATATCATATATTTTTTTTAAGAATTAATCAACCATTAATTTTGTTTTTTTATACTTTTTTCACTCTTTTTCGGCAATTCTGGGAGAATGCTGTTAATATCCTTCAGAATCATCTCCGGAATAATCACTGGAATAATCTCCGTTATCTTCCGTATAATCACCATCTCCGCCTGAACTGCTTTCATCATATGATGTATCGTCTGCTCCGTCTCCTGAAATATCAGACCACTGGCTGTCTGTGGAGTTCTCATCCCCGGAACCATCTCCTGACTCATCATCTGCCGCATCCAGAGATTCCTGCGTAGGCTTCGATCCCACATAATTGCCGGATTCGTCATATTCACCGGCTCCTGTATAATCCCCCTCTTCATCATAGCCGCCGTTCCAGTTCTCGATTGCTTCCTCAAGGGCAGTTTTCGGTTTTGCACCTACATAGTTGCCATCCTCGTCATACTCGCCGTCTCCGGTATAATTACCCTCTTCATCATAGCCTCCATTCCAGCTTTCAGCAGTAACTTCTTCCTGTTCCTGTTCTTCTTCAAAGGTATTGGAATCTGTAGCCACACTTTCCATATGAAGAATGCCCTTCTTTCCCTGAATCTGTGGCAGGATTGCTATCACACGGTTCATCTTCTCTTCAAGATCAACATCTTTCCCAAGCTGAACTGTAACATCTCCGTAGATCAGACTGATAGAATAACTGCTGTCAAACTGAATATGATCCGGGATCATATCATTCTTCTGAAAAATTGTAGACAATGCCACGGCTGTATTCAGTACAGTATCTCCTTTAATATCCAGTTTCTCATCCATCACGATGCTGTTCACCTGAATTCCGTCAAAATACGGAACCGTCTCATCTCTGTTCTGAGAACCTTCCACAAAAATACCATTTCTATCAAAATAAATATAACTATCCAGATAACGGATACAGCCTACTGCCTTTTTCTCTTTTACGCTGATACAGATAGTATTGCGGTTTAACTGGGTAACCTTAAACGCATCTACATATGCAATATCATCTGTGTTTGTGGTACTGTAGATCAAAGGCGCAAGGACCGAATTTGAAGCCATCGGTCCCCGAAGCACCATATTCTTTACCTCTTCATCTGTATAATGGGAAGTTCCCCTCACCTCAACAGTATCTACTTTATAATAGGAAAAAAATACTATCACAGCGACCATAACTCCGGCGCCTATCATACCTGCCAGCATCTTCTTCGTCCTTTTACTCATAGGAGGTCTTTTCCCATAATTACTTTCTCTCATAAATCCTCAAATCCTCTGTCCCCGGCTGCCATATTCTGCAGCCCAAAGTCCGTAAATCTTCACAGATATGCTCATAGCCCCTGCTGATAAACCCGGCTCCTGTAACACAGGTTTCTCCCTCTGCCATAAGTGCGGCAATGAGCAGGGCTGCACCACCTCTGAGATCTCCTGCCTGTACCTGTGTTCCCTTAAGAGTTTTTCCCCCTCTTATGATTGCCTGGTTTCCGCTTACGGAAATATCTGCGCCCATTTTTTTCATCTGAAAAGCACTGCCAAATCTCCGGTCAAAAATGTTCTCCCTGATCACACTCTGCCCCTGTACTCCTGTCAGCACTGCCATCAGCGGAGCCTGCAGATCCGTAGGAAATCCCGGATAAATTTCTGTTTCCACCAAAGCAGCCGGTCTGACCGCGTTCTTTCCATTGACCTCTAGTGTACCACCATTTACTTGATATTGTCCACCTATTTTCCGATATACTTCCATAAACGACTGCAACTCCTCCACAGGTACATCATGAAGAATAATCTTACTTCTTGCTGCCGCAGCCGCACACAGATAGGTACCTGCAACAATACGATCCGGAGGAATACGGTAGTCTCCGCCTTTCAGTTCATCCACTCCTCTGATCGTAATTTCACCGGTTTCTTCTCCTTCTATCAGTGCTCCCATTGTTTTCAGATATCTGCAGAGCCAGAAAACCTCCGGTTCTTTCGCACAATTGTAAAGATGTGTTACACCTTTTGCAAGAACTGCTGCCAGTATTGCCTGTTGAGCAGCTCCCACACTCGATTTCGGAAACACAATATCCTGCCCTTCAAATCTGACACATTCTCCATCTAGGCCTGATGCATTTTCCCGGACATCCGCGCCAAGTGCTCTCAGTGCCATAAGATGGAAATCTATTGGTCTTTTCCCGATTGTACATCCGCCCGGATACCCTATCCTGCATTTTCTGTTTCTTGCAAGCACCGCACCTGCCAGAATGATCGAAGAACGCATTCTGCCTGTATAAACTGCCGAAATCTCTGTTTTGTCTGCACAGGAACAGTCCAGGTAAAGATCATGGTCTTCCCACCATGTTGCTGCTCCAAGACTTCTCAGGATCTCTTCCATACAGAATACATCAGAAATTCTCGGGCAGCCTCTCAGAACACTTATCCCTCTGTGCATCAGAGATGCCGCTATCATCGGAAGTGCTGCATTTTTAGAACCCTGTATAAAAAGCTCTCCGCTGAGAGAACATTTACCTGTCACATGGATCTCATCCAAACTTTTACTCCTAAAGAGTCTCTTACTTTACAGTTTATGGCTTTTTCTATTATATGTTACGCCATTCTGAAACCTGTAATTCAATTTATCCTGTCACATTTCCCAACATTCATCGCAAGTCCCATTTCCCCAAGAAGAAACACTGCCGAAGTTCCTCCATAGCTGATAAAAGGCAGCGTAATGCCTGTATTGGGGATTGTATTGGTCACCACTGCAATATTCAAAATAACCTGAAGAGCCAGATGCCCCATAATTCCACAACAGATAAGAGCTCCGGCCAGATCTTTTGCATGCATGGCTGCCACCCCCAGTCTCCACAGAAGCATTGCAAACATAAAAATCAGAAAGATGGCTCCGGCTACTCCCATTTCCTCACATATAATGGAGAAAATCATATCATTTTGTGCTTCCGGAACAAATCCCAGCTTCTGCAGACTGTTTCCGAAACCTCTGCCAAATATTCCGCCGCTGCCAATGGCATACAGCCCCTGGATTGTCTGAAATCCCTTTTCATACTTCTCCGGATTTCTCCAGATTGCAAGACGTTCCAGACGATAACTCTCTGCAGCAAGAAAAACAGCTATGAAACCTGCACCTGCGCTGCCAAGCCCGATAAATTCCAGATATCCCGGATTGGATACAAAAATCAGGATTCCACCGATACCCAGAATAATGATCGCTGTACTCAGATTGTCCGTAAATACATATGCAGCCAGTGCCAGTCCGCCTCCCACAACAGCAAGAACCATACAGCCCTTTAAGGTACGGACTTTCTTTCCCATATGCACGATCATATATGGTAGGCAGACAATAACTGCTATCTTGGCAAGCTCTGCCGGCTGGAACTGAACCGGTCCAAGATTCAGCCATCGCTGGGCACCATGAGAAGACTGCCCCAGCGGTGTTTTTATCAGTGCCATCAACACCAGTGCCGCTACATACAAAGCTGTGCTAAAACGGTTCAGTATCCGATAATTGATTCTGGAAATTATCAGTGCCATGATAATACATGCCACGCTGATGATGGCCTGTTTTTTAAAAAAATACATGTCGCTTCCGTAATTTATCTGAGCCATATAGGAGCTTGTACTGTACAGCATGATAAGCCCAAAACAGGTCAGCAGTACAATAACTGCTACCAGACTGTAATCATAATAATCTGTTTTTGTTTTTCGACGCGCCCTGCTCTTGGAAGATGCTGTGGGATGCGACTGTTTTCGTGATCTTGTATTTTCCATTTAATCACCTGATGCTTTCCTGTTTTCTAAAATTCCCATCTGACTTTTTTATTATAACAGAAAGCTTTTTCATAAGCAATGGGGCAGTTGCCTGATTGCATCTGCCCCATTTTAGATAAGTCTGGCTGTTCATCTTTCCCTTATTCTGTATGTCTCAGGTTTATGATATCTATTTCTCATCATCACTGATTTCAATCGGGTCAGATTCGAAAATAAATTTAACATTTCCGTCCATATCGCCAGATCTGTCTGTGAATGTTGTGTACATTACATCGTCAGACTGGATTACCTCAAATCTGTCAAGAATATCCTGAAGATCTCCGTTTACTGTATCATCCAGTTTCTTAATACCTTCTTTATAGAATTTCTTCTGTCCTTTGTTCAGTTCTTTTGCTCCGTCATTCAGATCACTGATGCCATCTTTAAGTTGGTCACTGCCGTCTGAAAGCTTATCTGCTCCATCCATTAATGTCTGTGTTCCGGAAACCAGACTTCCGGTTCCGGATGCCAGAGTCTGTGCTCCTGTTGCAAGTGTCTGTGTTCCGGATGCCAGTTTGGATGCCCCGCTGTTTAATGTAGAACTGTTTGAAGAAAGCTGACTGGCTCCGCTGTACAGTGCTCCGCTGTTGGATGCAAGGGTTTCCACACCACTTGTGATCTGACCTGTTGCAGAACTAATCTGTGACATACCGCTGGTCAGGCTCTTTCTTGCACTCTTAAGAGTTTTGGCTCCCTTTAACAGTGTCTGTGCATTGGAGTTATTCTCGCCCTGAAGCTGTGCAATTCCATCTGTCAGTGTCTTTCCGGAATCAAGCAGTGTATCCGCACCGGAAATCATCTGTTCTGTACTTGCCTTGGCAAGGCTTTCATATCCGCTCTGGAGAGATTTATTTGCTGTTGTCAACTGATCAGATCCTGCTTTCAGCTGACTGATTCCCTGTAACATTTCCGGAAGCTGCTGGCCAAGTCCGTCAAACAATGCGCTCATCTGACTTACGGCTGTGGCAATCTGGGTTCCTGACTGAGCAAGCTGGGTTCCGCTGGCTTTTAAAGTACCGTCATTTGAAGTAAGCTCTTTCGCTCCTGCATTTAACTGTGATACAGTTTCCTGTACTGTCTGCATTCCCTGGCTTAACGCCTGTAACTGCTGTTTCATCTGTTCAACACTGCTGTTCACTGCCTCTTCCTGTGCATCCGCTGTTGCTTTTGCGCTGGATGCAGATGCTCTCAGACTGTCTGCTGCTGCCTGCAATGCGGATGTGTCAGGTGCAGAAGCGGTAATAGTAGATGTATCAATACCGGATGCACTGCCCTCAGCAGCCTGGATTGAACCTAATGCCCCACTGATTGCAGCCTGTACGGCTGCTGCTGTTTCTTCATCCATATTGCTGGTATCAATACTGTACAAAGCAGATTCGGCTGCTTCCAGCTGGCTGCTGACTGCTGCAACTCCTGCCTCTACAGAAGACGCATCTACGGAAGCCCCGGAAGAATCACTGATCCAGGATTCAATTGCATCTGCCTGACTGTTCATTGCATCTGCACTTTCACTTAACTGGCCGGACATTGCGCCTGCGCTTTCTTCTACTTCAGAGGCTGTAGCAGTTCCCATATTTTCAAGTGCACTCTGAAGTTGACCCAGTCCTGCTGCAAGCTGTTCTACACTCTCAATATACTGATTTACTGCAGAAGTATAATCAGAAACGCCGGTTGTATAAGCTGTCATATTTTTACTGAAATCAGCGATCTGATCTGCATTAATCTTAGAAGAAAGAGCCGTCATTTTATCTACAGCAGTCTGAATTCCGGTTACGGCAGTATCAATTCCAGGAACAATCTGACCGATTCCATCTACCAGACTCTTAATACCACCTGCATACTGACTCACACCACCTGCAAGCTGATTAACTCCTGCAATATACTGCTGCATTCCGTCTGTCAGAGTAGTTGTTCCTGTTACATAGCTCTGCACCCCGCCTGCAAGCTGATTGCCGCCTGCAACATATGCATTTACACCATCGGAAAGAGATTTCATC
>OHYO01000331.1_pt1 | contig 22048 bp, 19 predicted proteins | sample 1580291 | NCBI WGS metagenome assembly OHYO01 (sample SAMEA3882526, study PRJEB24775) | human gut metagenome | biome: human-associated habitat; feature: intestine environment; material: feces | place: Netherlands | collected 2009/2010
CGGTGTTGCAGATAATAGAGGTCGTAGTGCAGGCGGTTGACCATCTTTTCGATGGTGTCGGTGTAGCCGTTATAGAGCGTTGCATACGAGGTGACACCGGGACGAATCTGATAGAGATTCGGATAGCGGTTGTCTTTCTCCATGATCTTGTTGATGTAGTATTGGCGTTCTGGGCGCGGACCAATGAAGGCCATGTCGCCGCGGAAGACATTCCAAAGCTGTGGGAGTTCGTCAAGATGGTGCTCGCGCAGCATTTTCCCGACCTTGGTCAGGCGGTTGTCGGTTTCTCCGCTGGAGAGCTTCGGACCGCCGTCTTCGGCATCAATGCGCATGGAGCGGAATTTGAGGATGTTGAACGCTTTGCCGTGAAGACCTATGCGCTCTTGCTTATAGACGGCCGGACCGCCGTCTTCAAGTTTGACAGCCAGATAGCAAAACAGAATGAGGGGCGAAAAAGCCACGAGACAAACCGCCGACACGAGAATGTCGAACGCCCGCTTGGTAAAGCGGTCGAAACGGTTCATCCCATCGGGGATCACTTCATATTTTTCTTCAGTTTGCTTCATGCTTGAAATCTGTTTTTCTTCGCTGCGTCCTGCGATGGACGCTGCCTTTCTGCCTCTGCTTTTTCACGAGCGGGGCATTATGTCTGCCTTTTGCGGAGGACATTATATATCCTTAACGCACCTGCGGCTTATTTATTGCCTTTCATGACCGACAATATTTTCGTCTTCATGAGGTCCCACACTTTCGGCGTGAGTCGGCGCACGAGATAGAAGCCGTTGATGTCATATCCGTTCTTCCGGAAAGAGCGCAGGATGTTGGTGTTGCCTTGGATGATTCTCCGCAGCGACCCGTTGCTTTCTCCGCCTGTGCGCATCCAGATGAAATTGCGCGAGAGATATTTGTTGCGTATTTGGTGTTTTCCAAGAAAACGAAGCATGAGGTCGAAATCGGCCGACACCTTCAAGTCTAAGTCAAAATATCCGTATTTTTCATAGCAAGCGCGGCGACAATAGAATGTGGGATGTGCCGGATGCCAGCCTCGTTTGAAATAGCCGGGCTGGTATTGCGAGCCCTTCCATTTCCTGACAACTTTGGTGATGTCGTTGGCGGCGACAAATTCAAGGTCGCCGTAAACGCAGTCAATATCGTCGGACTCAAACGCTTTGACAACGTCGGCCACGACTTGTTTGTCATAGAAGAGGTCGTCGGAATTGAGAACGCCGACAATGTCGCCCGTTGCCATGCGCAAGCCTTTGTTCATCGCGTCATAAAGCCCTTTGTCTTTTTCGCTGACCAGACGTAGGCGTCCACCAAAGCGCGGTTCGTAAGCCTTGACAATTTCTTGCGTGCCGTCGGCCGACAAACCGTCTACGATGATGTATTCTATGTCTTGATAAGTCTGGGACAACACGCTGTCCAACGTGTCGCGCAATGTGGCGGCACTGTTGTAGGTGGCTGTTATGATGGAGACTTTCATTACGTTATTGTTGCTTGCTTCGGTATGGCGCACTAATCACCGGCCGCTGTTCCTCCCCATGTTTGACATCGGAACCGGCACAACGGCTTTGCATCATACGGATTCTGTTGATTTGTTTTCTCGGATAACGGGAATGCTTATGTAACTGCCATTTCCTTCTGCTTTCCAACCGAGCCTCAGCCTCTTTCTGAGAAAGGAGCAAGCGCAGGTTTCTGGAAAGCCAAAACATGCCTACGCCCCAGCAATAAAGGGGCGGAGTCATCTTTGCTATATCCTTGTATGTCAAAATACTGCCTGAAGGCAGACCGACATAGGGGCAAATTTAGTTAAAACGTCTGAAACAACCAAATTCTTAGTGGAAAACTTACGGGGCTTAAGCATTTTAAATGCCTATATTTTACGGGCAAGCCGTCAGTTGGTTATGCTCATCGCGCTGGTCGAGACGTTGTATTGCACCGTGCGGTAACGATAAAGGGCACGGCTCTTGCCGTGCTGCTCGTTTCCGGCATTGTTGAGGTCGTAAACGCAACCGCAACGGGCGCATTGCAGGGTGGAGATTGAAGAGAAATGGAGGGGACGGGTAATTTCGGAATTATCGTAGCAATTGGGGCAGGCCAACTCGTAGGCCACCGTGGTTTGCCCCGTAAAATCGGGAATGGCAGGACTGCCGACAATGATGCCAGAAAGGAAACCATCGGGTCTGAAATAACTGGATGTGGCGGTCGGCGTATAGAGCACTTCATTTCCGTCTTGATCCTTAAAGAGGTACTTCCCGTTGGGGAAAGTGATCTGACAAAACTGACCAGGATTGTTCAGAGCGGAGAGCAGGGGAGCTGTGGTGTTGACCTGGTTGAACACAAACCTCACCGACCAAGGGGCATAAAGGTCTTCTATATCATCGACACAGGAAGCCAAGAAGAAGCCAAGAAGAAGGTATGCTATGTGTTTAAACGGCAATCTCATTGGGGTATAGTTTATTGTGTACCGACTGGAAAGGGCGGGCCAAAGACAGGGAAGGGCGGGCCAAAGACAGGGAAGGGCGGGCCTAAGAATGGGAAAAGTGTCCTAAGTAATCTGGCGCAAAGAGATGTATGCCATCAGACGCGGCCTGCCAGCGGGCGACAGGAGGCGGATTGCCCGACAGAATCATCTGGAATTAGTAACCAAAATACTTAGAACACTTTTAGTTATGCCATCACTCTCCGCCCAGAAGTTTCTTCTCGGCTTCGCTCACGCGCTCAAAGCCGAAGCGGGCATAGGTGGCCTGCATGAGGGCGGCAATGCGGTCGTTACACAGGTTGCCGATGGAGCCTTCGTGGGTGTGGTGGATTTCCTTGTTCGGCGTAAACTGGTGGGCCTCGATGTCAAGTCCCACTTTCTTATAGGCGTCGCGGAAGGGCATGCCCTCAGAAGCGAGGCGGTTGACCTCTTCAACGGAGAACATGAGGTCGTAACGCGCGTCGTCGAGGATATGCTCGTTGACACGCATACGCGCCACGATGTAGGTGGCCATACGGAGGCAGGAGAGCAACTGATCGAAGGCTGGCAGGAAGACTTCCTTGATTTCCTGCAAGTCGCGGAAATAGCCGCAAGGCAAATTGTTCATGATCATCACCACCTGCGTTGGCAAAGCCTGAAGCTTGTTGCAACGGGCACGGATAAGTTCAAAGACATCGGGGTTTTTCTTGTGGGGCATAATGCTCGACCCCGTGGTACACTCATCTGGCAGGCGCACAAAACCGAAATTCTGACTATTGAACATGCAAGCGTCGAAAGCCAGTTTGGCCACCGTTCCAGCGATACCAGCAAGGGCGAAGGCCACGTTGCGTTCGTTCTTTCCGCGCCCCATCTGGGCATAGACCACGTTATAATCCATCGAGTCGAAGCCGAGCAATTCGGTGGTCATCGTGCGGTTGAGCGGGAAAGAAGAACCATAGCCGGCGGCAGAGCCGAGCGGATTGCGGTTGGTCATGCGATAGGCGGCCTCAAGAAGCAGCATATCGTCGGCCAGACTTTCAGCGTAGGCACCAAACCAAAGACCGAAGCTGGAGGGCATGGCCACCTGCAAATGGGTATAGCCTGGCATGAGCACGTTCTTATAGCGTTCGCTCTGCTGCTGAAGTTCCGCGAAGAGGTCGCGCACCGCCTCAGCCACCTCGCGGATTTTGTCGCGCGTGAAAAGCTTGAGGTCAACGAGCACCTGGTCGTTGCGCGAGCGTCCGCTATGTATTTTCTTCCCCATGTCGCCCAGTTTGCGGGTGAGCATGAGTTCCACTTGCGAATGCACGTCTTCGATGCCATCCTCAATGACAAAGTCGCCCGACTCCGCCACCTGATAGATGGCACGCAGTTCGCGAAGAAGAACGGGCAATTCCTCGTCGGCAATCAGGCCGATGCTGTGTAGCATCGTGACGTGTGCCATAGAGCCAAGCACGTCATACTTCGCCAGATAAAGGTCGAGTTCGCGGTCATGGCCGACCGTGAAGCGGTCAATCTCTTCCGTCACATGAACAGACTTCTCCCAAAGTTTCGCTCCGTGGAGCGTGTTTTCGTTATTCATTTTCCGTCTGAAAATTAAGCTCTTTCTAAACACCAAGTCTATTGCATAGGCGCCTGCGCCGCAGCAGCGAGCACATTGGCCAAACCGTCGGCTGCCTGCTGCAGGGGTTTAGACACCATGCCCTTCATAAAGAAATTCACCTCGGCGCCAACGGTGACGCGCATCTTCGTGGCGCATTCACCCTCCGGCAGCAACTGAATCCACACATAAAGCGGGATGGGCGACCCTTCACTGGCAAACTTGATGCACTTCGGGTCGCGCTCAACGATGCGCAATTCAATCTGCGCCATCGGCGTAGAGAGTTGCAGGGAATCCTGCGTAAAGGTGATATCGTTGATATACTTGCGAACATCTGCCAACTTGTCGGCAGGCACCTGCGAGGAAAGTTTTTCTTCCAACGCGGGGTCGTTGATGCGCTGCTTCAAGCTTTCGAGATTGCGCAAGTCGGCAAAACGTGCGTAGATGGCTTCCTGCGCCTGTGGCAAATGTTTTACTTCACTTTCAAATTTACTGAGACTCATTGGTTTCTTTGTTGTATTAAGGGTTGCCGCGCTTGAAGCGGCAACACGATTTATTCTTCTTTGAGTAATGGTGAAAGAATTACTAAGGGGAAAAGGCAGCAAATGCCCGTTTACATCTCGACGCGCACGGCCTTCGTGACATTTTCGATACTGCTCAGCGAGTCGCAGATGTTCTTAACGTCAGACGTGTCGTAGACCACGATGTCGAGCGTGCCGTCAAAGAGGCCGTCTTTCGTTTCGAGCGTGATGCGACGCACAGGACTGTTGCGCTGCTTATGCAGCACACTGGCAATCGTGTAAAGAACGCCCTGGCTGTCGACACCGCTGATTTGCAGGCGGCACTCAAACGGAATCTGGCGGTGCATATCCCAATCGCAGGCAATGATGTTATTGCCATAGCGCGTCTTGAGTTTCATGGCTGTGGCACAACTGCGCTTGTGGATTTCCAGTTCGTTTTTCGGCGTGATATACCCCAAGATGTCGTCGCCTGGAATCGGGCGGCAGCAAGGAGCAATGACACATTTCTTAAACGTCTCCTCGTTGACCACCAGCGTCTGCTTGCGATTGATGTTCTTGACGAAATCAGTGTTGTCGATGTGGTTGATGACACAACCCTTGTCGGCCGACTTCTTGCCGATAAACGGAATATGGCGCCACCAGCTGTCCTTGCCGCCTTTTCCCTTGATGCAGTCGAGGTCACATTCATTGGGAATGATGCGCTCGTCGGCGATGGCAAGGAAGAAATCGTCGCGCACAGTGTATCCGTGGAAGCGCATGAGTTTGTCCAGCACACCTGGCGTACACTGAACGTCGTTCTTCTCCAAGAAAGCACGGAGTAACTGGTCGCCCTTTTGACTCTTCTCGCGGCGCTCGCGGCGCAAAATGGCCTGAATCTTGTTGCGGGCCTTTGCCGTCGTGACGAAGTCAAGCCATTCTGGCTGCACATGCTGCGCCTCGGTGGTGATGACCTCCACTTGGTCGCCGCTCTTGAGCTTATAATTGAGCGGCACGAGCACATGGTTGACCTTCGCACCGAAACAGTGGCATCCCACAAAACTATGGATGGAGAAGGCAAAATCGAGCGCCGTGGCGCCAGCGGGCATATTCTTGAGGTCGCCTTTGGGGGTGAACACCAAGATTTCGTTGGAATAGAGATTGAGTTTGATAGTATCGAGCAAATCGAGCGTATCTGGCTGCGGGTCGTCAAGGATTTCCTTGATTGAATTGAGCCAGCGGTCGAGCTCGCTCTCGTCGTAAGGCGCATCCTTATCCTTGTACTTCCAATGCGCAGCAAATCCCTGCTCCGCGATGTTGTCCATACGATCGGAACGAATCTGCACCTCAATCCATTTGCCCTGCTTGCTCATGAAGGTGTTGTGGAGCGCCTGATAGCCGTTGGCCTTCGGATTGGAAAGCCAGTCGCGGAAGCGCGTAGGATGCGGCTTATAGATTTTGGTGAGCGCACCGTAGATGCGGTAACACTCATCCACCTCGTCCTTACGATCGTTGGGCACGAAGACAATGCGGATGGCCAGAAGGTCATACACCTCGCTGAAGGGGATGTGCTTGTTCTGCATCTTCATCCAGATGGAATACGGACTTTTGATGCGGGCTTTCAGCGTATATTTGATGCCCATTTTGTCGAGTTGCTGGCAAATGGGCGGCGTAAACTTGTCGAAGATGGTGTCGCGCTCAGGCTGCGTCTCAGCCAACTGCTGCTCGATGCAATGGTATTCATCGGGATGTTCGTATTTGAAACTCAGGTTTTCGAGTTCCGTCTTGATTTTGTTCAAACCGAGGCGGTCGGCAATCGGGGCGAAGATATAGAGCGTTTCGCTGGCAATTTTATATTGCTTGCGGGCCTGCATGCTCGAAAGCGTGCGCATGTTGTGTACGCGGTCGGCAATCTTTATCAAGATGACGCGCACATCATCGCTCATCATGAGCAAGAGTTTCTTAAACGTTTCAGCCTGCAACGAAGCCTTCTCCCCGAAAATACCGCCAGAAATCTTCGTCAGTCCCTCCACGATATTTCCCACCTTCGGGCCGAAGAGGTTCGTGAGGTCCTCGTTGGTATAATCGGTATCTTCCTCCACGTCGTGGAGCAAGGCCGCACAGATGGAAGTGGAGCCCAGTCCGATTTCCTCACACACGATTTGCGCCACGGCAATGGGGTGAAGGATATAAGGCTCCCCCGAGAGACGGCGCACCCCCTTATGGGCCTGCTTCGCGAAATTGAAGGCCTTGGTGATGACTTCCACCTTGCGGCGGTGGTTGGTGGCCAAATATGTGTCAATCAAGTGCTGGAAGGCAGCTTGAATCAGTTCCTCATCTTTCTGTTCCTGAGGAGTAAGCGTCGGAGTATTAGTGTCTGTCATGGCGCGAAGGTTTTATTATGTTGTTTGACAAGACGACGGCTTGGCCAAGACAATGGCAGAAGCGTTTCTGTGACCGCAACGGGCCCCGTCGCCAAACGGCGATTGCCCGCCCTCCATTGTCCAATTGCGAGAAAAACACACCTGCCTCCCGAAGCATTCGGCCACCATTACTAATGGTATGCGTCGACGCTTCGGAAGGCAGGTGCATGAGCATATTTATTTCACTCTGATTTTCTGACCAGGCTTAATCATGTTACCCTTGATTTTATTCAGTTTACGGATTTTGGCAACCGTCGTATGGTTTCGGGCGGCAATCGTGCTGAGCGAATCGCCCTTACGCACCGTGGCCGTCCGCTCCGTTGATCTGCGGTTGCGCTTATGGCGTGCCGCCGTGGAGCGCGACTGCGAAGCGGTGCTGCGCGTCGGTTCCGCCTTGGGTTCGCTGACCGCCACCACAGCGCGGCGCGTCAGAAGTTCATCGGCACGATAATTATAAATGGAGTCTTTCTGGTCGATGAAGGCCAAGATTTTCTCCTGCGGCAGGCGGATGGCACAAGGCTCCGTCTGTCCCGGAATCACGCTGGTGCGATATTGCGGATTGAGCGCACGGATGGCCTCCACGTCGATGCCGCAGAGCGCTGAAATCTGCTCCATGTGTACGTTGCGCGACACCATAATCGTATCGGTCGTCACAGGGATTTTCGTTTTCATCGGACAGATATTGTGCTCACAATAGTACGTCATGATGTAGTTGGCCGCGATGAAAGCTGGCACATAGCCGCGCGTTTCCTGCGGCAAATAAGGATAGATGGTCCAGTAGTCACGTACGCCGTCGGCACGGTGGATGGCCTTGTTGATTTTCGTTGGTCCGCAGTTATAAGCGGCAATCACCAAGTTCCAGTCGCCATAAATCTTATAGAGGTCGCGCAGATACCTGGCGGCAGCCCACGACGACTTGATGGGGTCGCGGCGTTCGTCGACGAGGCTGTTGACTTTCAAATCGTAGCGTTTTCCAGTGGCGAGCATAAACTGCCAGAGGCCCACGGCCCCAGCGCGGCTGACAGCCGTTGGCTCGAGCGCCGACTCAATGACTGGCAGATACTTCAATTCGAGCGGCAGACCATAATAGTCGAGCGCTTCTTCGAAGATGGGGATATAGAAATTTCCGGCGCCGAGCATGTACGACACCGAGCGGCGCAAGCGTCCGCTATATTGGTCGATAAACTGCTGGACGATGCTGTTGTAAGGCATTTCCATCACGGCAGGAATGCGTCCGAGGCGTTCGCGGTAGACCTCCTCTGGGAAAGGCGGATTGTAATCCGGATTGACGCAAGTGGTGTCGGGATAAAGATATTTCTTGGCGTGCCACTCATTGAGCAGGGAATCGGCATTGAGCGTCATACCCTCTGGCAGTTCAATGACTTCCTTGCGTCCGCTTCGGTCGTCATTGACGGTAATTTCGTTGACGTTCTGCGCAGAAGCCGTCGTGCAGAAAGCACAGGAAGCCAATGCGAGCAGAAATACTTTAATGCGTTTCATTGAATGCGATTTGTTCTTTTTTTAAATAGGGAAGCCCCTGCCTGTTTATCTTGGCAATGGGCCTAAATCAACGGCGCTCCCGTCCGCAAATGCGGAATCAAGAGCCGTCCCTTCACCCTCCGTTTAGCTATTGTTTTACCATTACTTAAAGGGGTGTTCTATAAATTAGTTTTAATGGAGATTCTTTATTTAGGATTGACTTGGCCGCTTTTACAGTTCTCACTCGCATCTTGCTGTATTTCAAAGACTCACATAGCTCGCTATGCTCGTCTTTGAAATACAACAATCTGCTTCGCGATAAATGTAAAATCGACTCAAGCTAATTTATAGAACACCCCTAAAACGACAGGTTGCAACCGATGCCGTAAGAAGAAGGCGTTCGGCCAGGAAGTCCGTTGCCGTTGTTGATCACAGCCGGTTCCAGACGCATGCTGAGGTCGGGCGAGATGTCGAAGACCGAGAGTTGCGCATCGACATAAGCGTCGATGACAGAAAGGATATAGACCCCGATGAAGCAGAAGGCGCTCAGGTCGCGATAGCGGCGGTAATAGTCCTTCTTGCGCTTGAAGATGTTTTTGAAGCGGTCTTCGCGCCCCGTGATGTCATATCGCGGCGGCAACATGTCCAGATAGCTGTTGGTGTTGGGGTCGTCGTCCATGATGTCGAGGTAAGCCTGCGAATAGTCGCGATACATCTGCTGGTTCCATTTGAAGGCATAAGTGCAACCGAGGAATCCGCCGTAGAAAAACGGGAGCTTCCAATATTTCCGGTTGTAGATCTGCCCCGCGCCAGGAAACACGAGCGAGAGCCACAAGGCCCGCTTGGGATCTGGCACGAATTTCGGCCGCACCTTCTTCCGCATCTTGGCCGTGGCATTGAGAATGGAATCATTGACGTTGCGCAAGCGTGCCGTGTCAACAGCCGTTGGGTGTGCAGCAGCGGCCACTCTCACGCCATCAACGGTCGGCGCCACCGTGTCGGCCACCACGACGGCCTCTTCCAACTTCAAGGTGTCGATATGTTCGGCCATCGGAGACAGCCCAACGCAGAGCCCCCCGTTTTCAACATTGCCCGCGTCGCGACTGGCAGGCAGCGGCACCGACGGATGCAGACAGGCGCCTGCGGCAGCCGGCAGTCCTGCAAGAAGGACCGATGCGATGAAAAATCTGGCTAATGAAATCTTCACCATAAATAATTTCTAATTGACGGAAAACAAGCAGGCGGCAATTGCAGCATTCTGGAAAGCCCTCCAAACGTTGCCTCGCCCCTCTGCCGATAGAGCCATCAGTTGTTTTGTCCTTTGATTTTGTCGAATAGGCTGATGATGCGTTCCAACTCCTCTTCAGAAGCAAACGGGATGCTGATTTTTCCCTTGCCCTGCGTGGAGCAAGTCATCTGCACCTTCGTCTGGAAGAAATCAGACAAGCGCGTTTTCAAGATATTAAACTCCTCCGGCAGCCGCTTATTGCTGCGGTCGGTGAGCTGATGGCGGCCGCTTTTAACGGTTTCGCCGTTGTTGAGCGCCTTGACCATGTCTTCCACCTGGCGAACAGAATAACCCTTCTCCTTGATTTCGTTGAAAAGCTTCACCTGAAGCGACGGTTTTGCGAGTCCCAGCAAGGCACGCGCATGTCCCTGGTCAATTTCCTTGTTTTGCAAAGCCACCTGCACCTGTGCTGGCAATTTCAGCAGTCGCAGATAATTGGCGATGGTGGCGCGATTTTTCCCCACCTTCTCCGAGAGCCGGTCTTGCGTGAGCGCATACTGCTCGATGAGGTTCTGGTAGGCCAAAGCGATTTCAATGGCGTTGAGATCCTCGCGCTGTATGTTTTCAACCAGCGCCATCTGCATCATGTTCTCGTCGTCAGCCGTGCGGATATATGCAGGAATAGTGTCCAATCCAGCCAACTGCGAAGCCCGCCAGCGCCGTTCTCCGGCAATGATCTGATAGAAGCCGTCGTCCATCTTTCGGAGCGTGATGGGCTGGATGATACCAATCTGTCGGATGCTTTCGGCCAGTTCCTCCAAGGCGGCGGGGTCAAATTCCCTGCGCGGTTGGTTGGGGTTGGCCTGAATGCTACCGATGGGCACTTCGTTGATGGACGAAGAACCGCTCGTATGCACCTCCTCCGTTGAGATGAGCGCATCGAGTCCACGTCCGAGAGCTGGAAATTTCTTATGTACAGCCATGTTTGTTTATTGTCAGAGAATCTGGAAATCGAAAAACACATTTTCTAAGGACAGCCATGAAGCTCAAGCCCACCAAAGGGCAGCCCTGCAACAGTCTGCAACAGGAAGGACACACGCGGCGCTCCTCTTCTGCCCTGTCCCAATAGCAACATCCCCCACCCCGACACTGCACGAGTGACGCCGTGGAGGATTTAGTATTTAGCAATGGCAAGTCGTCAAGACCTTGCAACCATTGCTTACGCATTCTTCTTGATGATTTCCTTAGCCAGCGCCAAATGGTTTTTGGCGCCTGTTGATTCAGCATCATAGAGAATGGCAGGAAGTCCGTGGCTTGGCGCCTCCGAAAGTTTCACGTTGCGCTGGATGACCGTTCTGAACACCAATTCCTGGAAGTGTCGTTTCACCTCGTCATAGATTTGGTTGGCCAGACGCAGTCGCGAGTCGTACATCGTGAGCAGGAATCCTTCGATTTCCAATTCCGGATTTAGTTTTTTCTTGATTATCTTGATGGTGTTGAGCAACTTGCTGATACCTTCCAATGCGAAATATTCACACTGCACTGGGATGATCACCGAGTCGGCAGCAGTCAGCGCATTCACCGTGATGAGCCCCAAAGAAGGCGAACAGTCGATGAGGATGTAGTCATACTCGCTCTTGAGCGGCGTCAACAGTTTTTTGAACACATATTCACGTCTGTCGAGATTGAGCATCTCCACCTCTGCTCCGACGAGGTCGATGTGCGAAGGCACGATGTCAAGGCGCTCGATGTCTGTCGTGTAAATAGCCTCGCGAATATCGGCTTGTCCAACGAGACATTCGTAAACCGAACAGTCAATCTGGCTCAAGTCGACGCCAAGGCCGGAAGAGGCATTGGCCTGCGGGTCTGCGTCAACGAGCAGCACTTTCTTTTCGAGTGTTGCCAGCGATGCAGCCAAGTTCATGGAGGTCGTCGTTTTGCCGACGCCACCCTTTTGGTTTGCTAATGCAATGATTTTGCCCATAGTTTTCAAATAGCAAGCCTTCTGAAAGGCTCTATGATTCTGCAAAGGTAACAAATTTTCTCCGAACTGCCCTGTTTTATACTTTTTTTCGTACTTTTGCGTAGCACTTCGCCACCCCACCGCAAAGCGCGGAGAAAACGGATTAAAGCGCAGCGACACCGATGGCCTACACTGAATATAAGTAAGTAATGGTAAGTAGGCAACCATATCACTTCATACCGAACAACCCAAACAAAATGTCCAGACCCTATATTCTCATCTCCAACGACGACGGCGTGCAGGCACGCGGCATCAACTTCCTGATTGAAACGCTACGCCCCATTGCCGACCTGCTGGTGGTGGCGCCCGACTCGCCTCGCTCTGGTTTTGGATGTTCCATCACATCTGCGGCCCCCATCCACTACAAGAAACTACACGAAGAGCCGGGACTGACGGTGTGCTCCTGCACCGGCACGCCAGTCGACTGCGTGAAACTCGCGCTCAACCTGCTCATCGACCGCCGCCCCGACCTCATCATCGGCGGCATCAACCACGGCGACAACTCGTCGGTCAACACGCACTATTCTGGAACGATGGGCGTGGCAACGGAAGGCGCATTGCAGGGCTATCCCTCGGTGGCGTTCTCGCTCTGCGACCACCGCGAAAATGCCGATTTCACGCCGCTGGCGTCATACATCGTTGACCTCGTCTTTAAGTCCATCGCCCTCGGCATGCCGCCTTTCACCTGCCTGAATGTCAACTTCCCGAAGGCCAACAAATTCAAGGGGGTGCGCATCTGCCGCATGGCACACAGCCGCTGGCAACACGAACTGGCACGCCGAAAGCATCCTTACGGCGCCGACTATTTCTGGCTGGTGGGCGACTGCGAGGAACTGGAGCCAGAAGCCACAGACACCGACCGCTGGGCCTTGGCACACGGATATGTGGCCATCACGCCGACCAACCTCGACGTGACGGACTACGAACTGCTGAATGTTTTGAAGCAGACGTTCTAACACAGATTCATAAAGCCTGATGCTGATACACAAGATACATAAAGAGGGCATCCTAACACTATTCTGTTTTAGGACGCCCTCTTTTTCCTTTTAACTTCTAAATAGTCATAGTCAAAAATGTACACACCCCCATTCACCATATCAGCAGCAGCTATTAACAAAATAGCCGACATATCACGTTTGATAGAGCGTTATGCCATTCGCATGGAGCAGGAGGATGCTCTGTTGCTGCGCAAAGCCAACAAGATAAAGACCATTCACAGCTCACTTGCCATTGAAGGTAACACCCTCAACGAAGATCAGGTGCGCGACATTGTGAACGGTAAGACGGTCGTGGCTCCTCTGCGCGAGATACAGGAGGTGAAAAATGCCATTGCCACTTACGAGCAGTTCCCACACCTCAACCCATTCAAAGAAAAAGACCTGCTACGTGCGCATGGCATCATGATGCAGGCACTGGTTGACAATGCTGGACATTATAGGCCTGGCAATGTTGGTGTATTCTCAGAGACGGGTTGCGTACATATAGCACCACCTGCCGACCGCGTGCCGCTACTCATGGGCGACCTCTTTGACTGGCTGAACCATAGTAAGGACCATTTGCTGGTGCGTTCGTGTGTTTTCCATTACGAGTTTGAGTTCATTCATCCCTTTGCCGATGGTAACGGACGCATAGGCCGCTTGTGGCAATCGCTCATATTGAGCAAGCTACACCCCGTGTTTGAACACGTACCTGTTGAAAACATGGTGCACGACAATCAGTTAGCATACTACGATGCCATAACCGCCAGCACCAATGGAGCAGATTCGGGACCTTTCATTGATTTTATGCTTGGTGAAATACTCAAAACGCTTGAATTACACAAAGGGGATCCAAAACAAAATATTCCCAATAAAGTTCCCAATAAAGTTCCCAATAAAGTTCCCAATAAAGTTCCCAATAAACTATTGGATACTTTCCCGAATCTACCAGAAGGCGTATGGGAATTGTACACCCAAATCAAGCAAAACCCACGCATAACCATTGCCCAAATGGCGGAAGCCTTATCCGTTAGCGACCGCATGGTGAAAAAACACCTTGCCGTGTTGAAAGGAAACGGACTGGTAGCACGCATTGGAAGCAACAAAACTGGATACTGGGAAATTAAAAAAAAATAAATAGACTGTTGCTTGAAAGTTTCAAGACGCTCTTCGATTGAGAGTAAGTTAGTTTAATGTTCTCCCCTATCCTTAGTCATCTACTCGCGGCCGCGAGTAGCGCTCCCCTCGGCCGCGAGCAGCATTACCTTCGGCCGCCAGTAGCGCTACCGGCGGCCGCGGGTCGATAACACGTAAGGCATTTGGGGAAGACTTTTCTCGGGCTGTGGAAAGGCGGAAATGTAAAGCCGGGGGCGTTCCTTGTTGGGGAGCGCCTCCGGCTTTATTAGTGGAGTCGTAATGATGTTGTTTATCCGCAACGGCTTGAGCCGCAGTGTTTGCATATCAGGCAGCCCTCCTGGTAGACCAGGGCTTCGTGGCCGCAGTTGGGGCATTTCAGGCCTTTGGCTTCCGTGCCGTCGGTGATGTATTTTTTCAGGGCGCGGGCCACACCGACCTTCCATGTGTTGATGTTTTCACTTTCGAGCTGCAGGCTGTCAACGAGTTTGATGACGTTTTCCAGCGGCATGCGGTAGCGCAACACACCCGAAATCAGTTTGGCATAGTTCCAATATTCCTTGTTGAATTTCTCCGAAAGACCTTCCACAGTGGTCTTGTATCCGCGTTTGTTTTCAAATTGGAAGTCGTAGCGCTTCGTGCCGTCTTCTGCGTTGACATGCTTGACGATGCGGCCTTTGGTGACCGTTTTCGGCAGGACGATGCCCTCTTCGTCGTCTTGCAGTCCGGTGAAGATCTCATAGGGTCGTCCGTCGAGCAGTCCGACGAAAGCCACCCATTTCTCCTTGTTGTTTTGGAAGCGCACCACGTCGCATTCAAGCACTTCCGGACGGCGTTCCACAACGGGCGAGAGCGTTTGCAGTTTGGCGCCCTTGTCTTCCTTCTTTTTCTTTACGCTGACCATGACGCCGGCGCGTGAACCGTCGCGGTAGATGGTGCATCCCTTGCATCCGCTCTTCCAGGCCTCCACGTAAAGGCGGTCGACCAGTGCTTCGTCAACGGCGTTCGGGAGGTTGACCGTCACGCTGATGCTGTGGTCCACCCATTTCTGGATTTCCCCTTGCATTTTGACCTTCATGAGCCAGTCGACATCGTTGGCCGTGGCGAGGTAATAGGGCGAGCGTGCAACGAGTTCGTCAATCTCCTCCTGGGTGTAGCGGCGTTCCGTGTCGATGCCGTTGGCACGCATCCATGTGAGGAAGTGGTGGTGGTAAACGATGTATTCTTCAAAAGCGTCTCCCGATTCGTCCACAAAGTCAATGCGCACTTCTGGGTCGTTTGGGTTCACCTTTCGGCGGCGTTTGTATACCGGCATAAACACGGGTTCGATGCCAGAGGTGGTCTGCGTCATCAGGCTCGTTGTGCCAGTTGGCGCGATGGTGAGGCACGCGATGTTGCGTCGGCCATATTTCACCATGTCGGCGTAGAGCGCCTCGTCGGCCTCCTTGATTCTCAGCACGAAGGGGTTGGCGGCTTCGCGTTGTGCGTCGTAGATTTCAAATGCTCCGCGCTCCTTCGCCATTTCCACCGATGCGGCATAGGCCGTCAGAGCCAGCGTCTTCTGCACCTTGACGGCGAAATCCGTAGCCTCCTGTGTGCCGTAGCGCAGTCCGAGCGCCGCCAGCATGTCGCCTTCAGCGGTGATGCCGAGTCCAGTGCGTCGTCCTTGTCCCGTCTTGCGCTTGATTTTCTCCCAGAGGCGGCGTTCCGTATGCTTCACCTCCTCGCTCTGCGGGTCACTGTCGATCTTCTTCAGGATGAGGTCAATCTTCTCCTCCTCGAGGTCGATGATGTCGTCCATGAAACGCTGTGCCAGACGCACGTGTTGGCGGAAGCGCTGGAAATTGAAAGAAGCCTGAGGCGTAAACGGGTCGTCAACGTAACCGTAGAGATTGACGGCCAAAAGACGGCAACTGTCGTAGGGACAGAGCGGAATTTCGCCGCAAGGATTGGTTGACACCGTTTTGAAGCCCAGGTCGGCATAGCAGTCGGGGATGCTTTCGTGCGTGATGGTATCCCAGAAAAGCACGCCCGGTTCGGCGCTCTTCCAAGCGTTGTGGACAATTTTCTTCCAGAGTTTCTGCGCGTCGATTTCCTTGCTCGTGAGGCATTCATCCTCCGGCGCGTCGACAGGGTATTGCTGGCGGTAGGGGCGTCCCTCCGTGGCGCAACGCATAAAGTCGTCGTCAATTCTGACCGATACGTTGGCCCCTGTCACCTTGCCCTCCGTCATCTTGGCATCGATGAAAGCCTCAGCGTCTGGGTGCTTGATGCTCACCGAAAGCATCAGGGCGCCGCGGCGTCCGTCTTGCGCCACCTCGCGTGTGGAGTTGGAGAAACGTTCCATGAAGGGCACCAGACCCGTTGAAGTCAGGGCGGAATTGTTCACCGGGGAACCTTTCGGGCGGATGCGCGAGAGGTCGTGTCCAACGCCGCCGCGGCGCTTCATGAGCTGCACCTGTTCCTCGTCTTCCTTCATGATGGCGCCGTAAGAGTCGGCATCGCCGTCAATGCCGATGACGAAGCAGTTGGAGAGCGAGGCCACCTGGTGGTTGTTGCCGATGCCCGTCATCGGACTGCCCGCGGGGATGATGAAGCGGAAGTGGTCGAGCACAGAAAAGATTTCCTCTTCCGGAACCGGGTTGGGGTATTTGCGCTCAATGCGGGCCATCTCAGCAGCCAGGCGGTGGTGCATGTCGGCCGGCGATTTCTCGTAGATATTGCCGAAGGAATCTTTCATGGCATACTTGTTGACCCATACGCGGGCGGCGAGTTCGTCGCCGTCAAAGTAGGCCAATGTCGCCTGGAAGGCTTCTTCGTAGCTGTAAGTAGTTGGATTCATAAATGTATGTTTGGTTAATGGTGTGTCATTAGTAAACTGCCGTGCGGAATCTTGGCCGTTGTTTCTCCTCGCCATCGTTCAACGCGTAGGGCGGGGGAGAGGGAGCGGCTTCGTTGTTAGTCTTCCCACTTCGATGTCAAGATGCGCTCCAGGTTTTCCGGCGTCAGATGCAACTGAAACTGCCCCTTTTCGGCCACCGATATGCCTCCCGTTTCCTCCGAGACAACGATGGCCAGGCAGTCGCTCTTTTGCGAAATGCCGAGCGCGGCGCGGTGGCGCAATCCGAGAGCTTTGGGGATGTCGAGGTCGTGTGACACTGGAAGAATACACCCCGCAGCGCAGATGCGTTTATGGCTGATGACCATAGCGCCGTCGTGCAGCGGCGAGTTTTTGAAGAAGATATTTTCGATGAGCCGTTGGTTGATGTTGGCGTTGATGAGGTCGCCCGAGCGTATCACCTCGTTAAGCCCCATGCTACGTTCCACCACGATGAGCGCCCCCACCTTCTGTTTGCTCATGCTCATGCAGGCCATGACGATTGGGATGATTTCGTCGCGGTGCGTCATGTCGTCCTTACGTTTCCTTGAAAACAGGCGGATGAGCACGTTGGCGCGGCGGCGCGTGCCGATGCTTGAAAAGAAATGGCGGATTTCTTCTTGGAAAAGAATGATGAGCGCCAATGCTCCCACGTTGACCATGTTGTTCATGATGCCCCCCAGGAGGCGCATTTCAAACACCTGCGTAACGAGGAGCCAGACAACGATGAAGACGAGGATGCCGTAGAAGATGTTGGCGGAGCTCGACTTCTTCATCAGCTGGTAGATATAGTAAAGAATGCACGCCACCGACACGATGTCGATGAGGTCGATGATGCCGAAGTTGATCATATATATAATGAGTAGGAGGAGTGGTGTAGGTCGGTATTATGTATGAGCAGAAATGCACTATTCTTCGTTGGCCGACGTCGCCTGCAACGCTTCAACGATTTTCACCGTTTCAACGGCCGCCTTCACATCGTGAACGCGGAGGATGTGTGCGCCCCTTTCAAGCGCGATGGTGTTGAGCGCGATGGTGCCTCCGAGCGCGTCAGCCGGCGTGCCTCCAACGAGTTTGTAAATCATCGTCTTTCTCGAGATGCCAACCAGTATGGGGAGGTCAAATTCGCGGAAGTCGCCCATTTTGTTCATCAGTTCATAATTGTTTTCCAGCGTCTTGCCGAAACAAAACCCTGGGTCGAGGATGATGTCTTTCACGCCCAGGTCGTGCAGGCGGTCAACGCGTTCCGCGAAATAGAGAAACACCTCGCGCATGAAGTGGTCGTAGTGGGGCGCCAATTGCATGGTGGCCGGTGTGCCCTTCATGTGCATGAGAATGTAAGGCACGCCCAGTTGGGCGGCCGTGCGGAACATGTGCTTGTCGAGCATGCCGCCAGAGATGTCGTTGATGATGTCGACACCATATTCCTCCACACACATCTTGGCCACGTCGGCGCGGAACGTGTCAACGGAAACCACCGCCTGCGGATTTTCCTTGTTGACGATGGCAAGGCCGTGGCGCAGGCGCTCCATTTCCTCTTCCACCGACACTTCGTCGGCACCAGGGCGCGACGAATAGGCGCCGATGTCAATCATCGTGCCGCCCTCGGCCACAATCTGGCGAGCGCGTGCCGCGATGGCTTCGTCGCTTTGCTTGCGGCTGTCGGCGTAAAAAGAATCGGGCGTGACATTGATGATGCCCATGACTTGCGGTTTGTCGAGGGCAAACAGTCGTCCGTTGCAATTGATGGAATATGGTTTGAGAGTCATCATCAGAGTTTGGGTTTAATAAGTGGGGCGGAACGCGATACACAAGTTATGGTCGTCCGCTGAAAATGTTGTCTGCTTAGTAATGGAGAGTTTACCATTACTTAATCTCCGTGTGCGCATCTGCGTGGCTGGATGATTTCGCAGGGACACAAATTTACATAGAATATTTTGCTCTTCGCGCCTCTCTCGCGAAATTTCACTAAATTTGTGGGCAAATAACCATTAGGAACAATGAAAATTTCAGAACTCTATCAAGTGTTTCTCAAGCATCCTGTTGTCACGACCGATACGCGCGACTGTCCGAAGAACTCCATGTTTTTCGCTCTGCGGGGTGCTTCGTTCAACGGTAATGACTTTGCAATCAAAGCCTTGGAAAGCGGCTGCGCCTATGCTGTGGTCGACGACGAGCGGGTGGTTGGCGACGAACGCCTCATTCATGTGCCCGACGTCTTGACCGCGATGCAGGAATTGGCTGCCTACCACCGCCAGCAACTCCATACGCCGATTTTGCAGGTGACGGGCACCAACGGCAAGACAACAACCAAGGAACTGACCTCGGCAGTGCTCTCTGAACGTTTCAACGTGCTCTACACCTTGGGGAACTTCAACAACCACATCGGGGTGCCGAAGACCTTGTTGCGCCTGCGGCCAGAACACGACATCGCCGTTGTGGAAACCGGTGCCAACCATCCCGGCGAGATTGCCGAACTGTGCCGCATCGTGCAAGCCGATTGCGGACTGATAACGAATGTGGGCAAGGCCCATTTGGAGGGCTTCGGCTCTTTCGAGGGCGTGATCCATACGAAGGGCGAACTCTATGACGATTTGCGCCAGCGCCCCGACACGTTCATCTTCTTGAATGCCGACAACGAACACCTCGTGAAAATTGCTGGCGGACTGAAAGCCGTTACTTACGGTGAGCCCGGAAAAGGCTATGACGTGGAAGGCGAAGTCGTTTCGTGCACGCCGTTCGTCAACCTCCGTTGGCGGCAAAAGGGCGGCGAATGGCAGGAAATCCATACACACCTCATCGGGGCATACAACGTGACCAATGCTTTGGCTGCGGCAGCTGTTGGTCTGCATTTCGGGGTTAGCGCTGAGGCTGTCACCCGCGCCATCTCCAATTACCAGCCCACCAACAACCGTTCCGAACTGCTGGAAACGGGGCATAACACGCTTGTTGTCGATGCCTACAATGCCAATCCAACGAGCATGAAGGCGGCCTTCGACAGTTTCCGCCTCATCAGCCATCCCAAGAAGATGGCCATCGTTGGCGAGATGCGCGAACTCGGTGCGGCATCGGAGGAAGAACATCGCCGTGTGGTCTCTGAAGCAGAGACGCTGGGGTGTGACGAACTTTGGTTTGTTGGCGACAACTTCAAAGACTGTGCTGGCGCACACCGCTTCTTCCCCGATGTGGAAGCCGTGAAGAAACAACTCGAGGCGACGCCGCTCAACGGTTGCATGGTGCTCATCAAAGGAAGCAATTCAACCCGCTTATATCAATTACCAGAATATCTTTAATCAGTATGAAAAAAATAATCGTGGCCATTGACGGCTACTCCTCTTGTGGAAAGAGCACGATGGCCAAAGATTTGGCCCGCGCAGTTGGATATATATATGTCGACACCGGCGCCATGTATCGCGCCGTGACACTTTACGCCCTCCGAAACAACCTCTTCGAGGCCGACGGAAGCGTGAAAGCGGCCGCGCTGGAGAACCAGATGGAAAATGCTATCGTTTCTTTCCGTCTTGACCCTTCAACCAATCTTCCGCAGACCTATCTCAACGACGAGTGTGTGGAAAAAGAAATTCGTTCGCTTGAAGTGTCGTCCCACGTGAGCCCTGTGGCAGCCCTTCCCTTTGTTCGCGAAGCACTCACCTGTCAGCAGCAGGCCATGGGGAGCAAGCGCGGCATCGTGATGGACGGCCGCGACATCGGAACGGTGGTGTTCCCGGATGCCGAACTCAAGATTTTCGTGACGGCTTCGGCGGAAGTGCGTGCCCAGCGCCGTTTCGACGAATTGCAGGCCAAGGGTATGCCCGCTGATTTTGAAGACATCCTTCGCAACGTGAAGGAGCGCGATTATATCGACTCACACCGCGACGTGGCTCCTTTGCGCCAGGCTGAAGATGCCGTGGTGCTCGACAACAGCGAAATGACCGTATCGCAGCAACGAGAATGGCTGCTTGCCAAGTTTGAAGATGCTGTGGAACGAAAGAACAACGCGTCGGCATGCTGAACATCGAAATCGACGAACACTCTGGTTTCTGCTTCGGCGTGACCACGGCCATCGGTAAGGCCGAGGAGGAATTGGCACACAGCCAGCGCCTTTATTGCCTCGGCGACATCGTTCACAACGGCAGTGAGTGTGAACGTCTGCGGGGAATGGGGTTGGAAACCATTGACCACGAGGCGTTTCGCTCGCTCCGCAATGCCAAAGTGCTTCTGCGTGCCCACGGCGAACCGCCTGAGACTTACGCCACCGCGTTGGCCAACGGCATCAACATCATCGATGCCACCTGCCCAGTGGTGTTGCAATTGCAACGGCGAATCAAGCAGGTGTTTTCGGAGCCAGGGCGCCCGCAAATCGTTATCTACGGAAAGCCCGGCCATGCGGAGGTGCTCGGCCTCGTCGGACAGACCGACGGGACGGCCATTGTGATTGAGGGACTGGAGGGCGCGGAGAAGCTCGACTTCACACGCGACATCCGTCTTTTCTCTCAGACCACCAAACCGCTGGAGGGGTTCCGCCAGATTGTGGACTATATCACGGCACACATTCAGGCGCCTGCCACATTTCGTTCCTACGACACCATCTGCCGACAGGTGGCCAATCGCCTGCCGAATATCTGCAATTTTGCCGTGCGCCACGATGTCGTCATCTTCGTGTGTGGCCTCAAAAGCAGCAACGGCCGCGTTCTCTTTGAGGCCTGCCGCCGCGTCAATCCCCGTGCTTATCTCGTAGACACGCCGGCGGCGCTCCGTCGGGAATGGTTCGACGGCGCGGGCAGTGTTGGCGTTTGCGGCGCCACTTCCACGCCGAAATGGTTGATGGAAGATTGCCGCGAGGCGATACTCAAGATTGCTGGGCAGTGAGCAACCGCTGATTTTTCACTGGACGGGAGGCGCCTCTTGCCAGCAATGGTTTCCTTTCTCCCCCAAGGGCATCTCCTAACTTTCGCTGGGGAGAAATTGAAGAGAAAACGGGGGCGAGGTGTCCATGTCTGAAATTTATTCTGACCGCGTGCCTGTGATTCGGAATTTATCCTTATCTTTGCAGGTGGATTTTGCGGAAAAGCGTTCCGCAGGTATCAACGGCTCCGTAGCTTAGCTGAATAGAGCGTCAGATTCCGGTTCTGAAGGTCCTGGGTTTGAATCCCAGCGGGGTCACAAAAAGGAAAGAGGATTTTACATTGCTGTAGAATCCTCTTTCCTTTTCTGTTTGTATAATCGGCTGTTTGAGGGTGTGTCGCTGGCCGTTGCCCCGCGCGGCGTAGGCAGGCAATATAGATAAATACAAAAAGCGACCACTTCATAAGAAGTAGTCGCTTCGTAGCGAGAAAGGGACTTGAACC
>OHYO01000359.1_pt1 | contig 20977 bp, 16 predicted proteins | sample 1580291 | NCBI WGS metagenome assembly OHYO01 (sample SAMEA3882526, study PRJEB24775) | human gut metagenome | biome: human-associated habitat; feature: intestine environment; material: feces | place: Netherlands | collected 2009/2010
GCTGCTCACGACTGCGATAAAGCCAAATCGTCACGCCGATAGCAGTGATAAACAGTACGAGTGCCGCTGCCGCCAACCCGGCAAGCGCAAACATAACACCAATGCTCACAGCAATAACCGGAAGCAGCAGCAAGCCGCAGCCACACCCACCGGGACTATAAACGGCAGACCGTCGGCGTCGCCTCATCGCCGCGCCACCCCCATCATCTTTGAGCACTACAGTGCGATGGCCTGCTGAACAGGAACGATCTTGTCGAGTTCCGGTTCGATCCGCCTTTTCTCGGCCTCAAGGTCAAACGCCACCTGAGCGCGCAGCCAATAACCATCCGTCAGGCCAAAATAACGGCAAAGACGGAGGTCGGTGTCGGCCGTCACGCGACGTTTTCCCAAGACAATCTGCCCGATACGCTGAGCCGGAATCCCAGTCTCTTTCGCAAGGCGATATTGAGAAATGCCCATAGGAACAAGAAATTCCTCTTTGAGAAGTTCACCAGGAGTCACCGGCGACAGCAAATCGGGCGCGGTCTCATCACTTGTGATAATCGACGATTTCGACATTCCAAGCCATCTCCTGTCTCCACTCAAAACAGACCCGATAGCGCTCATTAACACGGATGCTATATTGACCGGCACGATCGCCCTTCAAAGCTTCCAGGCGGTTGCCCGGTGGAACGCGAAGATCATCAAGCGAAGCACAAACCTGCAGTTGGCGAATCTTCCTCAACGCAACACGCTCAAAGGGCACGAACCTCCTGACCCGCACACCCATGGCAAAGCGTTCGGTATCCTCATCTTTATATGATGCAATCATAGTATCGCCTTACGTTATTAACGTCAAACGTTTCTATAGACTTACATCTCTATTATATCGTACGTTTGTTCGTGTTTTCTAGAACAAATTGTCCTTCGCGCTTTAGCCAAGCAAAAGCAATCGTTTGTAGACATCGAGGCCTTTGAGTAGGACTTCCTCGTCAAAGAGCATGGTATCGGTATGCAGAGCGCTCGTGGCATAGGCGGGACAGCCATCCGAATCGCTCGGGTTTTCTTGTCCCTCTGGCACGCCCGTGCCCAGCAAGAAGAACACGCCCGGCAGATGGCGCTGATAGAAAGCAAAGTCCTCGGCAATTAACAGCGGCTCCTCTACAAGCTGCAGCCCGGGCAAGGCAGGCGTGATGTTGGCAAACAGCTCGTGGTCGTTATCGACCGGCGGATAGCCCTCGGCAAAATCGAGATCGTACGTACAGCCCGTTGCGGCGCAGACCTCGTCCAACACGCGCCGCACGCCCTCACGCGCACGGTCAAACATACCGTCCGTAAACACGCGCAGGCTGCCAGCCACATGGGCCTCCCCCGCCACCGCATTGCAGACAGTGCCGGCCTGCAGCAGGCCGAACTTACCAATGCAGGGCTCGTCGGCACCCAACTCGTCCATGAGCTCGCGTTCGGAAACCAAGAACTTGGCAGCCGCCAATGCCGCATCGTGCGATTCGCCAACGGGAACGCCGTAGGTCTTGGCGATATGGATGCTCGTCCCATGAATGTGCACATGTGTCTCGCTCGAACGCGCCAGCAGCGGACCAGGGCAGCTCGCCAACGTGCCGGCGGGCAGATCGGGCCACACGTGGAAGCCGAAGATGCGATCCGCCCCGTAGCGCTCGAACACGCCGCTCTCGCACACCGTCTTGGCACCACCAGTCGTCTCCTCGGCCGGCTGGAACACAAAGAGAACGTTGCGCCTAATAACGCCCGGCTGCTTGCGAATCGTACGGTCGACATACGTCGCGGCGGCAAGTGCCATGGCCATGTGTCCATCATGTCCGCAAGCGTGCATCTTGCCGGGATGGGTCGAGGCAAAGGCCGCTCCCGTCGCCTCCGCGATGAGCAGCGCATCCATATCGGCGCGAATCGCTGTGGCATGCGCGGCACCAACGCCGGCGTCGAAGAAAGCGCAGACGCAGCTGGGGCACGGATGGGTCACCTCGCAAGCGAGCGGTGTCAACACGCCCTCGATATAGGCAATGGTTTGCGGAAGATCGAAATCGAGCTCCGGAATGCGATGGAGATCGCGGCGATAGCGACGGAGTTCTTGGAGCTCGGTCATAGAGAATCCCTTCGTAAGGCACATCTGTTGCAACTTATTGTGATACAGGATTGTGGCACACATGTTTCTAGCATATTGCTGCATTTTTTAAACGTTATATACAAATACTCTTGTTTGGTAAAGTGCAACGTGATAGGGTCTTTACCACTTGATAGAGGCGCGGGCACGAAGAACCGCGGGCGAGCCAGCAGGCTTTGACCCCGTGGGGAGGCGAAACCCGCCGAACTGGGTTTTTCGGGCACGAACAACCTGGTGGGCCTGTGGGAAACACCCACAGGACTGTCTGCAGCAATGCGGGAGCGCTATCCGGACATTGGGTCCACGCTATGCGGATTCGATGCGCAGATGGCGCCGTCTGGATAGCGAGGTTTACGGGACATGGCATTGACCCCCAACGAGGCATATGCGGCCAAGCAGCCGTTTGTGGACAAGGAGACACTCGAGCATATCGTCGAGCAGTTCCCCACGCCGTTTCATCTATACGACGAGGCAGGCATCCGCCGCAACATGCAAGAAGTGCGCGACGCCTTTGCATGGAACCCGGGCTTTAAGGAATACTTTGCCGTCAAGGCCAACCCCAACCCGGCGCTCATCTCCATTCTCAACGAATACGGCTGCGGCTGCGATTGCTCGAGCTATACCGAGCTTATGATCGCCCGCTCACTGGGTATCACGGGACACGACATCATGTTCTCGTCCAACGACACGCCGGCTGCCGACTTTGAGCTCGCCGACAAGCTGGGTGCCATCGTCAACTTTGACGACATCAGCCACATCGAGTTCTTTGAGCGTGTTGCGGGGCCCATCCCCAAAACGGTCAGCTGCCGCTTTAATCCAGGCGGCCTGTTCCAACTCTCCAACGGCATCATGGATAACCCCGGCGACTCCAAGTACGGCATAACCACCGAGCAGCTCTTTGAGGCCTTCCGCATGCTCAAGGCCAAGGGCGCCGAGAATTTTGGCATCCATGCCTTCCTTGCCAGTAACACCGTCACTAACGACTACTATCCCAAGCTCGCACGCATCCTCTTTAAACTTGCCGTGCGCCTGGAGCGCGAGACCGGCGCACATGTCGCCTTTATCAACCTGTCCGGCGGCGTCGGCATCCCCTACCTGCCCGAGCAGCAGGCCAACGACATCCACGCCATCGGCGAGGGGGTGCACGCGGCCCACGACGAGATCCTGGTTCCTGCCGGCATGGGCGATGTGGCCATTTGCACCGAGATGGGCCGCTTTATGATGGGGCCCTACGGCTGCCTGGTCACCAAGGCCATCCACGAGAAGCAGATCTACAAGGACTATATCGGCGTGGACGCCAGTGCCGTCGACCTCATTCGTCCCGCCATGTATGGCGCTTACCACCACATTACGGTGATGGGCCAGCCGGGTGGCGACGACAAGACCACAGCGCCCGTCACGGACACCTATGACATCACGGGCAATCTGTGCGAGAACAATGACAAGTTCGCCATCGACCGCGAGCTTCCGCATATCGACATGGGCGACCTGCTCGTGATTCACGACACCGGCGCGCATGGCCACTCTATGGGCTACAACTACAACGGCCGCCTGCGCTCCGCCGAGGTCCTGCTGCGCCCCGATGGCTCGGCAGACCTCATTCGCCGCGCCGAGCGCCCGGGCGATTACTTTGCCACGCTCGACGTGCTGCCGTGCGGCCGCGAGCTGCTGGCCAAATCGCGCGCCGAAAGCGCCCGCCGTCGCGCTCAGGACGAGCGCCTAGCAGTCGCCGCCCAATGGAACAAACGCGTCCAGATCGCGGAAGCGAAGGAGAAGAACATGGATATCCGCAATCTCGAGGGCTCAATCGTCGCCCTCGTCACGCCGTTTAAAAAGGACGGCAGTGTCGACTTTGACGCGCTTGAGCGCCTTATCGATTTCCACCTGCAAAATGGCACTGACGCCATCCTCACCCTGGGCACCACCGGTGAGAGTGCCACGATGACCGATGACGAGGACAACTCCGTCGTCGCCGCTGTGGTCAAGCATGTTGCAGGACGCGTCCCCGTTATTGCCGGCTCGGGCTCCAACTCCACGCAGACCATGCTCACCAAGTCGCTCACCTATCAGGGCCTGGGCGCCGACGGTCTGCTGCTCATCACCCCCTACTACAACAAGTCCAATGAAGAGGGTATCTATCAGCACTTTAAGACCGTCGCCGATGCCGTGGACATCCCCTGCATCCTGTACAACATCCCCGGCCGCTGTGGCTGCGGCATCAGCGAGCGCAACGTAGAACGCCTGGCCGCGCACCCCAACATCATGGGTATTAAGGAGGCCTCGGGCAACGTCGCCTACGCGGCCAAGATCGCCCACCTGCTGTCAGACGACTTCCGCATGTACTCGGGCGAGGACGCGCTTACCGTACCGCTCATGAGCCTGGGCGCCTCGGGCACCATCAGCGTGTGGGCCGATGTTCAGCCGCAGCTCGTGCACGACATGTGCCGCGCCTATCTGGACGGTGACGTGGCACGCGCCCGCGATATCCAGATTGCCGGCCAGCCGCTCATCAATGCCCTCTTTAGCGAGGTCAACCCCATCCCCGTCAAGGAAGCGCTCGCCCAGATGGGCATGATCGAGGCAAACTACCGTATGCCGCTGTGCCCCATGGCAGACGACACGCGAGCCGCACTTACCGATGCTCTGAAGGGAGCTGGTCTGCTTGATTAAGACCGTCATTATGGGAACGGGCCGCATGGGCTCGCTCATCCGCACCACCGCCGAGGGCACCGTTGATGCCGCCGGTCAGCCCGTTTTTGATATTGTCGCCCAGATCGGTTTTGATCTGTCCGAGCTCGAGAGCGCCCCGGCGGCCGACGTTATCATCGACTTCTCGAACGTCGTGACCTTCGATGCCGTCGTCGCCTATGTCGAGCGCACGGGCGCCGCGTTGGTCTCGGGCACCACGGGCTATACGCCCGAGCAGATGGACCGCCTGCGTGAGCTGGGCCAGAACACCCGCGTTATGCACTCGGGCAATTACTCCATCGGCATCGCAGCCCTGCGTCATCTAGTGGTCCAGGCCACACGCGAGCTGCCCGGCTTTGACTGTGAAATCGTCGAGACGCACCATAACCAAAAGGTCGACGCCCCCAGCGGCACTGCCAAGTTGTTGCTCGACGCCGTCGTCGAAGCTGAACCCGAGGAAGGCTACCACCCCGTCTATGGCCGCGAGGGCATGTGCGGCGTGCGTGACCCCAAGGAGATCGGTATGCACTCGCTGCGCGGCGGCACCGTCGCCGGCGTGCACGAGGTGAGTTTCTTTGGCCAGGACGAGGAGGTCACGCTCACCCACCGCGCCACGAGCCGTCAGATCTTTGTCAACGGCGCCCTGGCAGCCGCGCAGAAGCTCGTCACCCGCGAACCCGGCTTCTATACGTTCGACCAGGTCATGTTTGCCTAACCAGGTATCAACCGAATCCACCCAAAGGAGAGATAACAAATGAGCAGCGCAGCCGAGATGGATGCACAGGAGATTATCAACTACATCGCCACCGCGCCCAAAAAGACGCCCGTCAAGCTGTACGTGCGCGAGAAGCCCGGCATGAAGGTTGCCTGGGGCGACGCACATGTCTACGGCGGTCGTCGCGGCAAGACCGTCTTTGGCGACTGGGATGAGCTTAAGGCCATCCTGGACGCCAACGCCGATTCCATCGATTACTACGATGTGGAGAACGATTGCCGCAACTCCGCCGTGCCCATGCTCGACCTTAAGGGCATCAACGCCCGCATCGAGCCGGGCGCGATCATCCGCGACCGCGTCGAGATTGGCGACCGTGCCGTCATCATGATGGGCGCCATCATCAACATCGGCTCCGTCATTGGCGAAGGCTCTATGATTGATATGGGCGCCGTCCTGGGCGGCCGCGCAACCGTGGGCAAGAACTGCCACATCGGCGCTGGAACCGTGTTGGCAGGCGTCGTTGAGCCCGCAAGCGCCACGCCCGTCATCATCGAGGACGATGTCATGATCGGCGCCAACGCCGTGGTCCTGGAGGGCGTACGCGTGGGCAAGGGCGCTGTTGTTGCCGCCGGCGCCGTGTGCGTCGAGGATGTCCCCGCCGGTGCCGTCGTGGCCGGTGTCCCCGCCCGCGTCATCAAGATGCGCGATGAGAAGACCGACAGCAAGACCGGCCTGGAAGAGGGCTTACGTCAACTTTAATAGTTACGCGGTTTTGACAAACCGCGTTTTCGCTGACGTATGCTCAACCTGCGGGATAATTCATCCCTAAACAAAATGGCCGAAGCCCCAAGGAGCTTCGGCCTTTGCTTTCTCGCTGTAGGCGCAACGCAACTTATCGATTCTCGATGCTACCGATATTTTTGAGCTCGATGGAAATGAGGCCGTTGGGCTCGTTGACGAACTCGATATACTCGGAGTTCGAACCCATCTCGGCCGGGAAGCTGATCTCGATGCCCGTGTCGGTACGAATCTTGTGATTGCGCACCGCCGCGCGTTCGACCTGCTTGCGCTCCACGGGCACACGCTCAGGCACCTTCTCCTCGGTCAGTGCCGCGCGCACGCTCTCCTTGATAACCGGTTCGTCCTCAAAGACCTCATCGACGATATCCCAAGGCGGCAGCTCCTCGTCATCCTCAACCTTCTCGGCAACGGCGGCTTTGACCTTAGCGAGCGCTACAGCCGTGTTGGCGCCGTGCTCTTCAGCGACCTCCTCGACCACGCGCGTCACCGTGTCGATGACCTCCTTACCCGATACGCCCGTGTCACATTGCAGCAGGCCATCGGGAATGAGTATGCGATCCTCGCCGGCAATCTTGCGTTTCTTATCCACATAGCCGATCTCCATGGTGCTTGCACGTACGATTGCATAGCTCGGCACCTTTTGCGAGGGGTTCGGCAGAATGGCGTAGTGGCGCGCGATGTCGTTGCGCACCTCCCCCTCCTCGCGGCCCACTTCGTGCATAAAAGCCTGCTTGGAGCCCAGCAGCATCACGGCAAACCAGCGGGCATCCTCATCGTCGTCAAAATCGGCCACGAGCACGTCGGTGGACTCGGCTTTCTCGGCTTTGGTGAGCTCGGAGGAGATAAACTCCGCAATCTGCTGCGACAGGTCCACGAACTCGCGCTCGCCAAAGAAATAGCCCTTGAGCTCACCGCCAAACGCAGAGTTCTCGGCAAACGTGGCACGTTTATTGTCGGCCGAGGTGCGGGCGCGGCGCAGATGCGTGGTTACGAAATTGCGCACGGTACGACTCTCGATATCGAGCTCGCGCTGGCTCATAACGTTGACGGCAGAGTCAAAGTCCAGGATATGCAGAATAGCATGATTGATTTTCATATACGGCATTCCGTTCTAGATCGATTTCGGCACGAACCAGTATAGCGGTCGAGCCCGCCCCAGACGCATCGAAGGCAGGTTGCTTTGCACCAATGGCTAGCGCAGGAGCTCGGACTGCCAAGCCTCGAGCTGTTCTGCCAAACTCTTGCCGGCGGCGGGCATGTCGATCTGGGGTCGTTTGGGCAGCAGTGCGCATTTAAGGATTGCCACGATGGTCTGCGAGACAAAACGTCGCGTATCCTTGTCAAAGCCTTGCGCAGCCTGGAGCATCACGGGCAGGCTCTCGCGCAGATTCCCAGCGATATCCGCAAACCGCTCAGCACCCGTAGCCTCAAACACAGAGAACAACGCATCTACAAAACGCTCGCGCTCGCTGGGCGACACCGCAAGCAGCATCTCGCGAATGGAGCCATCAACGTATCGAGCACCGGCAGACAGGCGCTCACAGTACACGAAGTCGTGGCCATCAACCACCCAGCTAAAGGGATTGTGCTGCAGCAGGCTGAACTCGGTGCTCTCAACGATGGCATAGTCCTCCTGTGTCTCGAACATCATGCCAAAAATCGACGACCGAGGTAGCGTCTTGTCGATTCGACCGGAAAGATCGGCAAAGGCGTTTCCGTTCAGAAACTCCTCGACGAAGCCCGGACCATCATGGGAATACGCCCGTTCGATTCGCTCACGGGCGACATCGGAGCACATCGCCGCACCGTACACCGCAAGGTTTCCACCCTTGGAATGACCTCCGCACAAAAGCGGCCCGTCAATCGCATCCGCCGCCTCGTCCACATAACGCGCCGCGGATTCCTGGGCCGGCACAGGACACCGGAACGCCATGTTAAAGTCCTCTTTCCAGCCCACAATCGTGCTGTCGGTCCCCCGGAAGGAAAGATAGCTAAACCCCGCCGGAAACCGGAACGCCATGGCTGCAAACTGCTCTGTCGCCACCACATCGCTCACGGCACGATAGCCGCAAACGTGCACGCCACGGTAACGAGGGCTTGCCGCCACGGCCTCCAGCAAGGCCCTGCTCCCCTCCGGGTCCCACAAGTCGTCAATCATGTCCCGGTAGCACTCGGCACGCAGCAGCTCGCGTACGTCTAGGCCCTGCCAGTTCGTCAGCTCCGCCATATCACCCGGCAAACGCAAATAGGACAACCACGCAAAGACCAGGCTATCCACCGCACAGAACGGCCGCTCCTCAAACGGATCAAACGCCGTCTGGGCATAGGTCAAAAAATTAGGCGAATCCGACATGGCCCTCCCATCAACTATGGTGCATTGGGGTCAGGTTACTTTGCACCAAAAAGGCGCCCGGGCCGTTTGGACCCGGACGCCTTCATTGTAGCTTTTCGCTCTAGCGAGCTTGATTTAGCAGGAGAAGTCGACGCTATCGATGATGTCCTTGAGGGCCTTGGCGGAGGCGGTGAGCTCATGCTGCTCGTCATCGTCCAGCGGCACGGGGACGCGGCAGACAACGCCGTCGCGGCCAACGACGGTCGGCATAGAGATGGCAAGATCGGACAGGCCATACTCGCCCACCATGAGCGAAGAGACGGGCAGAACGGTCTGCTCATCGCGCATAACGGCGGTGCAGATGCGCTTGACGGCCATGGCGACGCCATAGTAGGTGGCGTGCTTCTTCTCGATGATGGTGTAGGCGGAGTTCTTGACGTCCTCGGCGATGCGCTTCTCGGCGGTCTCATGCTCCAGGTGGCCGTGAAGCTCACAGAAGGTGTTCAGCGGAACGCCGGCAACCTGAGCGCTGGACCAAGCGACAAACTCGGAGTCGCCGTGCTCACCCATGACATAGGCCTGAACGTCGCGCGGGTCAACCTCGACGTGGGCACCAAGCATCTGCTGCAGGCGGCCGGTGTCGAGCACGGTGCCGGAGCCGATGACGTGACCCTCGGGCAGGCCGGACATCTTGATGGCGGCGTAGGTCAGAACGTCGACCGGGTTGGAAACGATTAGCAGAATGCCGTCGAAGCCGGACTTCTTAATCTCGGGGATAATGGACTTAAAGATATTGACGTTCTTGTTGACCAGGTCCAGACGGGTCTCACCGGGCTTCTGGGCAGCGCCAGCGGTGACGACGATCATAGCGGCGTCGGCGACATCGGAATAATCGCCGGCGTAGATCTTCATCGGCTCGGCAAACGTCATGCCGTGCGCGATATCCAGGGCCTCACCCTCGGCGCGGTTCTTGTCCACGTCGATGAGGACCATCTCGGAGAACAGACCACTCTGCATCAGTGCGAACGCCGAAGACGAACCGACGAAACCGCAGCCGACAATAGCGACCTTCTTCTCGTTAACCATTAGAAACTCCCATCTCACTCCACAAACAAGCCGCCCGGGAACGACCCGAGCGGCTTGTCGTAATCCCAATACATCCAATCGGGACTTTGATTATGCTCCTATTCGCAGCCAAAAATCGACCGTTTACCGAAATTGTTTGCAGAATTCGTAAAATAACTGCACGAAATCGGTTTCGAGCTATTGACGAGCCGAAATAGGTTTCTAATACAGGCCCGCCTCGCGAATGGCCTCGACAGCCAAAGCGATCTGGTCGGGCGGCAAGACCAGCGCCATGCGCACGTGCCCCTCGCCCGAAGGACCAAAGCTCGCGCCCGGCGTCACCACAACGCCGGCCTTCTCCATAAGCTCCTCGCAAAACGCCATGGAATCGGTGCGGCCACCGGGAAGCTTGGCCCACACAAACATAGAGCCATGCGCGTTGGGGCGCTCCCAGCCCAGGCCCTCAAGACCGTCGCACAGGGCATCGCGGCGCTCCTGGTACTTCAGACGCTGCGCCTCGACCTCATCGCGCGGACCGTTCAGGCAGGCGATGGCGGCCTTCTGGATCGGGAAGAACATACCGAAGTCGATCTGGCCGCGCAGCTTGGCAAAGGCCGAGACCACATCCTCGCGACCGACCAAAAAGCCGATGCGGGCACCGGTGACGTTAAACGACTTGGAAAGCGAGAAGAACTCCACGCCCACCTCGAGCGCGCCGGGATACTGCAAGAAGCTGCCGCCCGGCTCGCCGTCGAACACAATGTCCGAGTATGCGTTGTCGTGAACGATCAACAGGTCGTGCTCGCGGGCGAAAGCGATGATCTCCTCGTAGACCTCGGGCGTGCCCACCGAGCCGACCGGGTTCGCGGGCAGCGACACGATCATATACTTGGCGCGGTCGGCGACCTCGGGATCGATGCCTGCCACATAGGGCAGGTAATTGTGCTCGGCAACCAGCGGATAGTACTCGAGCTTGGCGTCGGCAATCTTAGCGCCCGCCTCAAAGACCGGATAGCACGGATCGGGAACCAAAATGGTGTCACCCGGATCGAGCAGGGCCAGGCCCAAATGGCCCACGCCCTCCTGCGTGCCGTTGCACGACTGCACCATGGACGGCGTAATGCCCGAAACGCCAAAGCGACGCTCATAGTAATCGCACACGGCCTGCTTAAGCTCGGGCAGATCGCGCAGGGCATACTTCCACATCTCGGGATCTTGGGCCGCCTGCGTGAGCGCCTCGACCACGTGGTCGTACGGCTTAAAGTCGGGCGTGCCCACGCTCATGTTGTAAATGGTCTTGCCCTGAGCCTTCAGCGCGAGCAGTTTGTTGTTGAGCGAGGCGAAGACCTCCGCGCCAAAGCGGTCGAGACGCTGCGATGCCTGCATGGTGCCACCTTTCGATATAAAAAACGCGGCGCTCCGACAAGAGCGCCGCGCGATACGGGCCATCAGATTGCAAAAGTGTAACGCTTGCAACCCCCGCATTGGTTCAATTTAGCCAACCTTAGTCAATTGCATCGAGCGCGTCGATCTGCGCAAGCCACAAACGCGAGCTGGCGTCACTCGGCATACGCCAATCGCCGCGCGGGCTGAGCGTCACCGAGCCCACCTTGGGACCATCGGGCAGACAGCTGCGCTTAAACTGCTGGGCAAAGAAGCGACGGTAGAACGTACGTAGCCACGTGTGGACGGTCTTGGCGTCGTAGACGCCCTCGAAGCTCTTGAGCGCCATGCGGTAGATCTTGCCCGGCTCAAAGCCAAAACGCAGCAGGTAGTAGAGGAAGTAGTCGTGCAGCTCGTACGGGCCCACCAAATCCTCGGTCTTCTGCGCAATCTCGCCGTCGCCCGTGGGCGGCAGAAGCTCGGGGGACACCGGCGTATCGAGGATATCGAGCAAGACATCGGCAATACGCCCGCCAAAGACATCGGCCGCATAGCGCACCAGATGGCGCACAAGCGTCTTGGGCACGCTCGCGTTGACGGCGTACATGCTCATGTGGTCGCCGTTATAGGTAGCCCAGCCGAGCGCCAGCTCCGACAGGTCGCCCGTGCCGATGACAAAACCGCCAGCTTGGTTGGCCAGATCCATCAGAATCTGCGTACGCTCGCGGGCCTGGCTGTTCTCGTAGGTCACGTCCTGCACAGCTGGATCATGCTCAATGTCCTTGAAGTGCTGCTCCACAGCCGCGTGGATCGAAACCTCGCGGAAGCTCACACCCAGGTCGCGAGCGAGCGACTCGGCATTCGACTTGGTGCGATGCGTCGTGCCGAAGCCGGGCATGGACACGGCTGTGATACCAGTGCGCGGCAGCCCCAGTGCATCGAAGGCACGCACGGTCACAAGCAGCGCCAGCGTGGAGTCCAAGCCACCCGAAAGGCCGATGACCGCAGCCTTGGTACCTGTGTGGGCAAGGCGGGTCTTGAGGCCCGCAGTCTGCAGATCGAGGATCGTCTCGCAGCGCTCGGCCAAGTCGCCGTGGTCGGCCGGCACAAAGGGCGCGCGGGGGAAGACACGGTCGATGTCGAACGCATCGCGCAGGACAGGCTCTTCGGCGAGCGAGCCCTCAAACGAGAACTCGACGGTCACGGCCTCCGGCGCATCGTCCGCGCGCGTCCATGTCGTCGAGCGACGGCGCTCAGCAACCAGGCGGTCAAGGTCAACGTCGGCGACGGCCATATCGCAGGTAAGCAGTTTGGTGGCGGCGAGCTTGGAGCCGTTTTCGTAGACGAGGTTCTCGCCCGCAAAGACCATGTCGGTCGTGGACTCGCCCTCGCTCGCGTCCGCGTAGGCATAGGCGCAATACAGGCGCGCGCTCTGGTTGGAAATGAGGCTGCGGCGGTAATCCGCCTTACCGATAATCTCGTCCGAAGCCGACGGATTGAGGATCACCGTCGCACCGGCAAGCGCCATCTCGGTCGAAGGCGTCGCCGGTACCCACAGGTCCTCGCAAACCTCAACGCCCAGCACCATATCCTCGGCACCCTCATCACAGCAGCGGTAGACAAGCCCCGAACCCAGCGGAACCGGACCCTGACCGGCAAACTCGACCCACACAGGATCTGCGGGCGCCGGAGCAAACCAGCGGCGCTCGTAGAACTCGCCATAGTTGGGCAGATACTTCTTGGCCGTAAGACCCAAAAGCTCGCCCGCGCAGCACACGGCGGCGCAGTTGTAGATATTCTCGGCAACTGCAACGGGCAAGCCAACGGTAAAGACGATCGGCAGCTCACGGGTTTCATCGAGGATGTGCACCAGAGCAGCCTCGCAGGCATGCAGCAGCGTGCGGTTATGGAACAGATCGGCCGCGGTATAGCCGGTCAGGTTAAGCTCGGGCAGTACCAGCGCGCGAACGCCACGCCCGGCAGCATCGCGAACAGCCGCCAGCGCAACCTCGGCATTGCCCTCGACATCGGCCACGCGAATCCGCGGCGAAGCCGCCGCCACACGCAAAAAGCCATCAGACTGAGAAAGGTGAAGATTCATAAGAATGCTCCCGTGCGTAGACGCCATTCACAACAATTAGCAAGCCCTATTGTAGTTCAACCGCCGGGTGTAACCGCATCCCACCAACTTGGTGAGCTATTGATGAGTTGATGGTATCTGTTAAATGTCACGTACGATTCACATCTGGTGGGTACCCTGATGGCTACACGAAACGAAGCAGATTTACACCGGGAGGACCCCGTATGACAACCAAGTACACCGACGCGCCGCGCACGCGCGTCATGACACCGGCCGCGCTCAACAACGGCGTGCACGAGAACCATTCCATCGGACAGACCATGGCCATCGCGCCCAAAAAGGGCCTGTTCGACGACATTTCCATTCCCCAGATCATCGCCGGCGCCGCAGCTGCCGCCACGAGCGTGGCGCTTGCTTCAAAGATCGGCATTGCCGGCTCGGTGATTGGTGCCGCTGTGAGCTCAGTCATCACTGTTGTGTCCTCGCAGGTCTATCGCCACTTTATCTCCGCCAGCGCCGAAGCAATCAAGGGCACGCATGCCGCTGTCGACTACCCTGCCGGCGCCTACGAGCCCGTTGAGCCCGATGTCGAGGAGCACCTAGGTGGCGCCGCGACCACGCAGGAGATGCGCCAGGTTGCGGGACGCGCGACCACGGCGCGCGTCGCCCCCAACAGCCTGCGCGCCAAGGCGGCGGCAGAGCGCAGCCAGACGCAAAAGAAGGTCATCGTCTTCTCGATCGCTATCGCCATCGTCGCGGTCATCGCCTGCGCCGGCGCCATCCTTATCACCACTGCCGGTGAGGGTCTGGGCGAGCGTCCCGAGCCAATCCTGTCGTCGCGCACGACCGAGAGCGATGCAAATGGCAACACCCAGTCGCAGGATCAGCAGGCACAGACGGACGATACGCAAGACAGTTCTACCTCTGCCAATTCGTCCTCGAACGCCCAAAACCAATCGCAGGGCACCGATTCCTCTACGGCCAACAGCAGCACGCCGTCCGGCACGACCGACTCAAGCCAAACGACTGACGGTTCGCAGCCGAGCACGGGCGGCCAGACGAGCGACACCACGTCGGGAACGGGCACAACAGACAGCAGCAACACCAACAGCTCGAACAGCTCGAGCGGAACCGCGTCCGGCACGGCATCTGACAACTCGAGCCAAGGCACGGCATCGGGCAACTAAGCACATTTGCCTCTCATAAGATAACCGACCTGTATAACGGGCGCGAATCGACAGCGGTTCGCGCCCGTTTGCCTTGGGCGCCGCCATGGCGAACGCTATGCGATGGTAAGATGCTTTACATGTGTAAAGAGGAGATTTGCCATGAGCAAGACAATAGTTAGGCCCACGCTTTCGCTGGGCAACCACATCTATCTGTATCGCCTGCTACGCGATGCGATTGGATGCGGCAAGCAAACGTTTATGACGCAGGTCGAGGAGGCGCTCGCCGCAGGCGACATGACTGCTTATGACCTGGGCTTTGAGTCCACGCGCGAGCTGCTCGAGGAACTTAACGACTGCATTAAGCTGACCGTCTTTAAAGGCGGCCGCCTGTATGCCACCGTCATCGCCAACGAGGCCTGGGATGCTGCGCTTGCCAAGGGCGAGGACAAGCCCAAGACCGCCAAGGGCGCCAAGCAGTCCTACAAAAAGAAGAAGCGCGGCGAGAAGGACCTCAAGGCCGTGCGCCCCAAGCACGTTAAGCGTCCCGAGCCCGAGCCCGTGGCCGAAGTCGCTCCAGAGCCCGAGCCCGAGACAGAGATCGAAGTCGCTATTGAGGTAACGGCAGAAGCCGAAACCGAAATCGCCGCCACGACCGATCCCGAAGTCACATCCGAGCAGGAAGCCACTGTGGAGCTCAACGAAGCGCCCAAGTCGACAACCGAAGAAGCCGCTAACCAACCCGAGACGTCTGCGTTCCAAAACAGCGATGTCTTTGGCGACGAGGCCGAGGACGAACAGCCCGACGAGCCCGACGATCAAGACGCTACTGAGTCGACGCCGGAGCCCGAGACGCCGCGGCCTGCCATCTCGCTTACGGTCGTCTATGACCCCGAGAACGCCAACGCCGGCATCACCACCATGGCATCCACGCCCATCGAGGTAAAGTCGAGCGTCGAGAATCAGAGCGCTCCGCAAGTCGAGCTCGACACCGCGACCGCAGACGCACCCGCCATCGTCGAGCCCGCAGATTCCGCGGCGATGCCGAAAGCGGACACCGAATCAGTACTCGGCACCGAACCCGCGCCCGTCATCGAGGTGACGCCCGTCAATGAGCAGGCCTCCGCACCGGCGATGGCACCGGCCCCCGCACCCGCAGCACCGACCATCCCCGAGGACTTCCCCATCGATTTCGCAACCGAGGTCTTCTGCCCCGGCCCGTTGCTACACCAGCTGTCGACCTATCTCCCCTACGGCGCCGACACGCTCGGCATCGTCGGCGAGTACTACTGGATCGCCCGCGAGCGCGGTACCATCGAGGCCGCGCGAAACCGCGCAAGCTTCCCCCTGCGCTACACGCAGGCCGGCGAGCGTCGCGAGGTTGCCGTGCGCATCCGCCGCAACACCACCGGCGGCCTCGGAGCCGCCTGGGCCATCGATAAAGTCGAAGAACCCGAGCAGTAACGACAAACGGCTCAAATCCCGACTAGGATTTGAGCCGCTTTTATTAGCATTCATCGATGTTTCGTGACCAACAGCGAGCGGGCCGCAAGTGCCCCAGGTTGCCGTGAAAGAGGAGCGACGCGTACTTCGGTACGCGAGCGACGGCTTGAACGGCAAGATGGGGTGCTTGCGGCCCGCGCAGCGTCGAGCAGTTACGCGGTTTGGTAAAACCGCGTAACAAATTAGTCACGCGTCAGCTTGCGGTGGATACGATGCGGTTGGGCTGCGTCCTCGCCCAAGCGCTCGATACGGTTGGCCTGATAGGCCTCGAAGTTGCCCTCGAACCAATACCAGTTGCCCGGATTCACGTCAGTGCCCTCCCACGCCAGAATGTGCGTGGCGACGCGGTCCAGGAACATACGGTCGTGGCTAATGACCACCGAACAGCCCGGGAACTCGAGCAGTGCCGCTTCGAGCGAGGACAGCGTCTCGACGTCGAGGTCGTTCGTGGGCTCGTCGAGGAGCAGCAGGTTGCCGCCCTGCTTGAGCGTGAGCGCCAGGTTCAGACGGTTGCGCTCGCCACCGGAAAGTACGCCAGCGCGCTTCTGCTGGTCCTGGCCCTTAAAGCCAAAGCTCGCCACATAAGCGCGGCTGGGGACCTCGGTCTCGCCCACCATCATGTGGTCCAGGCCATCCGAGACGACCTCCCACAGGTTCTTATCGGGGTCGATGCCGGAACGGTTCTGGTCGACGTAAGAAATCTTGACGGTCTCGCCCACCTCGAGCTCGCCCGAAGTCAGCGGCTCCAGACCCACAATCGTCTTGAACAGCGTGGTCTTACCGACACCGTTGGGGCCGATGACGCCCACAATGCCGTTGCGTGGCAAGGTGAACGAAAGGTCGTCGATGAGCACACGGCCATCGAACTCCTTGTGCAGGTGATGGGCCTCGAGCACCTTGTTGCCCAGACGCGGGCCCACAGGGATGCGGATGTCGGTCCAGTCGAGCTTCTGGCTTGCGCGGGCCTCGGCCTCCATCTCCTCGTAGCGAGCCAGACGGGCCTTGTTCTTGGCCTGGCGAGCCTTGGGCGAGCTGCGTACCCACTCGAGCTCAGCCTCCATGCGCTTGGCGAGCTTGGCGTCGCGGTTGCCCTGCGCCTCGATACGGGCGGCCTTGGTCTCCAGATACGTGGAGTAGTTGCCCTTGTAGGGATAAAGGTGACCGCGGTCGACCTCGCAGATCCACTCGGCAACGTTATCCAGGAAGTAGCGATCGTGCGTGACGGCAAGCACCGCGCCCTGGTAGTTGTGCAGGAAGTGCTCGAGCCACAGGATCGACTCGGCGTCCAGGTGGTTCGTGGGCTCGTCGAGCAGTAACAGGTCGGGAGCCTCGAGCAGCAGCTTGCACAGGGCCACGCGGCGGCGCTCGCCGCCGGAAAGCACGTTGACCGGCATGTCGGAATCGGGCAGCTGCAGGGCGTCCATGGCCTGGCCGAGCTTGGAATCGATATCCCAGCCGTCGGCGGCGTCGATCTCGTCCTGGAGCTTGCCCATCTCGGCCATGAGGGCGTCCATGTCGCAATCCGGGTCGCACATCTCCTCGCCGATCTTATTGAAGCGATCGACCTTGGCGATCATATCGCCAAACGCCATGCGCACGTTCTCGATGACGGTCTTGTCGTCGTCGAGCGGCGGCTCCTGCTGCAGGATGCCCACAGTGTAGCCGGGGGTGAGCCTGGCATCGCCGTTGGAGACCTCCTCGATGCCGGCCATAATCTTGAGCAGGGTCGACTTACCCATGCCGTTGGGACCCACAACGCCGATCTTGGCGCCGGGGTAGAAGCTCAGGGTCACGTCGTCAAGGATTACCTTGTCGCCATGGGCCTTGCGAGCCTGATACATCTGGTAGATGAACTCTGCCATTTGCCTGTTTTATCCTTTCTACCTGCTGTTTCCCTATTCTTGATTCGCTTTAGTGGAAACGAAATGAGGGAACCAGCTCTGAAACGTAACGAAAAAGGGGCATGGTTGCCCACACCCCCTAATACTACCTGGGAAAAGTCCCCCGGAACATACTATGAACTGCGTACGCTAGTTTTCCGCAACCTTAACGAGCGGCTCGCTGCGATTTGCGCCACAACAGATACGAGTAGACGTAGACGGCTCCAACCGAACCAAACGCCAGAACCGCAATCACCGCGGCGACGACTTCACTCGAAAGCACGCTGCCTGCCACGCCCATCACAATCAGGCCAATACCCAGCACCATAAAGCAGGCGCCGCCAAAACGCTGAGTACGGCGCCAGTTCTCGGGATCGGCAAGCGCCCAAGGTGTCTTGATACCGAGCGTATAGTTCTGCTTCACACGCGGCAAGTAGTTGCCTACGCCGATGAACAGCAAACCGACAACACCGGAAATCAGCACGTTAACCGAACCGACCGCCGGCACCACGCCCCAGACCGTAAGCTCTCCCAGCCAGCTTATGGCGCACATGAACAAGGTGAAGGCGATTACGAAGCCCTGGTAGAACTTGCCCGAGGTTCGATATGCCTCACCTTTGGGGTCGATGCGCGGCACCATGCGGAACATTGCGAGAAGCGCCAGAGGCAGCACGCCGAGCGCGGAGGCCATCCAGCTAGGACCCCAACCGTCGACGGCGCCGTTCGCGCCCCAGTGCGTGGGAATCTGCGCAGGCAAGCTCGGCATCACCATGAGGTGCGCTACGACATTGGCGACGCACAGAGCGACCAGCGCAATCCACACGCGCGACGATACCCCCGTGGGGTGAATGCCCTTGTTTTCGTTATTCATCCTTATCACCTTCAGTGTTTGTAAAGCCCATAAACCAGCCAATTAAATCCTGCATGACGGTGGTGTTTAAGCTGTATACGATGTTTTGGCCATGGCGCTCGTCGGTCACCAACCCGGCGTTTTTGAGCGTCGCCAAGTGATGGCTCAGCGACGGCTTACTGATATCGAAATGCTCGGCAAGCTCCCCCGCCGTGCAATTGCCCTCGCGCAGCAACTCCAAAATGCGCCGTCGCGTTGGATCGGCAAGCGCCTTAAAACCCTCTCCCGGCATAAGACCTCCTCTCATCATCTCTCATGACGTGCACACTATACTCGATATTTAGATGTTTGTCTAATTATCTAATCGCAATGCTTCAAACCACATCAAAGCAAACGCCATCGCAACCTATGGGCGATTACCTATAATGACGATAGCTAAAACACGATTCGCTTCCCCATCGGAGGATGTCTATGACCGAAAACGCTACTGCTCTCGTCGAGACACGCGATACCAAGCTCGAAATCATCATGGGCCGCGAGGCACTCGATAAGCTCGCCGATGCTACGGTACTAGTGCTCGGCTGCGGAGGCGTGGGCTCCAACTGCTGCGAGGCACTCGCCCGCGGCGGCATCGGTCATTTCGTCATTCTGGATAAGGACATCATCGCGCCCAGCAATATCAATCGCCAGGCCATCGCCTTTCACAGCACCGTCGGCAAGCGCAAGGTGGACGTGATGGAAGCCATGATTCGCGATATCAATCCCGCCGCCACCGTTATCAAGCGCACCGAATACCTGCTGAGCGACAACATCGACGAGTTCTTCGCGAGCGTTTTGGAGCAGACGGACGGCGAGCTCGATTACGTCATCGACGCCATCGACACCATCTCGGCCAAGCTCACCATTGCCAAATATGCTCAGGACCACGACATTCGTTTGGTTAGCTCCATGGGCGGGGCCAACAAGCTCCATCCCGAGTGCCTCCGCTTTGCCGACATTTTCGATACGGTACGTGACCCCATGAGCCGCATCATGCGCAAAGAATGCAAGAAGCGCGGAATCAAGAGCCTGCATGTACTGTTTAGCTGCGAGGAATCGGTTAAAACACAGCCCCGCGACCCTTCCAACATCCACGAGCGCACCGAGCTGGGAACCGCCAGCTTTATGCCGCCCATCATGGGCCAGATGATTGCCGGCGAGGTTATCCGCCAGATCAGCGGGCGCGGCACCGAGCGCGTGCGCGCCGATGGCCAGCGCCTAGACTAGTGGAGCGCGCCGAGATGGGGCCCCAGTTAATTGATGCACACTGCCATCTTGATTTAATGGCTCACCCGGACGCCGTTGCCGATGAAGCGACGGCACTGGGCTTGGGTCTATTTGATTGCGGCGTTGATCCACGCGACTTTTCGGCCGCAAACGAGCGCACCCGTCGCCAACCAGGCATCATCGCCGGCATTGGGCTTCACCCCTGGTGGCTCGCCGACGGCCGCTGTGGTCCTACCGAAGTCGATCTGCTTTGCGAAGTTGCTGCCCAAGAGCGCTACATCGGCGAGGTGGGACTCGACTTTTCCGCGCGCTTTGCCGGAAGCGAACCGCTTCAAATACAGGTGCTTGACCGGCTCTGCGATGCGCTCGTGCAGCATCCTCTTGTCGGGCGCGTGATATCAATTCACGCCGTTCGTTCGGCAGGAACCGTACTGGACGCCCTCGAATCGCACGGATTACTCATCCCAAACCCCGACTCCCCCGTTATCATCTTCCACTGGTTTAGCGGCACTTCGGACGAACTCGTCCGCGCACGTAATGCGGGCTGTTATTTTTCCGTCAACGAACGCATGCTCGCATCTAAACGAGGACGCGAATACGCACGACAGATTCCACTCGATCGTTTACTGCTCGAGACCGATGCACCAGCCGAACCAAACACAGAAACAAGCGCACAGTCGCTCATCAGATCGCTCACAAGGACCTCGATGCGCATTGCCTCACTCAAAAACTGTGACGCAAAGCATATTGAGTCGGCGGTTTTAGCGAATGCACACTCTGTTTTTAGCCTTCGCTAACCCCTGTGGTCAAAAAACGTCAAATATGAGTACTGCTAGCGAAATGGATACATTACTTTGAGCTTTCCGACCACCAGAATGATCTACGATTGTCCATTAACTAACACTTTCACAGTCACTCATCCTGCATTTTCGCAATCTTAAACCCCTCCAAACGCTCAAATCACGTCTGAAGGGGTCGATTTTGCTGCGACTAAATTAGTCACAGTACTCATATTTGGCTTTTTTGACCACCGAGTCACGGGAAGGCACCAATACAGCTCCCCGGGACAGCTCGGCTATTCGACGATTGGTGCTCCGTGGCCCCAAGAACCTTCCATGCCGCACACGGT
>OHYO01000369.1_pt1 | contig 20554 bp, 15 predicted proteins | sample 1580291 | NCBI WGS metagenome assembly OHYO01 (sample SAMEA3882526, study PRJEB24775) | human gut metagenome | biome: human-associated habitat; feature: intestine environment; material: feces | place: Netherlands | collected 2009/2010
GCGAACGGTTGGCTTTTACTTTTGCCCTTACAGGGCGTAGGGAATGGGGACATGGCACCCAGGGCGTTGCCCTGGGCTACGGACTTGTTGGGCTTTCAGCCCGCGCAGGGCCTCAGACCTCCGCCAAATGTCCGCACAATCTCCACCTACTTAATTTTTCTAATTTTCCCCCCAACGCCCCACTCTATTCCTACCGATTCTTTCACCATTACCTAAAACTGAGTTTTTCATGAAGAGATACATCAACTGCCTGAGCATTGCCGGTTCCGACCCCTACGGCGGCGCGGGAATACAAGCCGACTTGAAAACGTTTTCGGCCTTGGGGTGTTATGGATCTGCGGCCATCACGGCGCTGACGGTGCAAAACTCCACGGGGGTCAAAAGATCTGTTGCCGTTGACGCACAGACGGTTTACGAGCAGGCGGCAGCGGTTTTCGACGACATCACCGTTGATGCTCTGAAAATCGGAATGACGGTGAACAGCGGCATCATACGCGCCATCACGCGTCTCGTCAAAACCTATCATCCTGCCACCATTGTCCTCGACCCTGTCATGGTTTCGTCGTCTGGCCACCGCCTGCTCGACGAAGAGGCGATAAAGGTTCTGAAGGAGGAACTGATGCCGCTCTGCACGCTGGTGACGCCCAACATACCGGAGCTGGCGGTGCTCTCTGGCGGCGCGGAAGGTATTGCCGCGGCGCGGAAGGTGATTGAAGAGACGAAATGCGCTTTCGTCCTGGTGAAAGGTGGGCATCTTGAAGGACAACCGACCGACTGCCTCGTATCGGCCAACAGGACATGGGATTTCCCCGGCCGTCGTGTTGATACCCGCAACACGCACGGCACGGGATGTACGCTATCATCGGCCATCGCGGCCTATGCCGCACAGGGGGTGTCGATGCCGGAAGCGGTTGGGAAAGCAAAGGCTTATGTTGAACACGCTCTGGCGGCCGGCGCTGAAATCAACGCAGGAAAAGGACATGGCAGCATGAACCATTTCTTCGAGGGGCATGAACTCATGACACGGTAAGCAATGGTGAAAGAATAAGTTGACCAACAAAAATACAGGTCAAAATTGCTCAATTTATTCTTTCACCACCTACTTAATCAAATAAAAATGAGTAATTTTGCAGCGCCTATTTAGAGGATAATATTTTATACTTTCAAATATAAAACCAACATTCGTATGAACGCATTTGTATTTCCTGGCCAAGGGTCACAGTTTGTAGGTATGGGCAAAGCCCTGTACGAGAAGCATCCCATTGCAAAACAACACTTTGATTTGGCCAATAAGATTTTGGGATTCGACATCACCGAAATCATGTTCAACGGCACTGACGAGGAACTGAAGCAGACGAAGGTCACTCAGCCTGCCGTTTTCTTGCACAGCGTGATCAGCGCTTTGTGCCTGGGACAGGACTTCAATCCTGAAATGGCAGCAGGCCACTCTTTGGGTGAGCTCTCTGCTTTGACCGCAACACGCTGCTTGAGCTTTGAAGACGGTTTGAAATTGGTGGCCGCCCGTGCCATCGCCATGCAGAAGGCTTGTGAAGCTGCTCCTGGCACAATGGCTGCCATCATCGCTTTGGCTGACGACGTGGTGGAGAAAATCTGCCGCGAAGTGAGCGAGGAAACTGGCGAAACCGTGATTCCGGCCAACTACAACTGCCCGGGTCAGCTGGTCATCAGCGGAACGAAAGCCGGCATCGACGCTGCCTGCGTTCGCCTGAAAGAGGCTGGTGCCAAGCGTGCATTGGTATTGCCTGTTGGCGGTGCTTTCCACAGCCCATTGATGCAGCCTGCCAAGGAGGAACTGGAAGCTGCCATTGCCGTGACGGAATTCCAGAAGCCCATCTGCCCTGTTTACCAGAACGTAGACGGCATGGCTCACACGAATCCTGAAGAAATCAAGGCCAACCTCATCAAGCAGCTGACTGCCAGCGTGCTCTGGACGAAGGAAGTGACCAACATGGTTGCTGCCGGCGCCACGAACTTCACTGAATGCGGTCCGGGCAAGGCTTTGCAGGGCATGATTGCTAAGATTTGCAAAGGTAATGCTGAAGTCAGCATCTGCGGTGTTGGCGAATAAATTTCAACTTTTTACCGAGAAGGAAAATATCAGAAAAGGGGGTACGCTCATTTATGCGTACCCCCTTTTTCTGGCTCAAAGGATGATTTATAGGATGAAAAAGCAAAGATGGTCATCTACTCGCGGCCGCGAGCAGCGCTACCTTCGGCCGCGAGTCGATAACTTGTGAGGCATGGCGAAAATCTGGGGCGATAGCACTGTAGCTCACTTTGCTCGCAAAGTGAGGGCCACGGACACGTAGCGAAAATCTGGGGCATGACTTTGTTCGCTTTTCAGCTTGTGCTTGGCCGCCATAATATTCGCCCCCTTCACTTTGCGAGCAAAGTGAGCTACAGTGCTTCGCCTCAGACCTTCGCTGCATGTTCGCGTAGCGCGTATTCCTTTCGCGTTCTTCTTTGGGGTGGTTGGGCGGCGGCGTGTGGCTATTGCGCCAGAGATAAAATGTTTGTTTTGTGGATGTTAGCGTTTTTCGTTGTGGACGTTTTCGGGTTGACAAAAGGGCAAAAAAAAATGGGATACCTCTGTATCCCGACCTTGTTAACCTTAAATCTAATACTATGAAAAACACATTGCAAATATAGGTATATCCTTTCAAAACGGAAGGTATTACCTGTTTTTTATTTCTATATATAACTTGATTTAAAAACTCTTTTGACAGTTTGATATTCTTATATAACAAAAGCAGAGTGACGCGCCCGAAGGTGGGCCTGTCACTCTGCTTTTTTGTGTGACTTTCAGTCGTTTGCGGTGGCGGCATCCGTTGTCTGCGCTGATGGAGGACGCATCGTCTGCTCTCCGCCATGCCGTTCGGCTGGTCATTTCAGTTGCTTCACGTAGTAAGTGATGGTCGGGAAGTGGTCAGAATAACCATTCTGCCAGATGTTTCCGTTGAAAGCGCGGAAGGGGTATCCCTTCTTTTTGCCGTCGGGGGTGACGAGGTAGTCGCGATTGAACACTTCCGTCTTCCAGTACGACAGGCCGTTGGCCGGTTTGCCGAGAAGGTTGGCAGAGAGGATTTGCTGGTCGTAGAGACACCATGAATCCTGATAGCACAACGTTCCGATGCCCTTGTCGTAGAGTCCCCATGTGGCGTTGAAATAGCCGTCGGCAGGGGTGTCTTTCTTGTGGCGCGTTGCGCCGAGCACCTTTGCCACGCTGGCATCTTTCGGGTCGTCGTTGAGGTCGCCCATGATGATGACCTTGGCAGAGGGGTTGGCCGTTCGCACCGAGTCGGCGATGTGCTTGCTCAGGGCAGCGGCAGCCTCTCTGAGTGGCGATGATTTCGCGCCGCCGTAGCGTGAGGGCCAGTGGTTGACGAGGATGCAGACGTGTTCTCCAGCCATCGTGCCTTCAACGAGGAGCTGGTCGCGCGTCTTGAAGTTAGGGTTGTCGGGGATGATTAGTGGATGCGTGCTCGACTTCGTGTAGCGGAAGAGGCGCGGATTGTAGATCAAGGCCACGTCGATGCCGCGTCGGTCGGGAGAGTCGTAGTGAACGTACTTGAGATTCATCTCCTTGGCAGGCGACGTGTTGACGAGGTCGCGCACGACGCGCTCGTTTTCAACCTCCGAAATGCCGATGACGGCAGGACCGCCAGGGCAGGTTGGACGGGCGAGGTCGCCGATGACGCGTGCCATGTTGTTCAACTTCTGCTGATATTTCTCCTGCGTCCACTTATATGGTCCGGTCGGCAGGTATTCGTCATCGCCCTTGTTGTTGGGGTCGTCTTCGTAGTCGAAAAGGTTTTCGAGGTTGTAGAAGGCCACGCCCCAAACGCCCATGCGCTGCGCCAGTGTGGGGGCAACGGCACAGAGCAGCAGGATTGAGGTGAGAATGATTCTTTTCATGATGAATGTTCGCTTGGTTTGAAGGTCGCTTAACGATGGAGTAAGTAATGGTAAGCAGGTGTTCAAAACCGATGCTGAACACCTGCTTCAGATGTTTCTTTATTTCTTGCCAACCAACTTGATATTGGCTAAGCGGAGACCTACGCTCATGGCGCTACCCGTTGCCTTGAAGTGGAGCTCGGAAGCGTCGGTGGCGTCAGCGGCCGGGAGTTCAACCGTGAAGGTGTAGAACTTGCTGTCGTCGCCAGCAGGGCCTGAGAGCACCTTGCTTGGCGTGGTGAACTCGTGGCCGTTGAATGTGCCAGAGATGGCGGCAACGTCCTGTTCGCCCACACCTTTATAGAGGTTGGCAGCGAGGTCGTAGCTCAGTGTCAGCGTGGTGTAGCCAGCAGCCTTGATGCCTTCAATCTTGAGGTCGCTGTCTTTGCCTGCAGGAATCCACACGTTGTTGACGCCGTTGCTGGAGCGCACAGAGAGCGTTTTGCCAACGACATCAGTGAAGGTCAGGCCAGAAGTGAAGGCCGTGTAGTCGCTGAGGTACGGCCAGTAGCCGTTGACCTTGCTAACAGAAGAGTTGCCGAAGTTTTCCTTGAAGATGACCGTGCCTTCCGTATTGTCGCCTGGCTGGTCGGGAGTTTCTGGCTCGCCAGGAGCCACGCCATCGAAGCCATAGACGTCTTCAGCGCTGCGGATGGTGAGCTGCCAAGCACCGCGGAAGCGGCCGAGAACGCCGATGACGTTACCCGTTCCGACGGGGAGCTTCGTTGCAGCGAAGGCGGCATAGTTGCTCGTGCGGACAGAGATGGAGTTGCCGTACTGGTCAACGAGGTCGTGCGTGCCATAGCCGCTGTTTTCAGCGAAGTTGGCCTTGCCGCCATCAGTGAAGTGGACACCGATGAGGCGTACAATCGTGAACTTGTTGGCATCGGGGTCGTCAGAGAGCTTCGAGATGTTGGAGAATTCCTTGAGTTCCACCTTGCTTTCGTCGGCCCAGCCGTTGCGGTGGATGTGCTGTTTGAACTTCTCGTAAGGCGTGCGGTAGAGATAGCCTGCAGGGTGGCCGAGCTGTTGCTCGTCGCCATAGACAGAAACGCAGAGACCCTTGAGGTCAACAATCACTTCCTGTCCGGCAGGATAGTCGCTGTAGACGCTGCTCTGGTCGACGAGGACGCTGATGCCGCCAGTTTCGTCTTGCAGATAGATGGTCTTGAAGATGTTGCCAGAGCGGTCGTCGGCGCTGACGCGGGCACGGAGATAGAGGCTATCTTCGATGGTGATGGGAGCGCTTTGCGTGGCAGCGGCATATTTCTCGCGGAGCTGCTTGATGGTGATGGTCTGCGCGTCGGCCGGGAGTTCAAATTTCGGTTCGTTGAGCGGCGGCATGTCATAGTCGCGGTCGCAAGCCGTGAAAGCGAGCGCCATGAGGATCACCGGCAGGCAGAGGATTTTATGAAGGATTTTCATATTGTTTTTTATATAGGGTTGGTTTTATACTTTAGAATTTGTAGCTGACATTCAGGAAGCAGTTGATGCCCTGCATGTAATAGAACTTCGTCTTGTAGAGCTCAGGTTTGTCAACGCGCACACGTCCTTGTTCACGACCGCCCGTGCGGACGTTCTTCTTGTTGAGGACGTTGTTGACAGAGAGGTTGAGGTTGATGGAGTTCTTGCGTCCGAGATAGAACACCTTGCCGATTGAGAGGTCGACGGTGCATGCCGGGTCGATTTCTTCCTGCTTCGTGAGTTCCTGATAGGCGTTCCAGAGTTTCGGCTCTGCGGGGTTGACCGGCGCAATGGTGGTTGACCCGCTGGTGTAGCCGTTGTAGATGGATGCCGTTCGGCGCGATGGAGCCACTTCCACGAAGTTGCGTCCGAAGGCGTTGAGGTTGGCACCGAGGAACCAGTAGTTGATGAAATAGCGCACACCAAACGTTCCGGCCACCTGTGGCGTTCCACCGACGTAGACACCGTTGAGGTAAACGCGTTCCTGAGGATTGAGGGAGTATTCGCCCACGTCCTTGCCGTTTTCGCTGGTGTAGAGACCCATCGGATTGTTTGAGAAATAGTATTCAGAAACCGTTCCTGCGAGGTCGAAGGTCCAGTGGCTGTCGAGTTTGTAGCTCAAACCGAGTTCCACACCGTGGTGCACCTTGTTAACACCCGTCATGACGTGGTTGACGAAGGTCACGCCGTCATAGTAGTAGCTATTGCGCACCAACTGGTCGAAGAAGTTGGTCTGGAAGAGCGAGATGCGGCCCTGCAAGCGGGTGGTTGAGAAGATGTAGCTCAAATCGGCAGAGAAGATACGTCCGCTCTTGAGTCCGTCGGGCGTAGCATCGTTGACACGCGGAGAAATGTAGGCATCGTTGGGCAGCGGAGCCTGCGAGCCGTAGGTGATGTTGGCGGCCAGGAGGTGGCGTCCGTTGAACTTGTAGGTCAGTCCGCCCTTCACCATCATGTCGGTAAACGAATGGTGGGCACCAGCTCCGAAGGAGTTGTTGGGGTTGTGGCCGTTACGCATGTTTCCGTCGCGCCAGAAGTCGGTGTAAGTCACCTGCATGCCATAGTAGGCATCCCAGTGTCCGATGCTGTAATTGTTCATGATCCAACCCTTGAGCGAATTGATGTTGAGGTCGAAGTCATAACCGAAAACGCCGTCCTTATAGACCTTTCTGTCGGGGCGGTTGAGGTCGCTCTGCTTCTGGTCGGGCTGTCCGGGATAGTCGGTGTCGGCATATTTGTCGATGTCGAGCACATAGTCGGCTCCGAGGAGGTCTTTGACCGTCTTAAACTGCTTTGAGAGCGTGTGTTTTGCCACAACGCCTGCCGTGAGCTTTGAATGGCGGCCCAGTTTGGCGTTGATGGTTGAGTTGAAAGTCGTTTCGTAGAGGTCTGAACGACGTTCTTCCACCATATAGACGGCATTGCCGTTGCCCATACGCTTGTTTTGGGCATTGGCCGCAATCAAGCGATCCCAATTAATCTGCGTGAAAGAGGGGTCGCCCGAGCGCCAGCGCTCAGCATAGTCTTCAGCAGCGTCGGTGAGGGGGCCGTTGGTGTTGTAGTAGAGATAATAGGATGGGAGATAGCGGTAGTAGTCGGGTCGCGGGTCCGTTCCGTCATACCAGTTGAGCGAACTGTTGCCGTAGCGTCCGTAGTGGAAGGCGAGGCCCGTGTTGATTTTAATGTCGCGCGAGAGGTTCCACTCGTGGGCGAGCACCGTTGTGGGGTCGAAAGACTGCACGACGCGGGCGTTGCGCTTCTTTCCGTTCTGATAACCCCAGTTGGGGTTGTAAAGGTTGTTGCCCGTGAGGTCGTAGACTTCCTGCACCGAACCGCCCTGCTGGCCACGGCAGACGGGCGAGCCGAAGGTGGTGAGCGTCAGGCTGTGGGTGTTGCCCCAACGCTTTTCAAGCATGAGGGCGTATGAGAAGTTGCGATAGAAGGTACCGTCGATGACACCTTCGTTGGAGTAGCGTCCGCCAACGAGTGCCGAGAAGGCCCATCCCTTGTCAGAGAGGCCAGTGTGGTACGACATCATGGCGCGCATCCAATAGTTGCGGTTGGTGTAAGTCAGCGTGGCTTTTCCGCCGTGGCCGTAGTCGCCGGCACGCATGCGGATGTTTTCACCGCCGCCGATGGAGCCGAAGGCAAACTGTCCCGGCTGGGAATAGTTGATGGCATCGCCGTTACGCGTGAAATCGTTGATGGCACCGATGGAAGAGTAGTTGAACACGCCGCGCAACTGGTCGTTGAACGGCACACCGTTGATGTATGTCTGGCTGTAGATGTTCTCATAGCCACGCGTGCGGAAGCGCATGTTTGAGAGCTGGTAGCCGATTTTGTTGAGGTACACATCGTGTGAAGTCAGGACGGTGGTATTGATGTCCTGCGAAGTGGTGTTGTCGCCTTCTTCGCCGTCGTTGTCAAAAACCGAAGCGTCCATCACGCCCACAAGCGAGAGGTCTTCCTCGATGATCGAGTCGCGCTGTTCCTGCTGGATGTTCTGTGCGAACGTCATACAAGGAAAGAGCAGTGCCCCGAGCAAGATGATTTTTTTATTCATATATTATAGAAACATAAAAAAGGACGCAGGGTATCGGGAATCATTCCATACCCTGCGCCCATTTGTTTATCGTTTTAAGGCGTTGGTCTTACTTTACGCCGACCAGTTTCACGTCGTCAACGCGCCAGCCAATCTTGTTGGCAGTTGCGCTGGAGTAGAACGTGAGGGTGTTAGCACCTGCAGGAATGTTCTTGATGACAACTTCCTGGAAGGTGTTGGCTGTTGCAGTTGTGCCAGCAGGAACAGTTACCACTGTTTCGCCCATCTTGATAACGAGGTCTTCTTGCTTAGCACCTGGATCCTGAGAAGCAAACTTGTAAGAGAGCGTCAGAGTCTTGTAGCCAGCAGTGGTGAAGCCAGAGATTTCCATAGAGCTTTCCTTGTTGGCACTGAACCATGCGTGTGGGTTCAAAGTGCTTGTCTGACGAACTGTGCAGTTGCTGAAGCTCCATCCGTTGGCTGTTACGATAGGGTCTTTGAAGGTCATGCCGCTGGTGTTGCTCCACTTGCTCATGTCGTAGACGCTTGGCCAGAATATGCCAATCTTTTCAACGCTTGCGCCGAAGGTTTCTTCGAAGATGACAGTTTCGGTGCCAGTGCCCGGTTCTTCAGTGCTACCACCGCCAGTGCCTGGATCTACAGTGCCGCCAGTGAAGTCAACGTTGAAGCTGCCACCAGGAACGTCAGTCCAGTCGGTGATGGTTGCCTGGCCGAAGTTTACGTAAATTTCACCCGTTGATTCGCCCTTCAAGGTAACGTCGATGGCGTAGCGGTTGCCAGCAGCCCAAGTTGCAGATGCAGCTGGGAGAGCCTGTTCAACGGTTTTGCCGTTGAGCGTGAATTTAACCTTGACGTTAGCAGCGTTCTGAGGCAATACGATGGCTTCAGCCTGAGTGCCAGCAGCGTTAACGGTGAATGCAATGTCAGCGGCAGAAGCGTCGGTTACAGCGAGAGAGCCGTCGGCGAGGTTGAAAGAACCAGTCGTTTTAGAACCCGTCAGAGTGGCAGTGAGTCCAGCTGTTGAAGCGATGCCCTGAGTCTTGATGTTCAAACGAACAGTGGCCAACTGATGCTTGAAGCCAAGGTTAACGGCGTTGGCAGAAGCCGTCACGTTGGTGGCGTTGTTTGAATAGAGAAGGTCGATGTCTGCTGGCTTCGACTGGTTCTTAACGTCAACGGCCACCTTGTTGTCGGTTACGCTGGCCGTGAAAGGATAGTAAGCAACGAAGTCAACGGCTCCTTCTGGGTAAACGAGGGCCTGGTCGGCAGCGGCAGCGTTGAGGTTGCCACGGTCGTCAGCGACAAACTGCTTGTTGGCGGCAGATGCAGCGCCGAGGTCGGCACCGGCCTTCTTCATGAAGATACCTACTTTGTCGCCGGTTGTCCAAGTTGTGCCTGAGGCTTTCACTGTTTTCTGACCTTCAATGTAAGAAGAGAACTTCACATTTTGAGAATCTGAACCCCATGAGCTGTTGTCATCGAGGTTGTTGGAGCAAGAAGACAGCGTCAAAGCTGCAACTGCACCTGCGAGAATAAACTTTGTCTGTTTCATAGGTATAATTGTTTTGGTTTTTTATTTGCCCGTGCGCCCGATGGGGGAATCGGCCTTAAGGGCTTGGTTAAATTTTTATTGGTTTCTATTTGGTTGGCGCCGTGCTTTATTTCGTTGACCACTTCGCCGTGTCGAAGCTTTGCTTATACTTGCTGTCAATGCCCGGGAAGAAAGTGAAGCCCGTCATCTGCTCCAGTTCGGCCACGCTCAATGCGGCGTTCATAAAGGTGCCGTTGAAAGCCTGGTTGTCGAATTTGAAGGCGATGGTGTAGGCAATGCCCGATTCGCGGTCAATGCGGCAGAGCGCCTTGAAATAGTAGGCCGGCACGCAGATTTTCTTCTTCGACACGTCGTTGGTGTACTTGATGCTGGTGCTTCCAACGGCCGAAGGCATGGCGCCCGTCACAACGTAGAGCGTGTCGATGTTTGACGACCAAGCTCTCAGTTGGTCTTCCAAATTGGCCCAAACCTGCTGGTTGAGTTTGCCGATCTGTGGCGTCATGTTGGTGAAGTAGAACGTCTGTGCGTTGGCTTCACGGCAAACGAGACGGTCGGCGCTCGGGCACTGGTGTCCGCGGTCGTAGCCAGCGATGCCCTTGGTCATGTTGGGCTGTTCTGAAGTGGAGAAATTCGGGTCGTAGCCCCAGTCGTCTGTACGGCTAACACCTTTGTGAGTGTAGTAGTTGCAGAGCGGATAGGCCACCCAATAGGCCATCTTCAGGTCGGTGTCGTAAAGGAAGGAGTAGTTGCGCACCTGCTTCGCACCATTGGTGAAGTAGTGTGTCACATATTTGAGGTTCGTTGCCTTGAGCTGGGCATCGGTGATGGTTGGCGTTTCCATCCAGTGTGTGTAGCCGAGCGATGGTTTTGCAGGCGTGTCGCTTGCGTTTTTTACGTTAATCGGATAGGTATAGTTCTTTCCTTTCTCAAGCGTGAGGTCGGAAACGAGCGTAAATTTCTGTGACTTGCCGTTAGGCATGGTGAGCGTTACGCTGAGCGGCTTTGTGCCAGAGAGAGAGGCGTTGGGGATGACGAAGGCCGTTGCCACAACGGAAGCGCCGGTGCCAGTGACGTTCATTTTTACGTCGGCCGTTGCTGAAAGATTGGCAAACTCGCCTGTTGCGAGCTTGAAGTCGGCCGTTGTCGGCATGTTGTTGAGCGTGGCGGTCAGGCCCGTAAGGCTCTTTCCGTCGGTTGATTTGATGGTGAATTTTATACGTGCGAGCTGGTGCTTGAAGTTGAGCACGTTAGCACTGCTGGAAGCATTTACATTCTTGACATTGTCGGCATACATGAGGTCGATGTTGGCCTCCTTCGTCTGGTCTTTGATATTTACAGGATAAATGCCTGCCGAAATGTTGGCATTATAAGGATAGTAGGCCACGAAGTCAACCTTCGCCCCGTCGTGCGGGAAGAAAAGTTTGTTGCTGGTTGCCGTGAAAAAGCCGTTGCCGGCAGTGGTGGTATAAGAAACGTTGGCCGTTGCGCCCGAGAGGGCTGTACCAGTGAGCGTTGTGCCCGTGGTTTTCATATAAACGCCGATGCGGTCACCTGCGTCCCATTTCGTTGCAGTGGCGCGGAGGTCTGCCGATGCATTAAACACCACCTCATCGCCGCTTTCGCGATTGATTGTCTCGATATCTGAGCTGCAGGAGCTGATGCCGCAAGCAAAGACAGTACCGATACAAAACGTCTTCAGAATGTTGTTCATAATCTTAAATAAAGTGTGTGTATTCTTGAATTCAAGTTCCCTTGCAGGAATTTCACTTCGTTAAGAAGTAAGGGTTGTAAAATCCGCTATTGGATATACCAATTTTGGGTTTTTGTTTTAACAGTGCATGTTATCTGTGGGCAAAGATAGTTCATTCAAGTTAAAAATCGGTGAAGGCAACCCATTATTTTTGGCGTTAATTGAAAAAAATCACTTATTTATGATTTAATAACGTCTGTTCGTGGATTCCCCCAAATATTTCCTTCTCCTTTTCCCTCTGTCTCCCAACGGAGAGCGCCGAAAAAGCTGACGATCGAAGCCGCGGCGGGAAAAGGGTAGGGAGGGGCGAGAGCGGAGAGCCTGCCCTTTCAATCTTAGGCAATGGGAGGCTTTTGGGCCGAGACGAAGCGGTCGCAGCCAAAGGCATCTCGGTGGACGGTGGTCGATGACAATCCAGCACTGGCGAAGAGCTGCGCGGTTTCGGCACCGTAAGCGCGGTTGATTTCCACCGCAATATATCCGCCGGGCACCAAACGTTCGGCGGCCAAGCGAGCCAGGGCGCGATAGAAGCGGAGGGCATCAGTGTCGGGCACAAAGAGGGCCGTTTCGGGTTCGTAGTCGAGCACGTGGCGCTCCATGTCCTTCCGCTCGCTGTCGGTCACATAAGGCGGATTGCTCACGAGAAGGTTCATTTCGAGCGGTTCGGCTGGCGGGTTGAGCAAGTCGGCATGGCGGAACGTCACTGCCACGCCCTGCTCCGCCGCGTTGTCACGCGCCACGGCCAAGGCCGCCTCCGAAATGTCCCAACCTTCAACGTGCGCCGTGGGCAGTGCGGCCGCCAAAGCGATGGCGATGCAGCCGCTGCCCGTGCCGCCGTCAACTACCCGTAACGGGCGTCCGCCATTGGCAGTACGTCTGGCAAAGCCCGCCGCCAGTGCAACGAGTTCTTCTGTTTCCGGACGGGGGATGAGCGTGGCGGGGCTTACCTTTAAATCCATGCCGCAAAATCGGGCCCGCCCCAGGACATACTGAACGGGCTCGCCGTGGCGGAGGCGCTGCAAGATTCTTTGCAAACGCTGCTGCTCTTCTTCTGAAAAATGTCTAACTTTGTCGGCATAGACATCGAGGCGCGACACGCCGAAGCCTTCTTCCAAGACGAGGAAGGCAATGGCGCGGGCTTCCCGTTCGTCGCAACGGGAGGACAGGGCCTCTTTTAATTCAAGATAAATTGTTGGAATCATGGTGCAAATGTACAAAAATAGCGTTGAACCATCAACGCCTCTGCAGGAAGGAAACGGAAAGGAAGTGGAGAAAACCACGGAAGCCGACCGCTTGGAACGGGCAGAAAACGAAAAATGGATGCGCCGCTGCCTGCAACTGGCACGCTGCGGACGCATGGGAGCGGCCCCGAACCCGATGGTGGGCGCCGTGATTGTCTATAAGGGACGCATCATCGGCGAGGGCTATCACATCCGTTGCGGAGAAGCACACGCCGAGGTAAGGGCCATTGGCAGTGTACGCCCAGCCGACCGCGACTTCCTCAAAGATAGTACCATTTACGTCAGTCTGGAACCCTGTGCCCATTACGGCCGCACGCCGCCCTGCGCCGAACTCATCGTGAGAACGAGCATCCCGCGTGTCGTGGTGGGATGTGTTGACCCCTTTGCCCGCGTGTCGGGTCGCGGCATCGACATTTTACGCAAGGCTGGTGTTGAGGTGACGGTGGGCGTGTTGGAGGAAGAATGCCTTGAACTCAACCGCCGCTTCATTACGGCGCAGACGAAGGGCCGTCCGTATATCACCCTGAAATGGGCCGTTTCGGCCGATGGCTTCCTTGACGCCTGGCGCGAAGGCCCGTTTGATGAAGCAGAAAAGCCAACACAGGCCGCCCAGCTCTCAACGTCATACAGTTTGGTGGCCGTCCATCATCTGCGTGCCACCAACCAGGCCATCCTTGTCGGCCACAACACGCTGCGCCTTGACCGCCCCTCGCTCACCGTTCGCCATTGGAGCGGCAATGACCCTTTGCGCGTGGTGTTGGGAACGGTGGGGGAGAGCGAACTGCCGTCGGGCTTTGTGGCCTATGCCGACATCAACACGATGCTTGATGCGCTCCACGAGCAGGGCATACAGTCGCTTTTGGTGGAAGGCGGTGCCCAGACCATCCAGTCGTTCATCGACCGCGGTCTCTGGGATGAGGCCCGCGAAGAACTCTCCACGCGCCTCTTGGGATGTGGCGTGCCAGTGCCGAAAATGCCCGTCGGCGTTGTGCGCCGCTCAGAGCAGACATTCGGCGTGACGGTCAACCATTGGAAGAATTTCGAAGGAACGCTCTGAGGCGCGAAGGACGCTGAAAAACAGCGATGGCAGAAGGGCGGCAGGGAAATCAAATTGCTTATAGCCAGTTGTCTTCCCTGTGTTCCCCCTGTGTTTTATTTTGCCTTGGGCATTTTATCTCCTCAGTGTCATCCCCTTTCAGAAGATTTTCCTATCTTTGTGCATTCATAACCAACGAAAGCATTCATGAAGACCGAAGCCGCTCACGTAGCCAACGAATACAGACTCAGCACCGCCAAGGTGTCCCTCAGGAGAAAGCGGGGCACCTTGGCGGCCGTTTCCGTATGGCTCCTCTTCATGTTCGCCGCTTTGCTGCCGCAAAAGCTCTGCGCCCAGCAAGACCCGGCCTTTTTGCATTATTGGTCGCTTGCGCCGCAATACAACCCCGCCGCCGTTGGGCGTAACCCGCAGTTGTGTATCAACGGCGCCTATCAGGCCCATGCTTCCGGTTTTGAAGATGCTGGAGGCACCATGTATGCTGGTGCCGACATGGCCTTCCGCTTGGGAAACACGTTGCACGGCATCGGTGCTGTCTTTCAAAACGACGAATTCGGACTTTTCTCCCATCAGCGCTTTTCTGTGCAATATGCCTATCGCTTCAAACTCTTCGGCGGACAGCTCGCCGTGGGCGTAGAGGCCGACATGTTGAACGAAAAAGTGGACGGCTCGAAAGCCGAGCTCGGCGACGCCAACGACCCCGCCTTTCCCAGCTCGCAAATGAGCGGCTCCAAGTTCGACGCTTCGGCAGGTCTCTGGTATGCCCACAAACATTGGTATGCAGGCATCTCTGCGCAACACCTCACCGCCCCGACCGTTCTCCTCGGCGAGACCAACGAAATAAACGTGAAATCAATGTATAATTTCACGGCGGGATACAATATTCGCACCAATAATCCGTTATTAACAATAGCCCCCTCCACAATGCTCCGTTACGACGGGACGGATTTTCGCGCCGACATCACCGCGCAGGTGATTTACAAGCGCGAGAAAAAATGCCTCTACGGCGGTCTCAACTTCAGTCCGAGTCACAGTGTGGCGGGATTTGTCGGCGGAACGTTTCACGGCATAGATATCAGTTATTCCTACGAGGCCAATACTTCTGGCATGGGGCTGCAAAGCGGACAGCACGAAGTGACGCTGGCTTACAGCCTCGACCTCAACCTCGGCAAGCGCGGCCGCAACCTGCACCGCAGCGTCCGTTGGTTGTAGTAATTTTTTTACCATTAGTTAGTGCCGATGGCATAACAGCCTGCAGAGGAAAATGTAGGACGAAAAAGAACAAACGAAGGTGTGGCTCCAATGGCCGTACTCCTTATTATATATATAACGTATGACGCACAACAACCATAAAACGATGAACACAATATTCAAACATGCCCTGGGCGTTGCCTTCACCTTCGCGGCCCTGCTGGCTTTTTCTGCCTGTATGGGCGGCGGACACGCCATGCAAAGCGGCGGCGAAGTGACGGGGGTACGCGCTACCTCGTTTACCGAGCCAGCTCCTTACGGCATGGTGGAGGTTAAACGCGGCTACCTCAAGGCCGGACTCCAGGACAACGACTCGCTCTGGGGCGTATATGCGCCGCAAAAGGACATCTCTGTCGATGGTTTCTGGATGGACCAGACGGAAGTGACAAACTCCATGTACAGGCAGTTTGTGGAATGGGTGCGCGATAGCATCATACGCGAACGCTTGGCCGAAAGCGGCGACGAGACTTTCAAAATCACCGAAGACCGCTATGGCGAACCAGTCACGCCGCATCTCAACTGGTCGAAGCCCATCCCCTGGCGTAAACCGACGGAAGACGAAGAACAAGCCATCAAGAGCGTCTATGTGAAGCACCCCATCGATGGGTCGGTGATGCTCGACACGAAGCAGCTCATCTATCGCTACGAAGTGTTCGACTACGAAAAGGCGGCACTGAGAAAATACCGTCTTAATCCGGCTGAGCGCAATCTCAACACCGACCTGGAGACCTCCGACGACCCCGTGATGATTTCCAAGGACACGGCTTACGTGGACGAAAACGGAGAAATCATCCGTCAGACCATCGAGCGCCCGCTCTCTTCGCTCTATGATTTCCTCAATACCTACATCGTCAGGGTCTATCCCGACACGACGTGCTGGGTCAACGACTTCCCCAATGCCAACAACGAGGCCTACATGAAACTCTATTTCACGTCGCCGACTTACAACGACTATCCCGTTGTCGGCGTGACGTGGGAACAGGCAGAAGCTTTCTGCGCCTGGCGTACAACATATCTGCTCAGAGGTATGGGCCCGCAGGCCCGCTATATTCAGCGCTACCGCCTCCCGACAGAAATTGAATGGGAATATGCCGCCAGAGGCAAGGAGGGCAACCCCTTTCCGTGGCAAGGACAGGAATCGAAGAACGGCAACGGATGCTATTTTGCCAACTTCAAGCCCGACCGTGGCAACTATACGGAAGACGGCAACCTCATCACCTCGAAGGTGGGCATCTATGGTGCCAACTCCAATGGTCTCTACGACATGGCGGGCAACGTGGCAGAATGGACGAGCACGGTGTTCACCGAATCGGGTGTCGACGCCATGGCCGACCTCAACCCGCAGTTGAAATACAACGCCGCCAAGGAAGACCCCTATGTGCTGAAGCGCAAGAGCGTTCGCGGCGGTTCTTGGAAAGACCCTCTCTCCATGATCCGTTCGGCCTGGCGTGCATGGGAATACCAAAACCAGCCCCGCTCTTATATCGGTTTCCGCTGCGTGCGCTCAAAGGCTGTCACAACGAGCAGTAATTCCGACACGAAGCGCAGAAGATAGGGAATCCCGGAGTAACGCCCGTGTAAACGCCCGCGCGCTCTCGTCTGCAACAACAATCAAGCAATCATAAGAATACCTACTTAAGATATGGCCATCAAAATCAATTTCGTCGTTCGCCTGCAACACTGGATGGACAGTGTGCCGGGTCAGACATTCTTGAACTATGCCTATAGCTGGGGTGCCGCCATCGTCATCCTCGGCGCACTCTTCAAGCTCACCCACCTGCCGGGAGGCAACATCATGCTCTTCATCGGTATGGGCACGGAGGTCGTGGTGTTTACGCTCTCAGCCTTCGACCGTCCCTTCGACAAGACCGAAGTGGGCAAGGAACTGCCACACGACTATGAGACCGACGAAGAAATCGCCGCCCGTCTCGGCCTGACCGATGACGAGGAAGACGAGGAAGAAGAAAACGAAACAGAAGACCTCGACAACGCAACGCCTGCTGTGCAACCACAGGTGGCGGGATGCGTGCCGCCAGCTTCGCCAACCATCATCATCGGTGGCAATGGCGTTTCAGCGTCTGCCAGTGCTGCTAATGCCGCAGCCGCTGCCAATGTTGCCGCTGTTGACCCTGTTGAGGCCGCCCGCGCCGCCATCGCCGCTGGAACGCCAGAGGGCAGCGAACCGTTTGAAAATGAAGCCAAACGCCTCGCCGCCATCATCCGCGCCGCCAACGACGAGTTGTTGCGCCGCGCCCAGGCTGTGCTCTCCCCAGAAATGGAAGAGGCCACCCAGACCTACATCGGCAAGCTTCAGGCTTTGGCCGACACGTTTACGAAGGTCGACGAGCAGAGTGCGCGTCTGGCAAAAGACAGTGTGGAAATGGAAAACCTCAACCGCACCCTCACTGGTATCAACCGCGTTTATGAGTTGCATCTGAAGAGCATCAGTCTCCAGGTCGGCACCATCGACCAGATCAATTCGCAAACCCAGATGTTGGCACGACAGATTGAGGAACTCAACGGCGTTTACGCCCGCATGATTCAGGCCCTCACCGTGAATATGCGTGGAACGGCACCGGCCCAGCCTTCTGCCCAGCAGCCAGGTCAGCCATACGCCCAGCAGCCCCTCCAGCCTTCTGCTCAGCAGCCGGGGCAGCCGATGGTATAATCCCTGCCAAGGATGTTTCCCGACATCCTCCCCTAAAAACTTCCCACCGAAGAACAACGAATAGCAATGACAGTAAAAAAACGTCCGGTTTCGCCACGCCAGAAGATGATCAACTTGATGTACATCGTCCTCCTGGCCATGCTGGCGCTCAACGTGTCGAACGAAGTGCTGAAAGGCTTCGACATCGTGGGCGACAGTTTGAACCGCACCACGGCCAACGCCGCGAAGGAAAACGAAGCCATTTATAAGAATTTTGCCCAGCAACTGGCAGCCAACCCCACCAAGGTGAAGCCCTGGTATGATAAGGCCATGAGCGTGAAACACATGGCCGACTCGCTCTATAACCTGGCAGAACAGTTGCGTTGGGACATCGCACGCGAGGCCGATGGCAAAGAGGGAACGCCCTATGCTTTGGAAAACAAGGAAGATCTCGACGCTGCAGGGCGCGTGATGCTGGCTCCCGTGAGCCAACGCGGCTTGCATCTGCAAAACAGCATCAATAGTTTCCGCCAGCGCATCCTGACGTTCGTTGCCGACAAGCGGCAGGCGGCCATCATCGCCTCAAACCTCAACACCGACGTGCCGCGAAAGCCTGATAACATCGGCAAAAACTGGCCAGAATATATGTTTGAGTCCATGCCGTCCATCGCGGCCATCACTATGCTCAACAAATTGCAGCACGACGTGCGTGCCGCCGAAGGTGAGGTGTTGCATAACCTCATCGCCAATATCGATCTCAAAGACATCCGTGTCAACGAAATCAACGCCTACGTGCTGCCGGAAGCTACCACCCTTTTTCCGGGAGAGACCTTCAAGTCGCGCATCGTCATGGCGGCGGTCGACACCACGAAGCGTCCCGAAATCTACATCAACGGACGCCGCGTCTCGTCCGACGGCAATTACAACTTCACCGTTGGCAGCCCCGGAGAGTACACCTTCTCGGGCTACATCCTCATGCCTAACGCTGCGGGCGACATCATGCGCCGCAACTTCACCCAGAAATACAATGTCATCGCGCCGCCAACAGGCGCCACGGTGGCTGCCGACCTCATGAACGTGCTCTATGCGGGCTACAACAACCCCATCAGCGTTTCGGCCTCTGGCATCGCGTCAGACAAAATCCATCTGAGCATGGCGGGCGGTACGCTCACCGCGCATGGCAAAGGAAAATACGTGGCACGCCCCAACAAAGTGGGAGAGAACGTGACCTTCACCGTCACTGGCGAAGTCAACGGCCGTATGCAAACAATGGGCGCCTTTACGTTTAAAGTGCGCAAACTTCCAGACCCAGCCCCCTACATCATGCTTGGCACCGACCGCTATCGCGGCGGACGTATGGCGAAAGCTTCGGCCGTGGCCTTGCGCGAACTGCATGCGGCCATCGACGACGGACTGCTCGACATCCCGTTCTCCGTTCGCGGTTTTGAAGCCGTCTTCTTCGACCGCATGGGCAACGCTCGCCCCGAAGTATCTGCCGGAGCATCCTTCACCGAAGCGCAGCGCGAACTCATCCGCTCTCTGCGCCGCGGCCAGCGCTTCTATATCTCGAAGATACGCGCCGTCGGTCCCGATGGCATCGAGCGCACCTTGCCGCAGCCCATGGAAATCATCGTGAACTAATTTATTTTCCAGGAAAGTATCGGAAGAGGGAGCCCTCCCGTAGGTTCAAAAGGCAGTGTCGGCCAAGCGTCCGTCTGCCCGTTGTCCCGCCCCCTTGGCGCCATCCCTTTCCCCTTACAAAACCCTTCAGACAATGAAACACCTCATATTGCTCTTACTCTGCCTCACAACCGCCACGGCAGTGGCACAGCCGCCAGCACGCCGACGCGCCGCTGAGGCACAGCAACGGGAACGCGCCGCAGCAACGCCCCAAGGTTCGGCCTACCGCGATTTCCCAACGGCGCCGGCAATGCCCGACGACGCTTCGTGGCGCCGCGACGTCTATCTCTCGCTCGACCTCACCAAGGACGCCAATGCCGTGCTCTATTATCCCACGACCCCGCAGGCCGACGGCCGGCAAAACCTCTTCACCTTCATCTTCAAAATGCTACTGAGGGGGGAACTCAAGGCGTATGACTATAAGCTCGACGGCAACGAAGACTTCTCGGCCAAAAACCAGGTGAAGGTGCGCGATATTATGGACCGCTACCATATCTTCTATGAGAAGAAAGGCGACATGGTGCGCGTCAACGATGCCGACATTCCGTCGGAGGAAGTGAAACTCTTCTACGTCAAGGTGTCGAGATATTACGACCAGCACACGGCCACCTTCCGAACCGCCGTCACCGCCCTCTGCCCAGTGCTCAAGAGGGGCGACGACGACTTTGGAGGCACCGACTCGCAATATCCGATGTTTTGGGTGAAATATAGCGACATCGCGCCCCGCCTGAGCAAACTCATGCTCATGAGCAGCAATGTCAACAACGCGGCAGCCATGTCGGCCGACGACTATTTCATGACGGCTTCCTATGAGGGGAAAATCTATAAGACCGTCAACCTTCAAGACCGCCTGCTCGCCAACTATTGCCACTCCGATGAGGAACTGGCCAAGGAACAGCGACGCATCGACAAGGAGATGAAGGACTTCCAAGACCGTGTGTTTGGACACGATTCCGTGGCAGAAGCCAAGGCCGCTGCTGCCAAGGCAATGGCCGACAGCATCGCCGCTGCCGAGAAAGCTTCGAAACGCACCGTTTCCAGACGCTCGACAACGGGACGACGCACCACGGTGAGCAAGACCTCCAGCGCCAAATCTGCCTCAAGGCCGAAGAAGACGAAGACCCCGAAGGCCAAAGCCTCTTCTTCCTCACGCTCTCGCAGCGCAGGATACAGTGTGCGCCGCCAAAGACATTGAAAAAGCATTCAATAGATACAAGACATATCTCCGTTAAAAGGGATATGTCTTTTTTTAGCCCTAACCTAAATACGAGCCCCTTACAGGTAGGGCGTTCAAAATACATGAAAATCAAGGTTCGTAATGCGGCGCCAGCGCCCCTGAAAGGGGCTCATATTTAGGGTAGGGGCTTGCCCCTACCT
>OHYO01000408.1_pt1 | contig 19216 bp, 9 predicted proteins | sample 1580291 | NCBI WGS metagenome assembly OHYO01 (sample SAMEA3882526, study PRJEB24775) | human gut metagenome | biome: human-associated habitat; feature: intestine environment; material: feces | place: Netherlands | collected 2009/2010
TATATCGCCCACATAACCACTCTTTACAGAGTTATAGCCATTATCCGCCATAAACTGATAGGCTTTGTCCAGATGACGTTCATAATTGCGTACCGAAGCAGAAGACTCATGATGCATCATCAGCCTGACCCCTTTACTGTGTGCATAGGCATTCAGCATCTTTACGTCAAAGTCGGGATAGGCAGTCACAAAGTCGAACACAAAATCGCGCGAACTTCCACCCCAGCTTTCCCATCCTTCATTCCAGCCTTCTACCAATACTTGGTCGAAACCATGTTCGGCGGCAAAATCTATATAGCGTTTCACTCTTTCATTAGTGGCTCCATGCCGACCGTTCGGCTTGATTTTCGTATAGTCGTTTTCTCCAAAACGCATGGCAATCAGTTCATCTGTATAACTCCACGACTTCTGACCGGTAATCATCTCCCACCATACGCCTACATACTTCACCGGTTTAATCCACGAAACATCTTCATAGGCACAAGGTTCGTTCAGGTTCAAGGTAAGTTTGGAGGCAAGCATATCACGGGCGTCATCGCTCACCATGATGGTACGCCACGGAGTCTTCCCGGGAGCTTGCATATATGCCTTGTTTCCCAAAACATCCGGGGTCAACCACGATTCAAAAACCAAGTTCTTTTCATCCAGATTGAGATGCATACAAGAATAGTCCACCAAAGCCGCTTCATGCAAGTTGATGTATAGACCATCGTCCGTCCTCATCTGCAAGGAGGTTTGCACACCCGTGGGCGAGAAAACGAACTGGGAAGAATTCACCGTCACCGCCTTATCCATTAAACCGCGAATTTCGGACAAACGGGACTCTGTATAGTCATACTCCTGCGTGTCATAGTCACCGGGAATCCAGAAAGCGGTATGGTCTCCGGTCATGGCAAACTGGGTATACTCCTCTTTTACCGTAAAATAGTGCAGAGTTCTTTGTAAAGGAAACTCATAACGGAATCCCAAACCGTCATCGTAAAGACGGAAACGGATAACGATATGGCGGTTCTGCTCCTTCTGGTCAAACGTCACAGCCAGCTCATTGTAATGATTCCGTATCTGCGACACTTCTCCCCACACAGGTTTCCATGTTTCATCGAAAGTTGAAGCCCCGGCTTCCACAAGTGTAAAACCATTCATCAAGCCCGGGTCACCCACCAATTCCAAGCCCAGTTTCGATGGATTAACCACGGCTTTCTCTTTGTAAAACAACTGATAGACCGGCTCTCCCAAAGCATTTACGGTAAACTTAAGACGGAGATTTCCATCAGGCGAAGTGATACCTTCGGCCATCGCCACCTTTCCTACTACCACGAAAAGCAGAAAGCAAATCCACTTCACAGATGCATAATGCATGTTCTTCATATTTTTTTATTAATGGTTTCTAAATCTATCATTACTGTTTAGGAGTCAACTTCAGCAACACGACACCGTGTGCAGGAATATCAAACTGCATCTTATCCTTGGTACTTCCGATGTCCTTATGTTTCCATAAGTCGCGTACTTTGTATTCTTTCTCCCAGAAGCGGACATCTGCAAAAGAGAGGTTTTCTTTCTGCAAAACGGTTTCCACATTCCAGGGTTGTTCATCGCGGTTAAAGAAACATACTGCGGCTTCACCATTGGACAACTGCTTCACCCAAATTTCATGCTCACCCACTTTCATGTATCGTCCACCTTGTTTGCCAAGCTTGTCCTGATTCACTGCAATCACTTCTTTATTTGTCAAAATTCCAAGTGTCTCCTTGTCCATTTTACGAATATCATTACCCGCGAGCAAAGGGGCAGCAAGCATACACCACATCGTGAAATGAGAGCGATTCTCTTCCATCGTCAGCACACCATTACCCACCTGAAGCATGTCCGGGTCGTTCCAATGTCCCGGTCCGGCGTATTTGTGCAAGTCGGCATTCTTGTCAATGATTTCTACGACACCGCATCCTCCCCAATAATTAATACCTTTAAAAGCATTGATAATGTCACCGGTAGTCCTCCAAAGATGTCCGATGCCTTTTGCCCATGTCCAAGGCTGGCTGTTTCCCCACTCGCAAATAGAGAATACGATAGGACGCCCGGAAGCCTTCAGGGCATCACTCATTGTTTTGTAGGCAGCTTGAGGATTCTGGCCTTCATCAAAACACCAGTCATACTTCAAATAATCCACTCCCCATTCCGCATAAGTGCGTGCATCCTGAAACTGATAGCCACGGCTTCCCGGTCGTCCGGCACAAGTCAGCGTTCCCGCACATGAATAAATACCGAATTTAAGTCCTTTGGAGTGTATGTAATCTGCCAAAGCCTTGATGCCGGAAGGAAAATTCTTTTCATCAACCAGAATGTTTCCTTCATTATCCCGGCCTACCTGCCAACAATCATCTATATTGAGATACTCATATCCTGCATCCTTCATGCCGGTAGACACCATCAAGTCTGCAATCTCACGAATCTGTTTTTCATTAATGTTACAACTGAAGCAATTCCAACTATTCCACCCCATAGGAGGAGTCAAAGCCAAAGAATCGGTACTGTTTGCACGGGCAGAAATGACAGTGCAAACTACAAATAATAAACATAAAAATCTTTTTTTCATAATACAATTGTTTTTCAAGGAATAATTAAATATTTCAAGTTTCGCAAGTTACCTTTGCGCTTTCAAAACAATCTCAACGCTCTTCCTCCGAGAGAGAGCATTAAGATACAACAGTTCATCAACAATCTGAAAAATTTGAGAAACTTCAGTTATTATAAAACACAAAATCAATGGTTCCTTAAATATCAGATTATCGGTCTTATAAAACCACTATCGCAATGATGCTATATCAATCACCAACCGGCTATCATCCGTGATGTGTGTAGTAGTAAACTTTACTTTATCATCCAGCCTTACCTTAATCTCTACTGTAGCATTGCCAAGGATAGTACCTGCCTTGTTGTCCAGTAGAATTTCAAAGTTCAGTGTCGACTTGTTCGTCACTTTCACCAGAGCCTGATTGCCTTTCACCTCCTTCACTTCATAAGAGAGGCACGCCTTGACCAGAGATAGCAGGTTCTTCTCAGAGCCTATCAGTATATCCCCGAACTTCACTACCGAACGCCCGGCAAGGAGAGCTTCTTTCACTCCTTCCTGAGAACGTTCTTTGGCAAATACAATCGTCATCGGTCCACTTTGTTTGTCCGTACGATACGTTTGCTTATAAACGCCATGTATATCGGTATTTCCCATATATGTCAGGCCGTATTCCTTACAGTAATTAAAAGCTTTCGGATAGTACTCAAAGCCGTTCACCACCTCTATTCCATGTATTTTTTTTTGCTTAATCAAATCTTTATGGACATTATATAAAGTGCTTGTGTCGTTAGGCCACCCCGGATGATTCCACATAATGAAGGCCCCTTGCTCCAAAGCGTTGTCAACAGCTCTCAGAGGATCTTCCACGTCCAGTGCATTGGCATCCGTCAAGAAGAGAGCATTGATGTGCCCTATCGGCTTGGAACGGGTTATCTCGGCTCCCTGAATTACTATCAGATTGGAAGCTTTCTCTACAGTCTTTGCCCTTTTGTAAGATTCGTTATGGTCGGCCTTGATATAGTCTTTATTGGGGCGATATTCTATATGGTCGGTAATGGCTATCACATCCAGCCCGCGAATAGCAGCTTCCCACACCCGATTTTCAGGTTTTATATCTCCATCGGAGAAGATGGTGTGGGTATGAAAATCACACTTCAGAGTTTTATATCCTTCCACATCGGGGATATAAATATATTCGCCCGAATAAGGCTGCTGTGCTTCCGGTACCTTCACTACTTCCAGGCCCTGCAACTGTGCAGAGCCCCGAAGTGTGAAAGCCGATAAAAAAACCAAAGATAAAATTAACTTTTTCATTCGTCTCTCTATTTTATAGTTTGCTATTTTGCAGGAGTAATCTTCACGAAGGTGACACCGTGATAGGGAACTTCCGTCCGGAAGATGCCGTTCACCTCTCCCAAGTCTTTCTGTCGCCACAAGTCACGAACCATTGCTTTTCCTTCAATGCCAAGCTGTTTCAAATCAAAATCAAAAGCATACTCTCTCATCTGCATAGCTTCAGCATCCTCCTGATCCCAAAGAATGAAATAAGGGTCTACATGGAAGAAGCCCACCGCATAAGAACCGTCGTACAGTTTTTTACTCCATACTTGGCCGTTCTCTACCATCATCTTCTTGGCGGGAGCCACCATGGGGTCTTGGCTGACTGCTATCACTTCGTTGTTGGTCAGCAGATTCAGCGTAAAATCGTCCATATTTGCCATGTCGCAACCTATGAGTAAAGGAGAAGAAAGAAGGCACCACAAAGAAATATGAGAGTACTGTTCGTCTGCCGTAAGATATGAATCGTGCACTCTGCTTCCCCAGCCTTGACCAAGCTTGCCAACAACCAGCATGTCGGGGTCATTGTTTCTGCCCGGAGCCGTAGCATCCGCACAAACATCCTGGAAAGTACCTATAGCTGTCACAACATTCCATTCGTCCGTGATGTCGCGAGTAGTGCGCCATTGGTTTCCTCCTGCTTCCGGTGCCCAGTTCCACACATTGGGAGCGCCATAACCCACACAGTAAACAATGTCACGGTTCACCTTATCCAATGCCTTGCGCATCACGATATAGGGTTCCTGAATAGTCTTCTCTTCCGAATCTTTTTCTATCTCCAAATATCCGCAATAGTCATATTTCAAATAATCCACTCCCCAGCGTTCCCATGTCTTGGCATCAATTTCTTCGTGCTGGTAGCTGCCCACATGTCCGCCACAAGTGATATGTCCCGGTGAGGAATAAATACCGAACTTCAAGCCCAATCCATGAATATAGTCTGTCAATGCCTTGAAATCGGGGAATTTATCGTTTGAAAGTATCTCGCCCTGCTTGGTACGCGCCGCAGCTTCCCAACCATCATCTATATTCACGTATTCCCATCCGTAGGCATGCAGTTTTTCGTTCATCATGCGGGCTGCGTCACGCACTTTCTCGTCGTTCACAGAAAGCCCCCAACAGTTCCAACTGTTCCATCCCATAGAAGGAGTCAAGGCTATGGCATCCCCTATTTTAACAGTTACCTCTTTCTGGGCCGTACCTTTGTCATTGGTGGCTTTGAGCGTTACCTTATACTCTCCCTCTACTGTGGCTTTACCCGTAATGCGACCGGTAACAGCATCCAATTTCACACCAGCCGGAAGCCCTTCGGCCTCAAACTTCATGGGGCGGTTGCCGGTAGCCATCACGGACCATAGAAACGGATTACCCGGACGTGCGCCATAGACCAGCGGATTGTTGATGACCGGACTTTCGGGAGCAGGAGGCGTAAGGATATACTTCTCTTTTGCCACCGGTTTTGCCCACGCAGGAACAGGTTTCACATCGCCACGAGTCGTTATCTTCACATTGAGCCAGTCGGCATGGTCGTACATAATGCCGTCACCACATTCTTCTACCAATAGCAGCACTTTGTCCACCCCTTTCAGGTTTACATTAAACTCTTTTACAGGATCTCCTTTCTGCATCACTCCACTCTTCCAGAGTTCCTTCTTGTCACCGAGAATCTTGAACTGAAGTTTGCCTGCAAACAAGTTCTTGTCATCAGCTCCTGCCAAACCGGAGATAGAAACGGCCTTTCCATCCAAATCGTACAGCAGGCGGCTGATGGAATGGGCACCAAGTCCACGTTCATAAACAACTCCATTCACTGTAAGCGGGGTATGTACTACGGAACGGTTGACTTCAAGCATTCCCCAGTCCTGAACATAACAGGAATCTTGACCGAATTCATCCAGCCACACTTCTTTAGTAGGCCCGTTGTCGCAAGACTGCAAGCTCCAAGCCCCCATCAACATTGCAGCCATAAGTGCTGCACATTTTTTAATTTTCATTTCTTTGTGTTTTTTGTAAAATCAAGTGAGATTATACTCACCTGCAAAATCCAATTTATTGTAAATAATCCCTACCAACATACGATATTTTTAAAAAGCCCCTCTAGGGCACACTCTGAGAGGGGCTATAATCAGTATACGACTGAATAGGGTTCACTTCGGAACACAATTCGCGAATCCCCAAAAACGGCCATTATCCGTAATGTTCAATTACCACATCAATCAATCGCCTTTTCTACAAATACGAATATTATCGAATGCAAAATTACGGGCTATCTCAGGATCTATCTCCAAACGCATATTGAAGCTTGTGTACGAACCTGGATGGTAGTCCGGATAATCCTCTGACAAATATACATTAAACGGCAACGTAATTGTCTCCCAACGGTTGAAGTTCTGTATATTAAAGTCTGTAGCAACCCAATCGCATGTGGGAGCAGCCCAATAAAGATAATTACAGAACCTTATTCTGTTCCTTGATGAATTGATTGGATGTGCGGAATTCACATTTCACCACATAATTCTTACATGATTCAAGTCCTAACATATCATCAGTATAAGGTATATCGCCTCTTTCTGCAATATACCACCAAGAGCTATATTCAGATTTATCATCTATTCTCAAGAAGTTACCGCTCAACCGTTGTGGATCTTTCTCATCAGTCACCACATTTGTCATAGAACTGGGCAAATATTCGTCAAAGTCCATAATCATAAAATCACAATCGTAGTAACGTCCGGGGCATACCGCCTCAACATTATACTTCACCCCTTTCACTTTAATTTTTATGTTCTTATCTACATCAACCGGTACTTTAGCAGTCAGATAATTATTAGCCGATTTAATGACCGGAGATACCTTTCCATTGAAATCGACAACAGCATTGAGCGAATCTATTTCATAGAGGTTGAAGAAATCTCCATAAATCATAATCGTATCACCCGGTGCCGTATATTCATTGAACATGCGGGAAAGCTTTAAATTGGGCGCTACCGTTTTAAAAGGAATTTCAAAACAACCGGCCGTATTATAAATACTTATTTTATCGGTTTTCTTGGTTGCCAGCTTTACCGGTATCTTTATAAACAGAATATCATCTTCTGTATATACCTCTTGCATATCCAGCTTAATGTCATCAATCAAAATAGAATCGATATTATGAACATCCAAACCGGTTCCATGAACAGCTATAAAATCCCCCAAAGCAGCTTCTTCAATGGTGGTATTCATATCAGCAATGGTGGTCACATTGGTCAGTTCAATAGGGAGTGCAACTCCGTCATCGTCAGAGCAAGATGTCCAAGAAATTCCCATAAGAAGAGCACCGACGAGATACATCTTCCTAAAACTCAATATCTTTTTCATTGTATTTTTCATCATATAGTTAATAAATAGGATTACCATCCGGGATTATTTTTCTCAATATAAGGGTTACCGTTAATTTCATCGGGCGGAAGGGGCATCAGCCAATGCTTCTCCTCACGTCTCTTCAAATTACCGTTTTCATCCATACCGATAGCATTCATTACCGATAAATAAATACCCCAACGAATCAAGTCGGTACGACGATTCCCCTCAACTGCAAACTCTTTAGCACGCTCTTCCAAGATAAACGAACGGAAAGTTTCTTTCGTAAACGGAATCTTCTCATGACGCTTGCTTACCAGCGTACTATTGTTACGCTTATTCAACAATTCAATCTTAGAGAATGCATCTTGGGTAGGTCCATTCAATTCATTATCAGCTTCCGCATACAGTAACAGCACTTCTGCGTAACGCATAAAAGGCCAGTTAAAGTCTTTACGATTACCGTCAATTTCACCCGTCACTGCCGTAAACTTAGTAAAACGAGAACCGTAATAAGCACCATACGTAGGCTGGTCGGTCTTCTGATAAGCTCCAATACCCTGGTCGGCATACGGAGCCTCTTCACGGTTCACGTATACACTGTCACGCAACGGGTAGTAACGCCAGGTATAAATGCCCAGTTCTTCGTTATAAGAATCGGGGTAACGGTGCAGAATGCCCCATGTAATACGTTCATCTTTCCAATCATCGAACATCTGCAGCCAGTGATCGCGATAAGTATAATAACCAGAACCCAGAGTTCTATCCTCTTTCCAATAGCCGTAATACGATTCGCTGATATAGTTTCCGGCAAGATTATCCCCTTCGGGATAAGTCTGTAATGTAAACAGGAATTCCGGCCCGTTCTTATTGTCGATTTTCCATAATTCTTTCTGACTGGAAGCCAACACACACTCTCCTTCTGCAATCACTTCGGCTGCTTTCTCTTTGGCCAGTTTGTAATACTCCTGAGAATTGAACTCTTCATATCCCGGAAGACGAATCTTGTTATGCCAGATTTCCTGAGGCATCAATGCCGATTCTGTTCCATCCGGATTCGTAACCTTGCCGGGACCACCCTTTACCATGACTTTGCCACTCTCCATCGAAGCAGAACCAATCGTAGCATAGACTAAAGCCAACAGCGACTTGGCTGACGCACGAAATACATGCCCTTTCTTATAATCCGAGTCTGTACGAGGCATCAGCAACGTTTCAGCCTCCTTTAAATTGGCTATAATGTCCTCATACACTTCCTTGACGGAAGCTCTGGGCTGGTAACTGCTGTTACCTTCACCAATAGAAGTTTTAAACAAAGGAATACCACCAAAACGACGTACTAATTCAAACTCCGACCATGCCTTGAGAAAACGAAGTTCACCCAACGCATTATTCTTGGCTTTCTCAGGTACATTGGTCATCTTGTCAATCAGATAATAGTGGTAATTGGCACGATGAATGGCGGTTGAATAATATGCAAACACATTATTTATACTACCATTGTTATAAAAGTTACCGGTACCGGTTTCTTTAAAAGCCCAACCCGGCCCTGTCTGATAGTCATTATCATAATTAGTAGCAGAATCATAACTACCCCATTCAAACATCCAGGCCAACGGTTGGTAAGCGCCATTTACCAACAGTTCATACTCACCATCAGCAGACAAGTCTTCACCTGAAATAAATGTATATACTTCTTCATCCAACGTACAAGAAGTCATCAACATGGAGCCTAAGCCCAATGCCATTAATATATTCTTAAATTTCATAGTCATCATTATTTAAAATCCAATTTGAACACCAAAATTAAATGTACGGGCACTTGGATAAGAAGCCATATCCACACCTCTGCGTTTAGGGTCACTACCAAATGAATTCACATCAGGGTCCATCCAACTATAACCGGAAATTGTAAATAGATTGGAAACGCTGGCAACCAAATTAATACTCTCCACAAACTTCATCGGATGGCGGAAACGGTAGCTCAAGCTGACATTCTTGCAACGCAAGTAAGATCCATCCTCAATGTAACGGTCAGATGCCCTCATAGAACGTGTACTGGTTCTATTGGCACGCGGCCATTTGGCATTTGCCCTATTTTCGGCAGTCCAACGATTGTTATAAATAAAATAAGGCATATTATCCACGCTGGCCATATCAAATTTCTTAAGATTGACATTCAACACGTCATTACCTTGTGTACCCTGCAAGAAGAAACTGAATGTCCAGTTCTTCCATTCCAATGTATTGGTTATACCATATTGGTAATCCGGGTTGGTATTACCTATAATCTGACGGTCTCGATTATCAATTACAGGATCGTCATCAAGATTCTTGTATTTCACTTCACCTACCATGCTTTTAACCTTAGAGTCCGTCTCATTTCTATACAACGGATCTGCACGGACTTCGGCCTCATTGTCATAAAAGCCATCTTCCACATACCCATATAGAGTACCGATAGGCTCACCATTACGTACCAAGAACATGTTCTCAATACCACAAGCCACATCAGAATATTGGTCGGCATCCAAACCACCCACCTTATTACGGTTGAATGAAATATTGGCATCTATAGACCACAAGAAATTACGTGCCTTTACAGGAATGAAATGACCGGAAATTTCCAACCCTTTATTTGTTACATTACCATAGTTTGCCTGAATACGGCTAAAACCGGAACTCATAGGAATAAGCTTATCCAACAATAGGTCTTTTGTCTTCTTATAATAGGCATCTACTGTCAAATTAACACGGTTATTCAAGAAAGCAATGTCCAAACCTATGTCAAACTGATTGGTTGTCTCCCATTTCAGAAGAGCTGCTGCAGGTCCTCCCCAGCGGGATTCTGCCATACCACTCTGCAATGAACCACCCATACCGTAGTTAGAAACAACAAAACGGGAACGGGTAGCATAGGCACTGACCCCCTGACCTCCGGTCTGTCCGGCACTGACACGCAATTTCAAGTCATCGAAGAAATTCAGCTGCTTTACAAAAGACTCATCAGACAAACGCCAAGCAACGGCTCCCGAATAGAAGTTATTCCAACGATTTAACTCTGACAATTTACTGGAACCGTCACGACGCATAGAAAAAGTGAATAAATAACGGTCCAGCAAATTATAATTGGCTCTGAACAGATAGGACATCAGCTGAGACTTTCCACGACTACTTTCCATACGACGGTCCTTAGTTCCTGCTTCAATGACGTTGTCTTCAGTCATATCGTTCGGGAAATTAGATGCAGCCATCCACTTACTATGCCACATGCTGTTTTCATAAGTCATACCAAGCACAGCATTAATGCCATGAACTCCAAACTTCTTGTTGAAAGTCAACAAAGACTCTGTCGAAATGCTTTCATAAGCATCATCTGACTTCGTTGCATAACCATTTGTAGGAGCTATACCCGCACCGGTCCAACGGTTATTATAGGTATTACGTTCATAATAGCTATAACCGTAACCAAAATTCTGACGGAATTTCAACCAGTCGGTAAACTTCAATTCACCAAAGCTTGAGATAAATACATTCAACGTCTCTTGGATATTCTTCTCCGTATGTACAGTCAAATAAGGATTAGCCAAACCGGTAGAGAAATCTTCCGAAAAGCCAGAGTCTTTATTGGGATCGAATACCGGACGAGTAGGATTAAACGAAATAGCTGCAGGAATTACACCATACGTTTCACTATTGGTACGTGCCAAACGATTATCGGAAGTTGCAAAACTGATGTTAGTACCTAACTCTAAAAAATCATTGATTTTACGGCTGTTGTTAGCTCTCGCTGTATAACGTCTATAATAAGAATTAACAATCACACCCTGCTGGTCAGTATAACCACCGGAATACATATAGTTACCTTTCTTATCACCACCCGATACTGTAACATTATAATCTTGGCTTATTGCTGTCTGAAAAATTTCATCCTGCCAATTTGTTCCATAACGTACCGGTCCTCCTTCTTTTTCGACAAAACCCTTCCGGTAATCCCATGGACTTGGCTTATACTCCTGACCTACTACAACCATTTCTCCTGTAATAGGATCCGGAGCTTTCACCGGAGCCCAATATCCCACCAAAGGATATTCCAATTGGCTGTCTGCCTCAGAGTAACCGTCATACAAGAGACCATTCGTGATACGTTCATTACGGTACAAAGCGTAATCACAAGCATCGAGCACATCAATACGTTTTACCGGATTAGAGATACTAAGGTTAGCAGAAAGCTGAACTTTTGCCTTTCCCTCAGCACCGGATTTAGTAGTAATAAGCACAACACCATTGGCAGCACGAGAACCATAAATAGCGGTAGCAGATGCATCTTTTAAAACTTCAATAGATAATATATCTTGTGGACTAATGGTACTCAATGGATTATTACTCTGTTTCATACCATAATCCGTTGTACGTCCTTCACCCATAGAATACGGCATACCATCGACTACATACAAAGGCTCTGTACTGGTAGTAAACGAATTGGCACCACGAATTTGGATATTTATACCGGCACCCGGGGCTCCGTCAGACTGGGACACATTTACACCTGCCATTTTGCCTTGCAAACCTTGATTCACACTCACAGGGTTTGTTTTCAGCAAATCTTCGCTCTTTAAAGAAGATACAGATCCCGTTAAATCTCTTTTAGGAACAGCACCATAACCAATAACAACTGTTTCTTCCAACATTTGGCTGTCCTCTTTCAAAGTTACATTAACAGTAGTCCTACCCTTAACAGCTACCTCTTGTGTTCTATAGCCAATAAAAGAAAAAACCAATGTCGCATTTTTAGGAGCATTTACAGAGTAACGTCCATTAACATCTGTTACAGCGCCATTCTGTGCATTCTTCACACGAACAGTAACACCGATTATCGGCTCGCCGAAATCGTCAGTTACTACACCCGTAATTTTAGAAGTTTGAAGCATTTCTGTCGTCTCAGCTTTCAAACCACTTGGAACCATCATAAGTGCCATTAAAAGCACTCCGACAATTCGATTCATAGTTTTGTGTAATCTTTTCATAGATTCATTTTTGGATTAATAAATTAAGATTTTTTTCATTGTATTGTTTTTTATATCGCACTTTATTATATTAATGAAATGCGATAATTGACGTTTCTATTAGCCTGAAATCATACTTTTTCTACTTAGACATATCTGTTTAAGATGGCTGCATCTTCCATATCCGGGCGGCTTCATTCCCATATAATATCAATTCATCTCAAACTATATTTCATATTTTCCGGATGACCCTATTATTCCTTCATTATATTACCCGGTTAACGAATACTTGGATTTACAAAAATCTCATCCATATACACATTTTCCAAAGCGTCAAAAGCAACTTTCACATAACGTGTCTTTTCTTTTAAATTATCTATCAAGACTGCGTCAATCCAAGCATCATGCTTGTTGTTAGGAAAATACGGAGTATCCTTTATTGAAGCCAGATTATAAGTCTGGCCATCTTGAGAAGTGTAAACATAAACCTTCAAAGGAGCACCTATCTTTTCCTGATTATAGTTCAAAGTACGTACCAGCACCTTTTGAAGCGAAGTATTCTTTTGCAAATCAATCACTACCTCATGATGACCTTTTTCAAACCTTACCCAACGGCTGTCTCCACTATCCTCTTCGGCTACCCGACCATCTGCCAGTGCCTTCATATCAACTTTACCAATCATTTCCGATTTGGCTGAATTGACCAACTTGTCAAGCAAAGCAGCTTCAAATAATTTCCAAAAACTGTCACCTTCTTTCCAAGCCATATAATTGTTGTATAAATTATTAGACCACACAGGTTGTCCCAATTGATAAGCAGACTTTGGGTCTTCGATAATTCCACCGAACATAAACGAAATTATTTTGTCGACACCAGCAACCGAAGCCGCTACCTGCTGTGACAGCAAACGGGAATAAGCAGCCGGAATCAAAGCAGATTGGCGGTCATTGGTTCCCTCTTCCCAAGTAAAGGTTTCGCAGTTCGCCCACATCTCAATATTCAGGCGATTGTGAATATCGCGCATCCTTTGCCAATTCTTTTTCAAGCGAGGAAGAGTAAATTTGTCACGTACACATCCCACCTCATCTTGATAAGCAATAATATCGACTTTCAATTTTGCCATCTGCTTCTCAAAATCAGGATGATCAAATTCGGACAGACCAATACCATACGGAGAAATCAAGGTCTTCTTTCCGGGAGTCAAAGAATGAGCCTTCTCTGTCAATGCATTTACTGACTGAACAGCATGCTCGGCAAAGATAGGGCAAAGACAATCTTCAACCGGAAGATACCAGCCATAGAAAGCTTTATGATTTTTATAGAGAGATGCCAATTCCTCCATAATCTGAAGCTGACGCTCCTTAATCACTGGATCAAGCAGATTATCATCCTGATCTTTTGCCCAACCGGTACTCATAAAAACCTTCATGCCATGTTTGGCAGCTTCGTCAAGAATCGCATCAACGGGGCTTTGCAATTTATCATTATATAACCACGGCATCAACTTTGACGGATAATATGCTTTCCCTTCATTAGCAACCTCCATGAACACCAAATATTCAATCCCCATGTTAGCCAATTCACGCACTTTAGCAGTCCATAATTTAGGATCCATATTATCAAAATGTTGTGGATTAGTATACTTATTCCGCACATCCTTGTAGGCTAAATTAATCCATGTACCCGTAATAGGCTGTACCACAGAAACCGATTGGACCATTTTTTCTTTTCGAGATTCGTCAGAACCCTTATTTCCCGCACATGCAGAAATTATCGGTAATGCAGCCAACAATCCCAATAGTCCCAACATTTTCATTTGTTTTTTTTGTCTCATAGTATATTATTTAAAATAAAGAATTTAATTACCACCAGATATAATTATCAACCCCAAGCCTGAAAGGAAAAGTATCAGCATAAATACAAGCAGCATATTTATTGACTTAGATGCGCCCTTGAATTCTTTCCAGATAAATATTCCCCATAAGGCAGCAACCATAGTGGCACCTTGTCCCAAAGCATAGGAGATAGCTGCACCAGCTTTCCCTGCAGCAATATAACTACAAGCAGTCCCCAATGCCCAGATGGTTCCTCCCAGAATTCCAACAAGATGTGTCTTCATATTTCCACTGAAATAGTCACTATACGCTATCGGCTTGCCGACAAAGGGTTTCTTCATGACCAATGTATTGAAGAAAAAGTTGCTGACAAAAATACCCACTGCAAACACAAACAATGCTGAATAAGGAGTCATCATACCCGCAGTCGGCGTTTCCAGATTCTCTAAATCCATAGCAGCCGCTACAAAACGATAGAAAAATGCCATCAATATACCTGCACACACAGCTATAATAATCCCTTTTTTCCTCATTGCCTGGTATGTTCCTCCTTTAGCAACTTTCCCAGAAGCTATACCATTAAAAATAATAGCAAGTACAATCAGAAATACTCCAGAAAACAAAACAGTTGCATCACCTTGAGGAGCACTAAAGTAATTTATAAATACACCCAATACCAGAGCTAACCCAACGCCTACGGGGAAAGCGACAGACATACCAGCCAATGACATGGAAGAAGATAACAAAATGTTGGATGCATTAAAAATGACACCTCCCAAAAACGCACTCACCAAATTAGAGATATCAACCTGAAGCAAATCATCGACAAAGCCTCTACCTGCTTCGCCCGTACTTCCTAAAGTAAATCCCCATATCAAAGAGAAGAGAAGAATTCCAACGACATAATCCCAATAAAAAAGTTCATATCGCCAAGTTTTCGCTGCCAGCTTTTGAGTATTCCCCCAAGAGCCCCAGCAAAGCATGGTAACCCAACAAAGAGCTACTGCCAATCCATAATTTTCAACTATATACATTACAATTAATTATTTATAGGTTAATTGATTGGGCTGGCTGGAATAAATAACCGCCTCACCTAAATAAACTTGTGCATCCGTACGAGGATTCAACCATTTCAAAACAACCGTGTGCGCTGCATCAGGCAACTGGTATTTATGAAACGAATCAACCCTTCTGTCATCTATAGAAGTAGATTTAGCAACGGGAAGATTGGCAGTTTCTGCTAAAGCGCCATCTATATACATCGCAACACGCGCAACATACGATTCATCAGCACACTTCACATATCCTTTCAAAACAAATCCGTTACCATCAAACATAAACTCTGTAGCATCCTGTAACAAAAGGTTAACAGCTTTCTTCTCTGCCGGATAATGACCTTCAAAAGCTTTCTCATACTTTACAGCAACCGGCTGTTGCGTTTTAATAACAACCTGCTCTCCCTGAACAGAACCTCCTTCTTGCTCTATCACCTGCAAAGCTTGTTTCAGACTTAACTCATAAAGCTTATTCAGCGAAACTTCCGTATAGGCAAATGGGATGTCCTCTACTTCGTAAAGACTTTCTTTCCATAATTCCGGAATATTACTATATCCAAGCATTGTACCCAATATACCGGCAGCAGTAGCCGCATTACAATCAGAATCTTGCCCACAACGTGCCGAAATATCAATAGTCTGATAAAAATCTTTCTTGCCATATAACAGACCTATAGCCACATAGGCACTATTTATCTTGGCATCAATATTAAACGGAACAAAAACGCCATCGGGACACCCCACTTCCGAAGTCCACTTCTTCTGGCATTCAAACCAAGTCTGTTTCCAGTCATCTGGATATTGCCGATACCAACCAATCACATCTTTTATGCAAGCATAAAAATCACTTTGCTCGGGAATTGTATTCAATGCCTCTTCTACCACATACTCCATATCATCTGAAACAAAAGCCATGGAATATAGAGCGCCCACATACACACCACCATACCAGCCGTCGCCATACGTAAAGATGTGACCGATTTTATCTGAAATTTCAGAAGCAGTATTAGGCATGCCCGGTGACATTAGACCTGCAAAATCTGCTTCTATCTGATAGTCAATATCATCTGCATGAGGATTATTCAACCAATGTCCGGACATGGGGGGCATAATGCCTTGCTTAATATTATATTTTGCAACTTGGTTGGCATGCCACAAAGGAAATCCGGCATCAGCAAACGAAACAGCAAAAGAATCGGCCGGTGCCTCTAAACCCAAACGGTCGAACACATTCACAAATACAATATCCACATATATATCATCATACAATCCGGGAAATGTATCATAATAATATTTCACTCTATCTTTGGACCATTTTATGGGAGTATAGTCTTGAATCATAGTACCATTATGCAGAAATTCAACCGGTCCTCCATAGGTACAACCAATGGTTTTCGCTGCCCAACCACCTTTCACTTTATCAGCCAATTGTTTTTTAGTCATAGAGACTTCATCTTGCACAACTGAAGTGGAAGAACTGCATCCTGCACACAGTACAACAAAAGCCCAAATAATAAAAGTTACATTCTTCATATTTATCAATTTTACAATTGTTATTCAGCTTTTACTTTAGCAGATTCTTTACCAATCACATTATAAACAGCTACTTCATAAACATTATCTACTGTACCTTCTGCATCAACAAAAGTTCTCGGAAGTTGTCCGTCACGTATTTGTAATTTCATAATCAACTGCCCATCACGATAGATACTATATCCGTCAACTGCTTTCATTTCATTCGGTATCCAAGAAACTTCAATTCCCTTAGCCACCTTTCGTACAGCAGCATTCTTCACTTTTTCAGGAATATCCATTATAGGCAAACATCCCGTCCGGCAATATTGAAGATATGCCTGATGATACGCCGGATTAACTACAAACGGGCTATTGTAATGATTGTATGCAAAACAAATCAAATTGCCAACATAGCCATTTACAATCTCTAACTGTTTTTGAACCCTTTCTAAAGGAGCGCTAGTCCAAAAGCGCTGATCGAATGTCTCTACATTTCCCCAAAACTTCAGCCCAGGTTTAGTATTGACAGCCTTCTTCAAATTAGAAAACCATTCCCACAAATTATCCAAATTCAGTCCACCTGCACCGACACAATCCTGAGGAGCGAATATATCTCCCGGACGGAAGTCGGTTTGCGCAAAGACGTTCGTCCACATCTTGCCACATTCTTCAGCATTTCCACCTACCTTGTAATTCATAAACGGAGACAACATAAGGGGCATTTCCGGAGCAATCTCAGAAAGATGATTCAAATTCGTATTCAATGCCTCTGCCAAAATTGATTGACGCTCAGAAGTCATACAGTTCAAGTTGTCTACCTCCCAAACCCAATACCAACCATACATGGCATCCGGATACTTTTCTTTATACAAAACAACAAGCTCATCTGCCACCTTATTACCCATTTCCATTTGCTCCAGTAACCAGCGAGCATCATAATCCACTTTCCACCAACGTTCATTAAAGTTTAATCCTACAAATACTTTAATGCCATTTTTTTGCGCACTTTGCAAACACTTTTCAAGCGTTCTATTGCCTTGCTTCTTCTTCGTCAGAGCAGACGGATAATTTGTAGTTGTTTTCCCCTTTTCATCTACCAGCAATGCAGGTGCATAGATCAAGTACTTCATGCCAGCTTCTTTCAGCATATCCATTTCCTGATTCCAACGTTCGTTGTCCCAATTTGCTACCAAAAACTCTTGCACAAAGGAACCACTGAAACGAGGAATATTACTGCCCTTATTTTTCTGCTCAAATTGATAATGAAAATAAGTTCCTTTCAAATCTCTTATATAAGTATCAAAAACCGATTCGTCTTCATGCAGATTAATGACACGTACCCCTCGGCTAAGCGTTTCATTATAGGCAGAAGGATAACCCGTCTTCCGACCATAGGCCAAAGTTATGTTACCGTCTAAATCAACCATATAGTCATTATTATGGTCATGACCTACAAACACCCCAATAACATCCCTCTTTTCTATAAACGAGGAGTACAATCCGGTATTTACACTTGGAGCACAAACACCCTCCTGCTTCTCGCCAAACTCCCGGCATGTCCACCTTGCCGTTTCATGCTCTGGCAGAGGAATATGGAAGAAAGCCAAGGAAGGCAATATGCGCTTGTTGCGAGCGGTAACCCGACTGCTACTTTTCCTATACCACTCTATCTGATCATGCTTAATCCAATCATAATAACCAAAAGAACGGTCTTTGGTATTATTGTGAGAATCGAAGAAATAGAGTACCCATTTTTCAGATGTAGCATCAGAAGAACGGACGGTCAACATGCAATTGCCCGAGCCCGAAAGTCCTTTTTCAGCATCATAAGTCAGGTTATAAGGTCGTGTACACAGATAGTCCAATATCTGAGCATTGTTCATATCCGTTTCTTCATCATGATTACCAAAGGTCACAACAAAAGGAGTTTTGGTTTCCCCAAATATTTTGGTCAATTTCTCCCATCCTTTCTTAGCATTCCAGGAAACTACTACATCACCTGTAAGAACAACCAAATCGGGATCTTCTATACGAATAACTTCACGAATCAAATGACAAGTGCTGTCATTCTTCAATTTATAAGAATCACTCTCTACCCAATGCAGGTCTGTCAACTGAACAATCTTGAACTTCCCGTCACGAAACTTCAAATCAGAAGCTTGAGAAAAAGCAGAGAAGCAAATAAAACAACAAATTAAATATAATAAAGACTTTTTCATTTTTTACGATCTGTTCTAAATGGAGCCAAAGGTAATCCGTTACTATCAAATAAATTAGGCATAGCATCATTGGAAAAACAATAACGTACTCCTACCGGTTCCTTCACCTTATCGGCAATGACACTGATATCTCCATTCTTTAATATAGAAGCCTTAGCCGGATGCAAATTACCCTCTTTATCCAGGACCTCAAAGTGACGAATGACCTTATCCTTGCAAGCAAGTTTGCCAATAGCGGTAGTTGTTACTATTACTTTACGACCATCTACTCTAAAGGATTTTAGCATAGGCGAATACGGTTGTATATCCTCTTTATGATAACTATTTTTCAAA
>OHYO01000422.1_pt1 | contig 18655 bp, 18 predicted proteins | sample 1580291 | NCBI WGS metagenome assembly OHYO01 (sample SAMEA3882526, study PRJEB24775) | human gut metagenome | biome: human-associated habitat; feature: intestine environment; material: feces | place: Netherlands | collected 2009/2010
CACCTCGCGGGATAGTGGTGTGTGAACAGTAACATATATGGTTCCCTGTTTTCTCTTTACAAAAATTCACATTGATATATAATACATAAACAGATCAAGGAGGAGCACAGGCTCCTCCTTGTCAGTCAGTTACAGATTTTTCTTCTTATAAATAAACCATGATGCTGCTACAGTAAACACCAGCAGATAAAGAAGCAGAATCCCAATACCAGTGTAATTCACCGCCTCACCTGATGAAATGCTTCTCATCAGATGGCTGGTCTGGGATAATGGCAAGGCTGATACAAACTTGCCTACAAATCCCGGAAGTTTCTCTGTTGAGAAAAAGGTGTTACACAAATATGCCATAGGCATAATGATATAATTGGAAAACCTCGGCACGTCTGCGTGGTTTTTTGCCAGAAAGGAGACCACCACGCCGATGGCTGAGAATACTGCTCCGTTCAGGAACATCACCAGAAAGGACCATCCGTTGAAGATCAGTCCTGTCTCAATAGGTGCTGTAAGAAGCAGTATGATTCCTCCTGCATACAGACCGCGCAGACTTCCCCCGATGATCTGTCCGGCAATAAACTGCCATAATGGTGTGGGGGAGATCATCACCTGGTCAAAAGCTTTCTCATACAGTCTCTGCACGTTCAGATTCTGCGCAATGGCGTTGAAGCTTCCGTTCATAGTTGTCAGTGATACCACACCCGGAATCAGAAAATTCAGGTATGGCTGTCCATGAGAAGTGGTCTGGATTCCCATTCCGAATACGATCAGATACATTAGCGGTGCGATCATTGCCGCCAGCGTGATCTTATAGAAGTCCCGGCGGAATTCTACCCACTTCTCCCATAATATTGTTATAATTCCCATACATTTTTCTCCAGATTATTCTAACTTTTTTCGCAACCACCGCAGGGGACTTCCCTGATTCGGTTAATATCTGCTATTTTGAAATCAAATGCTTCCCGGCTCTTTCTACAAAGACGTCTTCCAGTGTTGTCTCGCGAAGAGACGCCTGCCCTGTAAGCTCTTCCAGATACCGGATTGCTTCCTGTCGTGTATGGAAATAGTGATTCTGTGTTCCATCTGCTGTCATCTCATCCACTGCATAAGCACCAAGACTCTCGATCAGTGCTGACGGAGTACTTACCTCCTCCAGCTTACCATGATCCATCAGTGCCACACGATTACAGAGACTCTGTGCTTCTTCCATATAATGAGTAGTCAGCAGGATCGTCAGGTTTTTCTCATTAAGCTTACGCAGAAGATTCCACATCTGTCTTCTGGAAAGAGCATCCATTCCTGCTGTGGGTTCATCCAGAAGCAGGATTTCCGGATCTGTCAGGAGTGCCCGGCAGACCATCAGCTTACGCTTCATTCCACCTGAAAGCTTACGGACTGTACGCTTGCGGAATTTCAGCAGGTCACAGAACTCCAGAAGCTCCTCTGTTCTTTCCTTTATCTGCTTTCGCGGCATAAAATAGAGACGGCCCTGATATTCCATAATCTCATCCATATTCATATCCTGACGCATAGAATATTCCTGGGTGATCACACTGATTTTTCTTTTCAGATCAGGACGTTGTCTCGTAAGCTGCTGACCGTCTATGAGGATTTCTCCCTTTGTCGGAAGAAGAAGGGTTGAGAGCAGGCTGATGGTCGTTGTCTTGCCTGCTCCGTTTGGTCCGAGAAGACCAAAAAACTCACCTTTTTCAATTTTCAGGTTCAGGGAATCCACCGCTGTAAAATTGTCAAAAGTTTTAGTCAGATCTTTTGTCTCTATCATTTCTCTTCGGCTTTCTCTTTGGCAATGATCAGGGAATAATATCCTGCATCATCCGGAATTTCCTCTACGCTGTTATAGATATGTTCATCCGGCATACCACAATTCTCTACCATACGGACTTCGCGGCCGCTTCTTTCAAGGATTTCCTTTACCTGATTCATCTTTCTTCCGGATTTCATAAGCACATAGGTTCCCGGCTGATCCAGTTCACTGTCAAGGCGGTGAACTGCAGGCTGTACATGAAGAGGCTGGTTCCACTCTGTAAGCGGGATATTCAGGCGTGCTGCTGTTGCGCAGAAGGAAGTGATGCCGCTTACCAGTCTTGTCTCATATCCATCCTCTTCTACTCTCTTCTGCACATATGAAAATGTTGAATAGATAGTCGGATCTCCAAGTGTCAGAAATACTACATTCTTACCTGTATCAAGTGCTGCTTCCAGCGCCTTGGCTCCTTTTTCATGGTTCAGTTCCAGTTCTGCCTTATCGTGTGTCATTGGCATATAGATTGGCAGAAGTTCTTTGTCTGCAAGCTCAGGTACTGCCTGTACTGCGATCTTATATGCAACTGTTTCACGCACCTCTGCGCCCGGTACTGCAATAATATCATTCTCTTTGATCAGGCGCACTGCCTTTAATGTCATAAGTTCCGGATCTCCGGGGCCAACTCCTACTCCGTATAAAATTCCTCTCATTACCATATCCTCCTGTGATTTGCATATACATTTTTATGATATCAGAATTGCAGGAGCTGCTTCGCAGCAAAGCAATTCACAGATATTCATTTATTGTGCTCACTGTTCACTACGTTCTCAATGATGTTGCGTGCGGACAGCACTTTTTATTATACTAAAACAGGATAACTTTTTCAACGAAGTATTGACAATTAATTTCAATTGTGGGATGATGAAAATTATCGAATTTAAGTGAGGAAAGAAATATGAGAAAGATTTTTGCAGTTCTGGCAGCTTTGATCTGCTGTCTGTCAGTATGGACTTCTATTCCTGCTGCACAGGCTTTCACTCTTGATAAAGAAGATGGGGAGTATTCCATCCAGGTAGAGCTGGAAGGCGGAAGCGGCAAAGCCAGTGTCACTTCACCGACTTTGATCACTGTGAAAAACGGCGAAGTAACTGCCGATATCCAGTGGAGCAGTTCTAATTATGACTACATGATCGTTGACGGTAAAAAATATCTCCCTGTCAATGAGGAAGGAACGAATTCTGAATTCCAGATCCCGGTTACCATTATGGATGAGAGCATGCCGGTAATCGCAGACACTACCGCCATGGGTACCCCTCATGAGATCAATTATACCCTGACTTTCTATTCCGATTCCATCGGTTCCAAAAGCCAGATGCCGCAGGAAGCAGCGAAACGTGTTGTTGCTGTTGCCCTTGTTATTATCATAGGCGGCGGGATTCTGAATTATTTCGTAAACAAGAGAAACCGTTGTTAAGTCAGACGGACACCTGTGCCTCAGTTCGGTTAAGGAACGTAAAAAAAGCTGCCATCCGGCAGCTTTTTTGTATTCTATATCTTTATTCAGCCATCTCCACTTCCAGCACATAGTCTACAGGATCCGGCAGTACAGGATCCGGACCAAGGTCAACAAATGCGATATCCGGATAATCGCTGTGCACCCATAAAGTAGAAATCGGCACTTCATGTCCGTCATCCAGGGCACGTACTTTCACAATCTTATTCTTGTCAAAGCCGATCAGCGGCAGTGGTCCTAATGTATTCTCATAAATATGGACATAATACTTGTTTCCATTTCTGGTGATACGTCCGTAATCCGGTTTCGGGATATCTGCTGCCGGAGCGCATCCATAGATACTGTCATGGTTCTTATCCATCCAGCGTCCGATTTCCGCCAGGATCGCGGAGGATTCTTTCGGGAATTTACCTTTCGCATCAGGTCCTACATTCAGGATCATATTTCCACCTTTGGAAACACACTCTACCAGCTTCTTGATCAGCATGGAAGCAGGTTTGTAATAGTGGTCATTTGCACAGTAGCCCCAGTTATTGTTCATGGTGAAGCATGCTTCCCATACCATCGGATTCCCTTCTTTGTCGCAGATTCCTTCCGGCGGAATGATCTGTTCCGGGCTTACAAAATCGCCATGATATGGTGTCGGATTGCAGTCATACAGAGAACCTCTTCCCTCACCGCTGACTTCCAGACGGTTATCAATGATGATTCCCGGCTGTAATCTGCGGACCATATCTATCAGTCTTGTTGCTCCCCATTTCTCGCCCCGCATATCATCATATGAAAAGTCAAACCACATAATATCGATTTTTCCATAATTTGTGCAGACCTCTTCCACCTGATTGTACATATACTCTATATAACGAGAAAAATCTCTGTTTTCATTACTGCATTCCGGATGGTTTCTCATAGGATGGATGCGGTCTCCGTAATGAGGATAGTCCGGATGATGCCAGTCAAGTAAGGTGAAATACAGACCGACTTTCAGACCTTCTTCGCGAAGAGCTTCCACATATTCTTTGATCAGATCTCTTCCTGCAGGTGTATTGGTAACTTTATAATCTGTGTATTTACTGTCAAATAAACAGAAACCATCATGGTGTTTTGCAGTCAGAACCACATATTTCATACCTGCTGCCTTTGCCTCTTTTGCCCACTGTTTCGGATTATAGTCTCTGGCATCAAATTCTTTCATAAACGGAAGGTATTCTTCCTCAGGCATCTCCTCTGTACTGCGTACCCATTCTCCTCTTGCAGGAATAGAATATAATCCCCAGTGGATAAACATTCCGAAACGGGCATCCTGATACCATTTCATACGTTCTTCATATTCTTTTCTGTTAAACTGATACATGATTTTTTATATCCTGTATTTATTTACATTAATCTAAGCAGCATATCCCCGGTTCCTACATTGTAACCGCTGGTCGCATAAATCCCATTCAGGGTTCCATTCGTCACAATAATCAGCGGAAGTTTGTCCGGATCTACGTACATACGCCTTCCCAGAGTATTGATAATCTCTGAGAAATCATCATAATAAATCTGAATATTTTTTAACTTTGCAAGTGCTTTGGACAGTGTCGGTGTCTCCAGTGCTTCTTTGCTTCTCACTACAAAAATAATCTGCTCTGCATATCCTGCGAAAGCCTCTTCCTGCTCCATCATTTCATTTAAGATATGCTCAGTAGGCTCTTTTTCTTCTTCCAGAAACATCAGGATATGTTTTCCGTCTGCTGTAAGGTCAGATGCTTTCACCTCTGTACCATCCTCAGTTTTCAGCATAAATTCCGGCATGGAAATATTCTCCAGCATATCCTCCAGATCTGCTTCCCTGAGTACCAGCTCGATCTCCTTTGTCTCTCCGGGCTGAATTTCAAAATGATATTCATTTGCAAACATATTTCCATTTGGGAGTCTGTTTGAAGTAAGAATCCTGTAGTTTCCGGATTCCAACGGCAGATTCAGGACCTGATCTTCGAAATTCTCTGCTCCCAGTTTCAGTGATGTATATCTTCCATTTTCCAGTTTTGCAATACTCCAATTCTGGAAATATTTCCACTGTACAGTCTCTCCTGCTTTCAGGATCAGAGTACAGTTCTTCTCTGTTCTTGCAAGCACAGGAACGAATCTTCCGTTTTCCATATATTCCATAGAACGATCATGTGGATTCAGTCTTGCCGCTACTCCAAGGGTTCTCGCTATTGCAACAAACAGGATTTTCTTTGACAGGAAGCTTCCTGTACAGGTCCTTATGCATCCTGCCGGTGTTGTGATCACACTGGAACGCTCTTTCTCCGGTCTGGAAACAATTGCCTTCTCGATCAGATTCCAGATTCTGGAAGGATCATCTCTCAGCTCCTGTTTCTCAGCTCTGGAAAAATGCTTCTTAATCTCTCTTCTGTATTTCTGAAGAACTTCATCATCTACTCTTGGATTTAACACATAAGATACAAAGGTATCCTTTTTCATCATACCATGATATGGGATTGCCAGCTCCAGGTGTTCCTCCAGAACGTCACTGATACAGTCAGTTCTGTCTTTCTCTGTGAGAACCCTCAGGAGATCTTCTCTGTATGAGGCAGCAATAGCTTCTTCTATCCTGTTTACCTTTTTTTCCAGGAAACGTTCACATTCCGGATTTGACCAGTTTCTTACTTTCTGCTCTCTGTGTGCATTGGCTGCTGCCAGACGCTTATTTCCCTTCGCCTTCTGTTCCGGAGTCGGCATGTCTGTGTTTACAGGTGCATCATGAGGAGCAAATATATCTGCTGCTGTCCACTTTTCTGATTCGCCGTCATTTCTTTTATCCTGCGGTACCAGACAAAGTTCACAGTTATCTTCTTTCTCAGTGTTCATAACTGTTTCCGCATAGAACCACTCGCCGTCAGAACACATTCTTGCGGAAATATGCAGACTTCCAAGTCCTGTTGTCAGTCTGGCAGTTCCCTTACTGTCTGTTTTCTTCTCTGCGATCGGTGCATACTCTGAATAGTTCAGTACCTCAAAGGAAACCTCAGCTTTCTCTGTGGGTAACCCCTGCGCATCCTTTACTGTTACTGTAATTTCTTTGGTTACTGCATACCTCTTCAATTCATTCAGCATGGTCACCATACCATCTGTGCCGATCACCTCGCCTTCTGGTATCTTAGTGTCAAACACACGTGAATGGATCATCATTGCTCTGGAAGAAGCGTTTGTAAACCATCCTTTATTCAGGATTTCTTCAGGCTCACAGGCTCCGAGGAAGTACCATTTACCGTCACACCAGATCTCTACCCAGGCGTGATTGTCATCGCAGTGAGACCACTTCGGCGCATATACCTGACGGGCAGGTACGCCTACGCTTCGCAGTGCATTTACAGTGAATACAGACTCTTCACCACATCTGCCATTTCCTCTGCGGTATACAGAAATCGCAGATAAAGTACGGTCATCTGTACAATGATAAGTAGCTTCTTCGGCACACCAGTAATTCACTTCTAACGCTGCTTCTCTGAAGTTCATTCCCTGTATTCTGCTTCCGATCTCTGTGCGGAAATAAGTTCTGCACTGTGCGATCTCTTCCTCATTTACTCTGTGAAACAGCACATAATTCAGGAAGATTTCTTCCGGAAGATCTGCAACCTGTGGATTCTCTTTCCAGAGCCTCACACCATTCTCCGCATAGTCCAGAAATACTTCAAACGGATAATTGCCAATGTCACTGTACGGCATAAACGCATATAAATATTTACATGCAAGTGCCACTTCCTCTGTACATTTCTGTAATTTTTCGTCTACAGGCGCAAAAACCCGGGGCAGGTTTTTGCCTGCTCCAGGTAGTTCTCTTCAATTCGGCCCCTGTTCTCTTTTAAAAAAACTCTCGGTTCTGCCATTATAATTCCTCCAGAACTTTCTTTGCGGCACGGATATTATCTACATCCGTACGCCATATCTCATATTCGCTCAGCATCGGAAGTCCCATATTGACCCCATCCTTGCGAAACTGCATCTCACTGTCAATGACTCTCTTTCCGGTCATATGATAAGCCCTGACTCCTGTAAGCGGATAAAGCTGGCGGATCACTTCTGCTCCCACGCCGCTTCCTGCCTGGATCGTGATACGTCCCTGACTCTTCTCTACCAGTTCCTTCAGCAGATCTGCCCCCTGCAGACATACATTGCGTTGTCCTGAAGTAAGGATCGTATTGATTCCCAGTGAGATTGCCTTTTCCATTGTTTCTATTGGATCCACACATACATCAAAAGCTCTGTGAAGGGTTACCGACATATCCCCTGCCGCCTCCATCAGCTCTTTCATCTGTTCCATGTTTAATGTGCCATCCGGCTTCAGCACCCCAAATACAACACCTTCGGCACCCATTTTCCTGAAATCTTCCACTGCATGCTTTATCATGGAAAATTCTGCATCTGTATAGCAGAAATCTCCAAAACGCGGACGGATCAGAGCATGGATCCTGATATCCGAACGCTTTCTTATTTCATCAAAAAGCCACGGTCCCGGAGTGGTTCCGCCGATGATCAGGTTACCGCAAAGTTCCAGTCTGTCTGCGCCTCCTTCAACCGCTGCCATAGCAGATTCTACAGAATCTACACAGGCTTCCAAAATATATTCTTTCACGTACTTGCCTCCATCTTTTTTCATTTAAGCCAGACAGATCATCCTTTCTGCTGACTGATTTACCCAGATCAGATAAGTCCCCCGAAGACTTACCTGCATCAGAACAATTTCACCCCGGCTCTCTCCAGTGTACTCACGATCGTATCATCTGGAAATTCATCCGTAACAATTCCGCTGATATCATCGAAGTATGCATATTTATAGGAATCATTGAAATAGAATTTATCCCTTTCCATAACAACATATTTATGTCTGCTGCTGTGCACGGCTGCTTTCTTTGTCAATCCGTCCTCTACCCCCAATGTAGTAATTGCACAATCAGTCATATCCACACCGCAGCTTCCTATAAATGCACGGTCAAAGCTATACTGTTTGATCACTTCTATCGTTGCAGCTCCCATAAATCCGTTTACTGTCTGATACATTGTTCCCCCTGTACCGATTGCAGTAATGGACGGATTTGTGGCAAGGATCTGCAGGATATCTATCATATTGCTCACCACTACCACACGCATATTTGACGTGGCAAGAAGCTTTGCCAGCTCGATATTTGTGGTAGAAATATCAAGGAAAATCGTTTCGTTATTCTTGATCAGTTTAAATGCTTTGGCTGCAATTGTTCTCTTTTTGTCAAGGTTAAACTGGCGTCTGTCTACTACGTCTCTTTTCAGCGGATAATCCTGTGAAAGGATTGCGCCGCCGTAGGTTCTCTTTAACTTACCGGCGTTTTCAAGAATCTTAAGATCTTTTCGGATACAGTCTTCTGTGACCTGAAACATTTCACTCAATTCCTTAACCTTGACTTTTCCGTTTTCACGAAGGCATTTCTCTATTGCGCTTTGTCTTTCCTCAGTAAACATAGCCCCTCTTTCCTCATCCATTCATGATGACCTGTATCTCTCAGTGAATCCTGTTTTCTTCACTGTTCATCTTCAGGTGTAATATTGTTATTTCGGAATTCCTATTCTGTAAGTTTTGGATAATGACATTTTACAATATGACCCGGTGCAATTTCAACAGGTGTCGGCACCTGTGTCTTACATTTTTCTGTACAATGTGGGCAGCGTGTATGGAACAGACATCCGCTTGGCGGATTACTCGGACTTGGAAGATCACCTTTTAATGTAATACGCTCTTTCTTCACTTCCGGATCCGGGATCGGAACTGCGGAAAGAAGTGCTCTTGTATATGGATGTCTCGGGTTTGCATACAGTTCTTTCTTCGGAGCTGTCTCTACGATCGTACCCAGATACATAACACCGATCCTGTCTGAAATCATCTCAACGACACTCAGATCATGGGAAATGAACAGATAGGTAAGATTAAAGTCTTTCTGTAACTGCTGCAGAAGATTTAATACCTGCGCCTGGATAGAAACATCAAGGGCAGATACCGGCTCATCTGCGATGATAAGCTTTGGCTGTACAGTCAGTGCTCTGGCAATTCCGATACGCTGACGCTGACCACCGGAGAATTCATGCGGGTAACGCTCTCCATGAGACGGGCTTAATCCTACAGTGCCGAGAAGTTCATGTACTTTCTTAAGGCGCTCTCCTGCACTCATATTTGTGTGAATCAGAAGTGGCTCACCGATGAGATCCTGAACTTTCATTCTCGGATTCAGGGAACCGTACGGATCCTGGAAAACCATCTGGATATCTGAACGCAGCGGACGCATTTCTTTCTCGGAAAGTCTGGAGATTTCTTTTCCTTCAAACCAGATCTCACCGGAATCCGGTGTGATCAGATGATCGATCAGTTTACCTGTCGTAGATTTCCCGCATCCGGACTCACCTACCAGAGAGAAAGTTTCACCCGGATAGATATCGAATGATACATCATTTACAGCATGGACAAATTTCTTCTTGCTGAACATTCCTCCGTTTGCCTGGAATGTTTTCTTCATATTCTTTACTGATAATAACGGCTCGCTCACAGGTTACGCCTCCTTTCCGGTTTTGTTGAGCAGATGGCATCTGCATTTTCTGGTACCTGCTTCGTTGATATCTGCAAGCTCCGGTTCCTGTTGATGACAGATATCCATTGCATATTTACATCTCGGTGCAAACTTACATCCTTTCGGCATTACGGACAGATCCGGTACGCTTCCCGGAATGGACGGAAGAGATTCCACACCACTTCCAAGTTTCGGTACAGAACCGATCAGGCCCTGTGTATATGGATGTTTCGGATCTGCAAAAAGTTCCTGCACAGGTGCTTCTTCTACGATTCGGCCGGCATACATAACAACAACTCTGGAACACATTTCAGCAACAACACCAAGGTCATGTGTAATCATCAGAATACCTGTATTCTTCTTTGCCCTGATGTCCTCCATCAGCTCCAGGATCTGTGCCTGAATGGTAACGTCAAGGGCTGTAGTCGGCTCATCTGCGATGAGAAGCTCCGGCTCACAGGACATTGCCATAGCGATCATAACACGCTGGCACATACCGCCTGAAAGCTGGTGCGGATAACTCTTTAATGTCATATCCGGTTCAGGGATACCTACTGATTTCAGTACTTCGAATGCTCTGTTGTGCGCTTCTTCTTTTGAGAAATTGTTATGGAGCAGGATTGCTTCTGTCAGCTGTTTCTCAATTCTCATACATGGGTTCAGAGAGTTCATCGGCTCCTGGAAGATCATGGCAACTTCACGTCCTCTGATCTTTCTCATGCCTTTTTTATCTTCTTTGAGAAGATCCTTGCCATTAAGCAGGATCTCACCGTTGGAAATCTTACTGTTACGTGCCAGAAGTTTCATAATGGAAAGGGAGGTTACGGATTTACCGCATCCGGACTCTCCTACCAGACCAAGAATCTCACCTGGCTGAATGGAGAAACTTACATTATTAACTGCTGTCACCCATGTTTTATCTCTTTTAAACTCCGTACGGAGGTTCTTTACTTCTAATAATTTTTCTGCCATGGTTTCTTCCTCCTAGTTCATCTTTGGATCCAGGGTATCTCTGAGACCGTCGCCCAGCAGGTTGAATGCCAGAACTGTAAGGAAGATCAGAATACCAGGGAACAGTACCATGTGAGGAGCTGTATTCAGATAGTTACGTCCTGTGGAAAGCATGGAACCCCAGTCAGGCTCTGTAACATTTGCACCGAATCCCAGGAAGCTTAAGGATGATGCAGCAAGGATTGCAGTGCCTACACGCATGGTAAAGTTAACGATCATAGACTGGATCGTACCAGGGAAAATATGTACAAACAGGATTCTTGTGTTTGAACATCCCAGGGAACGGGCAACCTCTACATAAGGAGCCTGCTTTACGGAAATCGTCGCGCTTCGTATGATTCGTGCGAAGGACGGCACTGTAAATACCGCAACTGCGATCATAACGTTTACCATACCCTGTCCGATGATGGCAACAACTGCGATAGCCAGCAGGATATCAGGGAAAGCGAAAAGTACATCACAGCATCTCATAATCAGGGAATCGATAATTCCGCCGTAGAAACCTGCGATCAGTCCGAGAACAACACCGATAGCCGTACCAATGATCGTCGCTGTCAGCGCGCATGTAAGAGAAAGTCTGGTACCAACCATCAGACGGGAGAAAACATCCTGTCCGTATTCATTGGTTCCCCAGATGTGGGCTGCGCTTGGCCCCTGCATCATAGCTGTGTAATCCGGTGCCTGCGGATCATACGGAACTACATACGGTCCAATGATCGCCATTAAGATAATAAAAACTATAAATGCCAGAGAAATCACTGCTGTTTTTCTCTTCATGAATTTCTTGACAAATTCTTTGAACTTGCTCTGTGCCTTAGGGAGTTCTTCGGCAGCAGCAAGGTTAATATTTGATGTTGTGTTCTTATCTGCCATCTTCTCTCCTCCTCTACTCATAACGTACTCTTGGGTTAATCACGCCATAAAGAACATCTACGATCAGGTTGATCAGGATATATTCTGTAGCAAAGAACAGCAGTAATGCCTGAACAACTTTGTAATCTCTCATCTGGATGGAGTCTACCAGAAGACGTCCAAGTCCGGGAATGGAGAATACTGTCTCTGCCATAACAGATCCGGAAAGGAGACCACCGATCTGAAGTCCGGCTACTGTTACGATCTCGATCAGAGAGTTCTTAAATGCATGGCGCATAACAACCAGTGATTCAGAAAGACCTTTGGCACGTGCGGTACGCACATAGTCCTCACGCATGGTCTCAAGCATGGAAGATCTGGAAAATCTGGCAAGTACGGCCATGATTCCTGCTCCCATTGTAAGTGATGGAAGAATATAGCTCTTCCAGGTTTCCAGTCCACTGGTTGGAAGCCATCCCAGGCTTACTGAGAAAAGCTGGATTAATTCCAGACCTAACCAGAAACTTGGAACAGATATACCTGCGATTGCTATGATCATACCTACATAATCAAGAATTCTGCCATGAAATACGGCAGCGATGATACCGATTGCAATACCGATGATCGCAGCCCATATCATGGATGAGAATGTCAGCATGATAGTTGGTTTCAGTCTTGGTGCGATTGTCTCTGCTACGGTTTTACCGTTTTTGATAGAGTTTCCCAGATCTCCTGTAAAAAGACCTTTCATATATTTACCATACTGTACAAATAGTGGCTCATCCAGTCCCAGCTGTTCACGTACAACTGCCACATCTTCCTTTGTTGCATCCTGACCGGCTACCAGTCTTGCCGGATCACCGGGAATCATATGGATAAACATAAATACTACGAATGAGATAACCAGAAGCAGCGGGATCGTGCTTATCAAACGTTTACCTAAATAACGTCCCATATTTTTCCTCCTTATCATTTTCTTACCTGTTGTTTATATTTGATGCTTTATAGTCGGAGAACTGCCATAGTGAATCTTATGGCAGTTCTCCGGTTTGAACATCTTTGTCCTGTATTCACACTGCTGTATCGGCAGTATTTTTATGGAATTGCTGCAATTTCAGATCAGGCAGCCAGATTTATGTTCTTCGCAGCCTGTTCTCAAACAAATTACTACTGTGCTAAAGTTGCATTTGCGAAGTTAAATGCTCCGTCCGGAGATACATATACGCCAGACAGATAAGATTTTGTAGAATAGATGATCTGGTCATTGCCAAGGAATAACCACGGGCATGCTTCCCATGCGATCTTCTGAGCATCGCTATAGTATTTAGCCTGTTCTTCTTCGTTAGCTGTTGCAAGACCTTCATCCATATCTTTATCAAAATCAGCATCGTTGAAATATGCTGTGTTTGCACTTGTAGGAGGGCACATTGTGCTGTAAAGTAGGGAACGTAAAGAACCATCCATTGTGAAGTCAGATGCAGACCAGTTTACATACCACATATTGATCTCAGCATCTTCTTTGTCAACATAAATCTTGTCACTTACAGTTGCAGGCTCCATTGGCTGAACGTCAACTTCGATACCGATCTGAGCAAGCTGCTGGGAAATAAATGTCATACCTTTGATTTCCTGTGTTGTGTTATCGCCCCACAGAGTAAGTTTGAATCCGTCTTCGTATCCGGCTTCTTTCATAAGTTCTTTTGCTTTGTCTACATCATATGTGTAAGCTTCCTGCTCTTCATATCCGCCGATGATAGATGGAACTACAGATGTAGCTGGTTTTCCGTATCCGGAATACATTAACTGGATGTATGCATCTTTGTCGATTGCATAGTTCATAGCCTGACGTACTTTTACATCAGAAAGCTGTTCCAGATCCATGTTCAGAGTTACATATCTCATGATGTTGGAGTCTGTTGTAAGGATATTTACATCGTCTGTTCCTTTGATTGCTTCGATCTGGTCAGACGGTGTAGGATAGATGAAGTCTGCTTCACCTGTCTGAAGCATAGCTGTACGTGCACCTGCTTCCGGAACCTCTTTGATTGTTACAGTGTCAACGCCCGGTTTGTCTCCCCAATAATCATCATTGCGCTTAAAGCTTGTGTGGTCTCCCTCTTCCCATTCTGTACATACATATGGGCCGGTTCCGCATGGATGGTTCATGATATCATTGCCATACTCTTCAAGAGCTGCAGGGCTGATGATACAGAACTGTGTCAGACGGTTGATAAATGGTGCCCATGCCTGTGTCAGTTTGATAACCAGTGTGTAATCATCCGGTGTTTCAATGCTGTCTACACGAGGTGTTTCAGATCCGTCTTCGTTAGTTACGATAAATGTTCTTCTCTGACGAAGGTTGTTGTCTTTGTTAACTACACGATCGTAGTTTGCTTTAACTGCTGCTGCATTGAAGTCTGTTCCGTCCTGGAATTTAACGCCCTGACGAAGTTTGAAAGTATAAGTAAGAGAGTCATCGGAAACTTCCCATGATTCAGCAAGTTTGCCTGTTAATTCCTGGTTCTCATCAAAAGAAACCAGTGTCTCGTATACACCACGTGTAGCAGAGATTGCGTTTGTATCCGGAATGTTTGCCGGGTCCATGGAGCTTACGCTTCCTTCGATTGCGATCACCAGATCATTGTCGGATGATTTGGAATCTTCATTTGTGGCTTTGAGAATATAGCCGTCATCATCTGCTGCAAATGCTGTAGCAGACATGGAAACTGTCATTACTCCTGCAAGAGCTGCTGCCATAACTTTTTTGTACATTTTCATAGTTTTCTCTCCTTTTCTTTCTGTACATTGTTACTTAGTTACAATCACGAAGTTAATTTTGGGTACAAAAAAAGTGTTTTTATATTTTTGCGTCTTTGCAATGTATAAAAATCGTGCAGCAATCCATTTACTTACATGCGCCTTTGCATCTTCATAAAAACACTTAGTTGTTTAACTTGACTCCAGTATAGCAATCTGTTGTCCTATTGTCAATTATTTTGTCGTATTTTATATTATTTTGGTGGTATTATACCAATATCTGACAGTGAAATTGGTATAAATCACCATCGTTCAAGGATTATTTATTCTTGTTTGGTATTATTTGGCTATAATCTGTACAAACAATAAATCCTCTAAACCTTATAGTTGGTTCAGAGGACTTATGTTGTTATCATATCTGTTTCTTCACATGAACCTGCAGCTGATTGTACGGGATTTCAATTCCGTTTGCATCAAACGCTTCTTTGATCAGTTCATTAAGCCGCCACCTGGCAGGCCAGTATTTCTCCGTAGCCACCCACACACGCAGGCCCATGACCACTGCGCTCTCTCCAAGCTCATCTACAAACACCACCATTCCCTGGTCGTCTTTCGTATCTTCATCATTATGAAGGATTTCTTCCAGGATTGCTTTTGCTTTCTTAATGTCTGAATCATAAGAAATTCCTACTTTGATCTCCAGCTTACGAAGATCTCTGGCAGTTACATTTGTAATAATGCTGCCGGACAGCGTTCCATTTGGGATTACAATGTGTTTGTTATCTATGGAAATCAGAGTTGTATAACAGATTTCTATTTTGTATACAGTTCCTTCGCACCCATTCTGCTGTGCGATAATGATATAATCCCCCACCTGAAATGGTTTGAAGATCAGAAGCATGATCCCGCCTGCGATATTTGCAAGGCCGCCCTGCAATGCAAGACCTACCGTTACACCGGCAGTACCAAGCAGTGCTGCAATAGAAGATTCCTTTACACCAAAATGAGTGGCAATGCTAAATACCAGCAAAATGTAAAGTACAATTCTCAACAGCGACCCTGTAAACTGGATCACACCTTTGTCTACAGACGCACGCTCCATAGACTTCTTTATGAAAGAAACAAACCACTGGATCACTTTGCGCCCGCCCACAAATACCAGCAATGCCATTACTACTTTCAATCCCAGTTTCGTCAAAGCCGGAAGATAGTCTGAAAAATACTGCTTATAGCTGTAATATAAACTTTTTGCCTCCTGAATTTCCTGTTCCAATATTTTTCACCTGCTCTCTTATATTTTGTCATGTATTATTTTTCTGCCCTTCTTTCATTTAACAGGCAGCTTTTCATATAATATCAGGGTTAAAAGATGTCTTTCCCCTGACTTGATATCTACGAATTACTCCGCTGCTTTGCAGATCCCGCAATTCTCATATAAGAGTAGCATAACATACCTCATTCTCTGTAACAATCAATTTTATTCGGGCAAAAAAGAAAGCGGACAATATATCCGCTTTACTGACACAGGATTTCACGCTCTGATGAGCTAAAATCAATATGCATTATTTATAAGGATTGCTATAAGCGCAGAATAATCCCCTCATTTCCCGAAAACAAAAAATAAATAATTAGTTGAATAATCAGTATCGCCGGAACTCCTGTCTTAAATTTCGGCTTTCTTGTTTTATGATGAAATACCTTCATACCGGCCAGAGCTCCCACCGACCCTCCGATCACCGCCAGAAATATCAGCTGCGCTTCCGGTATGCGCCACTGTCCGGCTTTTGCCCTGCTTTTATCCAAGCCATAGATAAAAAATGTGACTACATTAATGATAATCACATAAATATATAGAAGATTTGTAGATGTCATCTGCACCTGCGAATTCCTTTCTTTAATCTTAACATGCCAGACCTGCTATCACTGATTCAAAATCCTCATCATAACCATCATATTTAAGTTCCAGAGGTTCTTCCACATCAAGGCTTAATACTCCGAGAATAGATTTGGCATCAATAAAAATTTTTCCTTTAAATACAATATCAATATCAAATGGACATCTGACTGCCGCACTGACCAGTTTCTTTGCTGCCTCCACGTCATTGATCTTAATTGTCTTATTTGCTGTTGTCATATTCGGTAATCTCCCTTCCCTTTTGGTCTCCGTCCTATTGTCAGGACTTTTATATTGATTTTTTGACCCAGTCGTATTATACTGATTCACACATTGGTATACAAACGTTATTTTTCTATATCAGATATTCTATTTTTATATAGCATAAGGAGCCGACTGTATCATGATTCTTGATTATTATCGTATTTTTTACTATGTTGCCCAGTATAAGAGTTTTTCCAAAGCAGCCGACGTTATGGGAAACAATCAGCCTAACATTACCCGGTGTATGAACATTCTGGAGAATGAACTGGGATGTAAACTTTTTATCCGTTCCAATCGCGGAGTACAGCTGACCATTGAAGGAGAAAGACTTTTTGAACATGTATCAATTGCAATAGAACAGCTTGTATCAGGAGAAAATGAACTTCTCAAAGATAAAGGTCTGGAAAGCGGACTTGTAAATATTGGTGCCAGTGAAATCGCACTGCGTTTATTCTTGCTGAACGAACTGGAAATCTTTCATCACCGTTATCCACATGTAAAGCTGAGGATTTCTAATCATTCCACACCACAGGCAGTTCAGGCACTGGAAAACGGTCTGGTAGACTTTGCAGTAGTTACCACACCTGTCGCTCTGAAAAAACCACTTCAGAGAATTCCCCTCTATTCTTTCCGCGAGATCCTTATAGGTGGAGAGGAATATGCGGAAACAGCTTCCAACAAACACTGTCTTCAGGATCTGCAGGATATCCCTCTGATCGGGATTGCTCCCGGAAGCAGTACAAGAGAATTATATACACAGTATTTTATGCGCCATAACCTTCCCTTCTCACCTGATATGGAAGTGGCAACTACTGACCAGATCTTCCCTATGGTGCAGCACAACCTGGGAATCGGATTCTTCCCTGAAGAGCTTGCTGCTGAACATATTGCTCAGGGGAAAATCGTCCAGATTCCCATTGAAGAGCCTCTTCCTGAACGAAAGATCTGTCTGATCCGCAATGTAAAAAGGCCACAGAGCATTGCAGCACGCAGCCTTGAAGAACACCTCACATCACACCGGGAAACAGAATAACTGTTACTGCAGACAGCAGTACCCCAAAAAACAGGGATCACTCCTGCAGATATCCGGTCTGCAGTGGTAATCCCTGTTTTATTGATGTTATTTATTTAATCCTTTCATGGATAAGCTGATACGTTTTTTCTTCATATCAACTCCGATTACTCTTACATCTACGATATCCCCTACACTCACCGCTTCCAGAGGATGTTTGATAAATCTCTCTGTCATCTCGGAAATGTGCACCAGACCGTCCTGATGTACACCGATATCTACAAATGCACCGAAGTCGATTACATTACGGACTGTGCCCTTTAAGATCATGCCTTCCTTTAAGTCTTTCATTTCAAGGATGTCCTCACGCAGGATAGGCTGTGGCATTTCACTTCGAGGATCTCTTGCAGGTTTTTCCAGCTCTTTTACAATATCCCGAAGAGTGATCTCTCCAATTTCCAGTTCATCAGCAGTCTTCTTGTAATCCCTGATCTGTCTGGAAAGTCCGGCAAGCTTGCCTCCTGCAATATCCTCAGCGGAATATCCCAGTTTCTCAAGAAGCCTGGAAGCCGCCTCATAGCTCTCCGGGTGAACGCTTGTCGCGTCAAGAGGATTGGAGCCGCCTGTAATACGCATGAAACCAGCGCACTGCTCGAATGCTTTCGGTCCAAGCTTCGCAACCTTCAGAAGATCTTTTCGGCTTGTGAAACGGCCATTCTCCTCACGGTAAATTACAATGTTCTTTGCAATAGCCTTGGAAACACCGGAAATATACTCAAGAAGGGAAGCAGAAGCAGTATTTAAATCCACACCTACTTTATTTACAGAATCCTCAACCACACCTGTCAGAGCCTCGCCAAGCTTCTTCTGGTTCATATCATGCTGATACTGCCCTACACCAATGGATTTCGGATCGATCTTAACCAGCTCAGCCAGAGGATCCTGCACACGTCTTGCAATGGAGGTAGCACTTCTCTGTCCTACATCAAAATTTGGGAATTCGTCTGTAGCA
>OHYO01000426.1_pt1 | contig 18542 bp, 13 predicted proteins | sample 1580291 | NCBI WGS metagenome assembly OHYO01 (sample SAMEA3882526, study PRJEB24775) | human gut metagenome | biome: human-associated habitat; feature: intestine environment; material: feces | place: Netherlands | collected 2009/2010
GACATGGTACCCAGGGCGTTGCCCTGGGCTCTGGACTTGTTGGGCTTTCAGCCCGCACAGGGCCGCAGACAAGGCTTTTTCGCACAATCTCCATCTACTTGGTTTTTCTGGACTTTGAATACCCTATTTGATCATACACGCTGAACATTAAAGGCAGCATATATCGTATATACATTATCCAATTATCCCATCTGCCTATCACACGATTTAGAAACATAGCACGCATTGTTGCAGGCATTCTCTTAGGAGGATACCTGCTTCTGTTGTTTGTCGTGAACTTCACGCCCATCCAGCATCTTCTTGCCGACATGGTGGAGAATGCGCTTAAAGAGAAGTTGGGCACCGAAGTAAAGATTAGCCGCGTGGAAATCGGCTTGTTCAACCGTGTGATTCTGCACGACGTGTACATCGAAGACAGGCAACGCGCCCCGATGCTTACCAGCAATTTGATGTCTGCCAAGATAGAATATCGCGCACTACTTGACGGACGGGTATCTCTCCGCTCTGTTTCTCTGCTCGACGGGAAAATCAATCTCTATAAGACAAAAGCCGACAGCGCGGCCAACTACCAGTTCGTGCTCGATGCCTTCAAGTCTGACTCAAAAGAACCGTCACACCTCAACCTGACGCTCAATTCGCTCATCATCCGCCGCTTGGATTTCGGATATGAGGAGTACTACAAGCCCCAAACACCTGGGCACCTGAACGCTTCACACCTCCACGTAAACCGTCTGAACGCCAACATCAGTCTCAAAACGCTGACGCAAGACAGCATCAACCTGCGCGTCCGCAGTCTTGATTTCAAGGAGCAGTCGGGCCTCGATGTCCAGTCTTTCTCATTCCGCCTGGCCGCCAACAAACGCCACATGGCCGTCACGCAGTTTGAGCTCCGCCTGCCCCACTCCCAATTTACGGAAGACGAATTGCAAGCAGACTACGACCTGACAAAGCCCGGCGCCTTCTTGAAGACCATCACGGTGCACGGACAGATTGAGCAGGCAAGAATCTCGCTCAACGACCTTTCCTGCTTCGTTCCCATCTTCAAAAAAACGCCCTACGCCTTCAACCTCTCCGCGAAGTTTGACATCAAACCCGAGGCAGTGAAAATCAACACCATGCGTCTTGAAGAAGAAAACAAACGCATGAGCATGCAGGCCCACGCTTTCATGCAACGAAAAAAGGGCGTCATCAACAGGGTCAACGGAAGCATTGACAAGCTGCATTTGGAAAGCGAACTTGCCGCCGACCTCCTTTCGGCATTCAGCCGCCAGAAGGAAGCCGACATTGCCAAACGCCTCGGCTCCGTCGACCTCAAGGCCAACGGATTTTTCGAGAGCGACGGCGTCAAATGGGTCAATGCCGACGCGACATCGCCCCTTGGCAACCTCTATGCCTCGCTCCATTGGCGCGGCGAAGCCTACATGGCGCAAATTTCATCCTCCCGACTGCAAGTCGCCGACATTCTCGGCCAGAGCAACCTGCCAAAGAATGTCACGTTTCACGCCGATGTGCATGCCAAGACCCAAAAGAAGCAGTTCACAAGTCTTTCGGCCACTGCCCTGATCGACCATGCTGAATACCAGGGATATACCTATCAAGGCATCAGTCTGAACGGGGAATGGAATGGTCGGGAAGCCGTGGCACGCATGGCCCTCAACGACCTAAATGCCGACTTCAAAGCCGAGCTCCAAGGGGCTTTCAACGGCAAAAAACTCTCCTCGCTCCAGGCCGACATCAATGTGAAACGCCTCAACACGCCAGCGCTCCACCTTAACCATCTGTTGGGAAGCGCCATCTATATGGGCCACGTGCAAATGTCGCTGCCCTCCGTGTCTGGTCAACTGAAAGAGGGGAAATTGTCGTTGTCGCAATTCTTCAAACTCCCCTTCTCCCCAGAAGCAAGCCCCTACCACCTGAAGCACCTTGAAATAAAACTCACGCCTTCTTCACGTGGAACGCATGCTTGCCTGACAAGTGATTTCGCTAATGTTGATATCGACGGACATTTGTCTTTGCCAGCACTGAAAGACAACCTCAACAATCTGCTCTCCTGTGCGCTCCCCACGCTTTCAAGCAAACAGCGCTTGGAACCTTCCCGCTCCCAATCTCCCGATTGCGAGTGGAGCATTTCCGCACAACTTCTTCAGCCCGACTTTTTCCAGGCCGTTCTCAACCTCCCCATTGACTTCGACGAAACGGTCAACATCAACGGCTACCTGTCGCCCTGTGGCGAACGCTCTGCCCTATTGATGAACACGCCGAGACTCGACTACGGCAGCCTCTCGTTTAAAGACTTCCGCTGCTATCTTCAAGGCGACAACGGCGATCTGAGCGCACTGATTCAGGGAAAGAAAAGAGTGGGCGAAACCGACCTCAAGGTGGCGCTCAACGCAGAAACGAAGGCGGGAAAACTGCACACCACCTTCCGTTGGGACGACGGCACGACCCACAGATACCAAGGAGCGCTCAACGCCGTTTCCGATTTCTCCAAGTCATTGCATGGCAAAACGTGTGTCAACACGGAGTTCATCCCTTCGCAATTCGTCATGGCCGACACGCTGTGGCAAATCGCGCCGAGCCGCGTCACCATCGATGAGCGCGGACTGCAAGTCAGCAATTTCTCGCTCAGCCACAACGACCAATCGCTGAACATCAACGGCCTCCTCTCTTCCAACACGACAGACAGCCTGCGAATACACCTGAACAAAATCGAGGTGTCTTACATCCTGAGCCTGATTAACCTCAAACCGGTGTCTTTCTCTGGAAAGGCAACGGGGCTGGCCCGTCTTGCACCCAATTCCGCTGGAAACATCTGCATCAAAGCCAACCTGCATTTGCCGGAGTTCCGTTTCAACGATGCCCTGATGGGCGATGCCCACATCCGTGGAGATTTCTCAACGGCCGACAAACGCCTACACCTGAAAGCCAATATCAACGAGGCTGGCGTGGGGAACACTATGGTCAATGGCTACGTGGGCATCGGAGAGAAAGCCCTCGACCTCCACGTGGCGAGCAAAAACACAACGCTGCTCTTCCTGCGCCGCTATCTGCCCGACATCTTCAGCAACCTCAACGGGCGAACAACGGGCAACTGCCGCATCCACGGCCCCTTCAAAGAAATCGACTTTGAGGGAACAGAGCAAGCCAACATCTATGCCACAGTCAACCCCATAGGCACCAGCTACCACCTGGCCGATGGCACCGTCAACATCAGTTCGGGGACGTTCTCGTTTGAAAACTACGACATCACCGACGACCAAGGCGGCCGAGGACGCGTTCGCGGCACACTGCTCCACGACCATCTGAAGAACTTCAGATATGATTTCACGGCCGACTCCAAGCAACTGCGCATCTACGACCGCCCACGAAGCATCGACATGCCGTTTTACGCCACGGCCAACGGCACGGGGCGCATTCATCTATATGGCAAGCCCGGAGCCTTCAGCGCCGACATTGACATGCGCCCAGACAAAGGCACCCTGCTGGTCTACACCGTTGACAACCCAGAAACAAGCACCGATGGGGCCTTGCTGCAATTCCGCGACAAAGCCGACGTCCTGCAACGCATTGATTCCATCAGCCATCAGTTGCGCCTGCAACCAACGGAACATGAAGCGATGTCCCCCGACTCGCTCTTCCTGCAAGCATCTGCAACAAAGCCCGCAGCAAAAACCGTTGCCAACAAGGACGACGACGATTTGGAATCCTCCACCGACATACGCCTCAACTTCCGCTTTGACATGGCGCCAGAAGCAAAGCTCCGCGTAGTAACCGACGCCAAGACGGGCGATAATATCACGCTTTCGGGAACGGGGTCCATCCGTGCCACCTACTACAACAAAGGCAACTTCCAAATGTTTGGCACCTACACCGTGCAACAAGGACTCTTCAAGATGGTCATCCAAGACGTCATCCACAAAGACTTCCAGATGCAACAAGGCGGAACAATCAACTTCGCCGGCGACCCCTATGAGGCCGACCTCGACTTGAAAGCCGTCTACACCGTGCCGTCCGTATCATTGGCCGACCTCGGCTTCAACTTCGCCGACAAATCCGTACGGGCCGACTGCATCCTCAACCTGGGCGGCAAGGCGGGAGCACCACAGGTGACCTTCGGCCTCAACCTCCCAACCGTTAGCGACGACGTCAAGCAGATGGTGCGCCAGCTCATTGCCACCGACGAAGACATGAACCGCCAAATTCTCTATCTGCTGGGAGTCGGCAGGTTCTATAATTATAACTATGCCGCCACCGATGCCGCCGCCGACGGACAGTCGCAAAGCAGTGTGGCCATGAAGTCTTTCCTCTCCAACACACTGAGCGGGCAGCTCAACAACATCATCTCAAACGCCATCGGTGCTTCAAACTGGACCTTCGGCGCCAACCTGTCGACAGGCCAAGTGGGATGGAGCGACATGGAAGTGGGAGGACTGCTCAGCGGACGCCTACTCAACAACCGCCTGCAAGTCAACGGCATGTTCGGCTACCGCGAACGCCCCACTTCAACAACGAACTTCGTGGGCGACTTCGACATCAATTATCTCCTAACACCCTCAGGAAACATCAGTCTGAAGGCCTACAGCGAAACCAACGACCGCTATTTCTCCAAGTCGTCGATGACCACACAAGGCGTCGGCATTTTGCTGAAACGCGACTTCAAAAATTTCAAATCGCTGTTCCGAAGGAAAAAGAATGGAGCAATTTCTGGCAGAAAAAAACATTGAAAAACAAGGTGGACAAGCAAACCAACGCTTCATGCGTGGCATTGCTTGTCCACCTTTTATATTGGGACTGACCAAAAGATTCATTAAACCGCAAGGAGATTTGCACTGGCTCGCATAATCGTCTGTTGCGGCGCCAGCATTGTAGCTCACTTTGCTCGCAAAGTGAGGGCCACGAACACGTAGCGAACATGACCAGCGCTCTGGGACATGACTTTGTTGGATTTTCAGCTCGTGCTTGGCCGCCACAATATTCGCTCCCATCACTTTGCGAGCAAAGTGAGCTACAGTGCTTCGCCTCAGACCTCCGCCAAATGTCCGCGCGGTGCGCTGAGGGAATATTTCGAAGGTAGGTGATGGTGGGAAAGGAATAACTCCTTATTCCACAAAATTGGTCAAGTTATTTTATTAAGTAGGTGTTCAGAATTAGTTTATCCCAACATGAATAGTATAAACTAATTTTGAGCACCTACTTACCATTACTTATTGGCGAGGACTCCCTGAGTGTTATTCAGTCTTCCTCCAACGACAGATAATAGAGCAGGCGGTAGAGATTGTAGACGCTGACAGAGGGATGCTTGCCACGCAAACTCTTGCGCATCATTTTGCCAAAGCGCCTGAAGAAGAGGAGGAGCGGGCGCCTCATGTTCCAACGGTCGATCTTGGCGGAATAGTGCGTGATGAGCGAATAGCCATCCATCAGGTCGCGCATCCTGAACAAGGTTTGCATGGCCTCCTCGGTCTTATACATGAAGTTGCCGTTGTCCTCGAAATCGTCGATTTCCACCGGGTTGTCAATGTGGTGTACTGGTATATGGGCGGCTGTCAGAGATTTGCCAAACAAGACGTCTTCATAACCATAGGTGCGGATGCGACCATCGAAAGGATGATTGAGCAAGGTCTGTTTGCTGACCATAAAATTACAGGTGCGGAAACTCTGGTAGGGCTGCGCCAAACGGTTTTCAACGGAGAACTTGGGCAGGCACCGTTTCTCATAGCGGTAGCGGAGATTGCCGTGGAAGCGTTTGCCGAAAGGCGGCAAGGAGACACCGCCGTAAACCACCTCGTGCCGCTCATCACATTGCAGATAGTTCTGCAGGAAATGAGAATCGGGGATGTTCACGTCGCAATCCAGAAACACCAGCCATTCGTAACGCGCATTCCGCGCCAGCACATTGCGGATTTCCGCCCGCCCCACGTTGTGGTCCATCTCCAGCAAGCGGCAATGCGGCAGGGCGTTGATTTCGCGATTGGCCTCAACACACCCCACACGCGACGATTTGTCGTCGGCCACGATGATTTCGAAGTTGAAAGCGTCATGGCGCGGAGATTGGGTTGCAGCGGCCAAATCATGCAACGTCTTTACGAGCGGGGCGCAAAAGCGGTTGAAACAGGGGATTAATATGGATATATTTCTTTCTGCCATGGTTAGCTGTGGTTTATGGGTTCTCTTTCAAAGGGCAAAAGCCGTTTGGAAAGCGGTTTTGCAATCAGGCCGCCAAAAGGGGCGCATGGGTGTTGACGGATTGCATCTGCGAAAGGGATAAACGACGGGGTGACCTTTGCTAATCTTCAAGAGCGCCTCCGTCCACTTCTAAGGCGACGATGGAAGAAAGGGGCACTTCTTCTCCGCCTCTGAAGAGGAGCAGACGGCGCAACGCGTCGACTTGCTTGACTTCATCTTGCAACACGTGGTAACTGCCGCCTTCTTTCCGCTCGTCGGCCACATAATAGGTGACAGACACCCGAACGCCCTCTTCGGCATGCTCGCGCACATAGGCCAGCGTTTCGTCGAGTTTCTTCAAGACGCTGTCGGTCAAGCAGGGCGGACGCTCTGTCAAACGGGCCGTTTCGGAAAGGGCGGCTCCGTGGCCAGTCAGGGCGGCAAAAGGGGCAAACTGTCCGGCCCGTGTCCGAAGGGACATGCGAGGGCGTGTCTTCGAGACGTGGTGTGGCAAATTTATAATGTCGTCATATTCACTCATGCTTTGTGTCCTCCTATCTGACTGTTACGCTCAATGGCCGTTGCTCCTTCGTTGAAATTGACGCCTTTGAGGATGGCATTCTTGCCAAACATTTTCTTGATGTTGAGCACGGCCTGCTGCACCTTCCGCTCGCGTTCCAACAGGTTCTCCTGCTGCGCTTTTTCTTCCTGTGCCCCGATGCCGTCTTCAAAAAGATTCAACTGCCGGGGGGCTTTCCGCCGCTGCTCGAGTTCCTGCTCTGGCACCACGTTGTTGGTGGTCAGCGTCAGGCGCCGAACGAGCAAGACGGGATTGGCGATGCGGTCGAAAAGGTTGGCAACGGCCTGTTTGATCAAACTGGAGGATGACACGGGAGCTCCCAGATTGGCGGAACCATGAGCGGATTTCGGCACCACGCGTCCGTAGTGGTCGGTCTGCGTTTCGCCATGATAGAGGCAGCGAATGTTTTCGTCTTTCAGGCTCTCGATGTCATAGCCCACGTCGAGCACAATCTGGTCGGTCAACAAATGTTTGTCGAGCAAATCCAGGGCGGCGCCTTCTGCCATTTCCTGCACCACCACCCGCGCTTTGCTGAACGTGTAGGGGCTCTGCAACACCTGTCCGCTCGACAGGGAACGGCGCTCTGGCCGATAGGCTTTGATGTCACACAAGCGACACGGTTCCCAGCCCCAGGCATGATCGATGAGCAATTCCGCATTCACGCCAAAGAGCTTGTAGAGCAGCCCCTCATTCCGCACCGACTGCCGGGCAATGTCGCCCATCGTATAGATATATTCTTTTTCCAGGCGCCGGGCGATGCCTTTGCCAACGCGCCAGAAATCTGTGATGGGGCGGTGGTTCCAAAGTTTGCGCCGGTATGTCATCTCGTCGAGCGCCGCCATCCTGACGCCGTTTTCATCGGCCGGAATGTGTTTGGCAACGATGTCCATAGCGATTTTTGCCAGATAAAGGTTGGTGCCGATGCCAGCCGTTGCCGTGATACCAGTTGTTTTCAACACGTCTTTGATGATGGTCATGGCCAGTTCTTCGGCCGACATTTTATAGACATACAAATAATCTGTCACGTCCATAAACACCTCGTCGATGCTATACGCATGGATGTCTTCGGGGGCTATATATTTGAGATATACGGAATAAACGCGTGTGCTATAGTCAATGTAATATTTCATGCGCGGCGGCGCCACGATGTAGTCCACCGCATATTCGGGATGTGCCTGCAACAGTTTGTCGTCTGCCGACTTCCCCGTCAGCAGCCATCCGCCGCGCGGTCTGCCCGACGGACGGGCAACGGCTGCCCCACCCTGCGCCGCGTGCAATTCCCATTGCCTAAGATTTCGCTGGCGATTGACTTCACGAACGCGCTGCACCACCTCGAAAAGACGCGCACGACCAGAAATGCCATGCGCCTTCAAAGAGGGGGTGACTGCCAGACAGATGGTTTTCTCCGTGCGGCTGAGGTCGGCAACGACCAGATTGGTGGAAAGCGGGTCGAGCCCTCTCTCCACACACTCCACACTGGCAAAAAAGGATTTCAAGTCAATGGCTATGTAGGTTCGTGCTGTTTGCTCTGGCATATATCTTTATGGCTTGGGAAAGCGGATGTTCAAATTTACACAAAACACGACACTCCACAAAAAAAATCAGGATTTCCTTGGGCGAAAAAAAGGAAATTCGTAGATTTGTGACGGTGCTGGCACAAACTGCCAGGCACTCATTAATCAGGGCTGTGCTGGAAGTTGCCAGGAAGTTTCCGCATTTTTTCAGAACGTCCATTACGTAACCCTGAACCGGCCCTGCCGGTTCGCAATATCAAAACCATCATGAAAAAGTTTACAATTCCCATCTGTGCTGTGGCATTTCTCGGACTGACCGCTTTCTTCGCTTCAGCCTGCTCAAACGGCAACGCCAAAGACTTTGTCAAGGATTTCAGCGAGGCGGTTTACAACGCCGATTCCAAAGACGCAAAGTATGTCACCAAATACAAGGAATTTGGCAAGCTCTCCAAACTGAATGTATCGAGAGGCATTGAAGTCTACTACACGACAAAGGCTTCTGAGAAAACGGAAGTCAAGGCCGTCATCGATGAAACGCTGGCGCCATATTTTGAGGCCAAGATGGAAAACGGAACGCTGAAGCTTTCGTTCACCAAGAACGTCAAAATTAAAGACAACTGCATCAAGGTGTACCTCGCTGCCGCTTCTCCACAGCACGTGGCTCTCAGTTCGGGCGCATCGCTTCAGATGCAAAACGACCTGAACGTCAACCGCTCATTCTCTCTCGAGATGAGCAGCGGAGCTGACGCCGAGTTCAAGGACATCAAATGCACTTCCTGCTCCATCACGCTAAGCAGCGGAGCTGACACCGACATCGACCATCTCAAATGCGACAAACTGACTTTGACGAGCTCGTCGGGCGCTGATGCCGACATCGAAAAGATGACGGCCGGCAAAATCTCTGTCAACTCCAGCAGCGGCGCCAACACCGACATCGAAGGCATCAAATGCCAAAATATCTTTGCCAGCGCCTCAAGCGGTGCCGACTGCACGTTTAAGGGAAAATGCACTGGAACGGCCGTGCTCAATGCCTCGAGCGCCGCGAGCATCGACGTTCAGGAACTGACCGCACGAAACATCTCGCTGAACGAGAGCAGCGGCGGCAGCGTGAGCCACAAGGCCAAGAATGTGATTAGAAATACGGCTGGAAGACATGATGACAGATCGACGCAACTCCCCGTCACCCGGCAGAACAACGAAATCCGCTCTGGCTCTGACGCAAGGGCCATGTAACGACGACTGGACAAGATTAATAGTAATAGCAGAAAAGGCAGGTTGGATTTTCTTCTCAGGAAGTCCAACCTGCCTTTGGCATATTGGCCTTTTACGCCCGCAAAAATCGGCCACCACGATGCAAAATCTCCTAAGAAAGAACTGGTGAATGAGTTTTTTACATTTTTAACCAAAGGAAACTCGAAAAAAGTGAGGGATAAATACTTGCATCAACCTTTTTTTCTTAAATTTGTAGGCAGAAATGTCACATCTTCGAAACAGGATTGAAACATTTTTAGTAATGGCAAATTACCCTTACTACAGACAAGACACATAAATTCAAACATAATACTACAGGATCCAACCATGGAACAAAAAGATTTAAAACACATCGTTGACCAATTTGAAATCCAAGGCCATGTCACTGAAGTGAAGCCTCTCGGAAACGGACTCATCAATACAACTTACAAGGTATGCACCGAAGGTGATGCCCCCGACTATGTTCTCCAGCATGTCAACAACGCCATTTTCCCCGACGTGAAAATGCTCATGGACAACATCGTTGCCGTGACAGGACACATCCGCAAGAAACTGGAAGCTGCCAACACGCCTGACATCGACCGCAAGGTTCTGACCTTCGTTCCTGCCAAGGACGGACAGTTCTTCTACCTCCACGAAGGAAAATACTGGCGCATCATGGTGTTCATCCCCGACACGGTTTCACAGACGGCCGTTACGCCTGAAACTTCTTACATCGTTGGCGAAACTTTCGGAAACTTCCAGGCTATGCTGGCTGACATCCCTGTTCAGTTGGGCGAAACCATCAAGGACTTCCACAACATGGAATTCCGCATGCAGCAGTTGCGCGAAGCTGTGGCTGAAAACAAGGCCGGACGCCTGGCTGAAGTTCAGTGGCTCGTTGACGAACTGGAAAAGCGTGCTGAAGACATGTGTAAGGCTGAACGCCTCCACCGCGAAGGCAAATTGCCGAAGCGCATCTGCCACTGCGACACGAAGGTCGACAACATCCTCTTCGACAAAGACGGCAACGTATTGTGTGTCATTGACCTCGACACGGTGATGCCAAACTTCGTATTCTCTGACTTCGGCGACTTCCTCCGCTCTGCTGCCAACACGGGTAAGGAAGACGACAAGGATCTCGACAACGTGAACTTCAATATGGACATCTTCCGCGCTTTCGCCAAGGGCTACATCAAGAGCGCCAAGAGCTTCCTCACGCCAATCGAAATCGAAAACTTGCCTTACGCTGCCACGCTGTTCCCATACATGCAGACGGTGCGTTTCTTGGCCGACTATATCAACGGCGACACTTACTACAAGACGCAGTATGCTGAACACAACCTCGTCCGCTCTAAGGCACAATTTAAATTGTTGCAGAGCGCCGAAGAGCATCTCGCTGAAATGCAGGCTTTCATCAACGAGCAGCTTAACTAATTTGATTTAAAAATGTCTCCGACAAGGAGATCATTCATAATTCATATATAAGTTAACAACAAGGTCCACCTCGGAAACGGGGTGGATTTTTTGTTGCCATACGGTGGAGGGGCGTTGGGAGGATACCACCTTATAAAGTAAGGCACAAAAAAATCTTCCGCGGGCTTTGTAATGTGGTTACAAAATCTGCGGAAGATTGCTTATGTTTAAATCTGATAGTGGATTCAGGGATTATTTGAACACGTGCTTACCATAGTTCATGCCCTTCATGTCATAATATGAAGGCTCCTGCTGCAAGCGCTTGAGGAAGTCGGGATAAGAGCGTTCTGCCTGTGGTGTCCATCCAGCTTCTGCCACTGCGGCCAAACGGGGAAGAAGGAGATAATGCAATTTCGGCGTGTTTTCAACCCACTCCGTCCAGAAGTTGGCCTGAACGCCCATGTATTTCTCTTGCAGGTTTTCTGCCACATTTTTCATCGGCACATAGTTATAAACGGCTTCAACCGTTTCTGTGCCCCAACCCTGTGAACGGGGTTCCCAGACGTCTTTGCTCTGGCGGCGGTTGATATAATATGGTATCTGCGGACTCAAGATGGTGGTCAGACCACGCTTGGCGGCTTCCTGGGCGGCCTTGTCTGCACCAACCCATGCCATCACGGTGAAGTCCTTGCCCAAAACGGACGTGTTTCCGTGGAGCACCTCGTTCCAGAAGATGAAATGGCGCTGCTGCTGGGCTGGTTTGCTGGCAACGTAATCCTTGAGCTGCTTATAGAAATGTATCTGCAAGTCGCGATAGTTTTTCGAACCGATCTGCTTCAGCAATGCCTGGCAGTCTTTGTTCTGCTCCCATTTCTTCACGGGGCATTCATCGCCGCCGAGGTGCATATACTGGTAAGGGAAGAGGGTGATGAGCTCGTCTATCACGTCTTTGGCAAACTGGACGGCCTTGGGGTTGGCCACGTTGATCACGTCGGTTGAAACGCCTTGTGAGAGCCAGACTTCATGGGGCTTCTCTGGGTCGCACGCCAAAAATTCGGGATATACGGCCACGGCAGCTTGGGAGTGTCCGGGAATGTCTACTTCCGGCACAATCTCAATGAAACGCTCACGGGCATAGGCAACGATTTCGCGGACATCGTCCTGCGTGTAGTATCCGCCATAACGCTCGCCATCGGGCAATGTGTTGCCCCAAGAGAGGGTCATGGTGTTTCTCCACGCACCGTAAGTGGTCAGACGGGGATATTTCTTGATTTCCACGCGCCAACCCTGGTCATCGGTCAGGTGCCAATGGAAACGGTTCATCTTATAGGCGGCCATCACGTCGAGCACCTGCTTCACGGCTTTCTTGCCGAAGAAATGACGGCCTTCGTCGAGCATGAAACCGCGCCAGCCGAAACGAGGGGCGTCTTCAATCTCGACAACGGGCAAGGTCATGCTCGTTCCCTTTTCCACACTCACGCCGGCCATCACGGCACGCGTTGGCAACATCTGCTTCAGGGTCTGCAAGGCATAGAAGAAGCCAACGGGGCGGGCGGCCTCGATGATGACGTTGGTCTTGCTGACACTCAAGCAATAGGATTCTCCTTTCAACGAGGGATTGTGGCGCAACTGCAAAGCGGCCTTGGCGGCTTTGCTGGCCTTGAAGGCGAGACCGGTGGTGCTCGTAAATTCCTGTTCAAAGGATTTCAAAAGGCTCTGGATGCTGTCGCCCTCGTAAGCGTCAGCCCATGCGGTTGTGACTTGTCCGAAGGTAAACTGGCCGTTGCCTTCAACAAGTTTGGCCGGACGCGGAATGATTGAAAGCCCGTCGGCCATGCAAGAGGCAGAAAGGCACACCGCCATCAATGAGGCCGTAATTTTCTTGGTGATTTTCATATTGTTGTTTTGTGTTGATTATTATTTCTGGTTCTGCTCGCGACGCGGACATATTTGGGGGAACGGTGTCTTGTTTGGATGGTCCCTGAGATATGACACACTGCTTCGCTGCTTATGGGAATGCTTCTATGAGGCATCAATTGGGCGACACGTCCGATGGTTGTTCTTCCTCTTCCGCATCACCATGCGCTTCCAAGAGGTCGACATCGGTTGAGGTGTCCACGTCTGCCAACTGCGGAATGGGATTTTTGTCACTCTGCTTGGCGCCGAGTTTGATGAGTTTGGCACAGGTCGTCAGGATACTCTTGCCGGTTGGCTGCAATTTCTTTCCAGCATCTTCATAGGCCGATTCGGCCGCCTTCAGCGCCTTTCCGACAGCGGCATACCTCTTCATGAAGAGACCAACGCGGTCAATCATTTCATTGGCCAGACTGTACACGTGCTCGTGGTTTTGCGCCTGGGCAATCTGTGTCCACGTGAGATTAACGATACGCAAGGCAGCAAAGAGCGTCTGCTCGTCGGCAATAAAGACGTTGCGTTCCATCGCACGTCGCCACAAATCGGGTTGGGCATTCAAAGCGGTCCATAGTGCTCCTGTATGCGGCACGAACATGATGACATAGTCCATCTTCATCTTCGGAGGTTTCACATACGAAGAATAGTCCTTCTGCGAAAGTTCTTTGACGTGGCTCTGAATGCTGTCGATGTGTGCCTTCAAGGATTTCTCACGCGTCACGTCGTCCTCTGCATTCAGATAGTCAAAGAAGGCCGTGAGCGACACCTTGGAGTCGATGATGACTTCACGGCGCTGGTCAAGATGCAAAATCACGTCGGGGCGCATCATGCTGCCTTCTTCCGACTTCACCACATGGCCGTCAGCGTCACGAAGAACGGCCTGCGTGTCATAGTGGATGCCACGCTCCAATCCCTGCGAAGCCAACAGTTCGTCAAGCACCATCTCGCCCCAATCTCCTTGCACCTTGCTGCCGTGCTTCAATGCACGCGTCAACTCGTCGGCGCTCTGCTTGGCGGCTATGCTCTGCTGCATCATGCGCTCTATGTTCTCTTTGAGGGCCGAACTCATTTCGGTCTGCTTGATGGTGCTCTCATTCATAGCACGGTTCATTTTGTCAATCGTCTCACGCAGAGGCATGACAATCTGACCGAGATTGGTGTTGCTCGCCACTTCAAACTCCTTCTGGCGCTGCTTCAGCATCTCATCGGTGGCACTCTTCAACTGCGCCGTCATTTTCTCAATGGTCTCGTCAAAGCGCATCTGCTGGGCCTTCATGGCCTCGTTATGTCGCATTTCCTGCGCCTCGATTGCCTGACGGAAGGAACGCTCCTTGCTGGCCATCAGCACGTCGTTGGCCGTGGCCTGGGCTTCAAGGGCGACGCGGCGCTCAACCTCGGCATTTTTCTGCTGCAAAGCAAGGCGCCGGTCGAAATCGTCACGCATCGCCTGCTCTTTCTGAAGGCGCTCTGCCTTCAATTCTTCAATCCGCTGACGCGCTTCTTCCTTCTGATCGCTCATCTGCTTCTGAAGGAACTCGGCCTCTGCCTGCAAACGCTGGTGCTTGGCTTTCAAAAACAAATAGGCGGCAACAACGCCCAAGGAAAGCCCTATAAAGAGGTATATAATTGTGTCCATGTAGTATAGAAACTCATTTCCTTACAAATTTACAGATTTTAATCGAGGCAAAAAAATTCAGCACGACGAATATAGCCGCCGCCACCTTTTTTTGTTCTGCAAACCACCGCTACTTGTATAAAAAATAGCTAAATTTGCGCACTCGCTGAACGCGACAAACAAACATCCCTAACCTAATATAATATGTTACCTAACACAGAAATCAAACAGCAGGAGCCTACGAAACAGGCTCCAACGAAGGAGGCTGACGCTCCGCCATCAGCAAATGAAAAAAAGAATGTGACCTACGGATTTCTCGTCGGTCTGTTAGCGGCCATCTGCTATGGCTTCATCCCGTTCTTCACCCTGCCCATCAAATCGGGAGCTGCGGAGAATTTCATGTCCGACCCGACCATCCTCTTCTACCGTTTCGGATTTGCCAGCATCATCCTGGCAATCGTGATGCTCATACGCCGCATCAGTTTTAAGGTGACACGCGGCGAACTGGTGACGCTCATCTACCTCGCATTCATCTCCGACGGTTCTGCCTTGTTCCTCATCGATGGCTACAACTACATGTCGAGCGGCGTTGCCACCACCCTCCATTTCATGTACCCAGTCGTAACGGCCATCATCATGATGACTTTCTACAACGAAGCCCGCAGATTGAGCACCATTTTGGCCGTGTGTATGGCCGTTGGCGGTGTCGGCATTCTTTCTTGGGACCCAACTGGAAACACAAGTGTCCGCGGCGTCATCATCGTCCTGGTATCTGCCGTCTGCTATGCGCTTTATCTCATCCGTGTCAACCGTTCGAGAGCTGCCACGATGAACAGTTCAAAACTCGTTTTCTACGTCATGTTCATCGGTGCACTTATCTTTGGAGCTGAAGCCCTTCGCCAAGGCAACTTCTCCCCAATCACAACCGACCTACAATGGAGTAACCTTGCTTCCCTGGCTATCATCTGTACGTTCATCACCAACGTCAGTTTGGTGTACAGTGTCAAGCGCATCGGCAGCACCATGACCGCCGTCCTCGGGGCCTTAGAACCGCTCACTGCCGTCATCATCGGATGCCTCATTTTTAATGAAGCCTTCAACTGGCAAGTCATGCTGGGAATCGCACTGATCATTCCCGCCGTCATCATGATTATCCTGACACGACGCAGATAATTCCTCCGTCTGTCGCCACAACCCACCAGGAAAACTGAAATTATCTAAGAATCATCAGATATTTATCAATTTTTCAGCTGGTGCTCATCTATAATCCATTGGAAGTTCAACTGCTGTTCTTCCTAAATCGTAAGCATCTCATACAGATAGGGTGTTCAAAATCCAGAAAAATTCTGCGCGATATTTTCTGAATTTTGAACACCCTATTTAGATAGAGACTTATATCTACTGGATATAGAGTCAATGCCTTATTCTTTTTTTCGACGCTGCTGCTTCTATGGGTATGCAATCAAGGCTTCTGTTCGAACACTGGCTCTCCGTTGGCGTCAACCAAAAAGCGGCCTTCTATACCAAAGAATGTCAACTCCGCTGGGTGGATGCCTGAACTCCCCATGAATTATTCTCTTCATCGTAGATTCCACGCTCGAAATAGAAGAGGTTTTTATAGCGTTTGGCATCGAGGGAATGTATTTGCTTCTTTGGGTTCTTACGATCATTGGGAACGGAATCCGTCACCCATATACGCGTGATGGTATTGGTTTCAGTATCCACTTCTATCGCCCACAAAGTCCAAGCGTGGTTCATGTCGCGAAGTTGCGCAACGTAATTTCCCGTAGTGAAATAACGCAACAACACGTCTGTGAATATTGCTTCGTTGGAGTCTATGTAGCCTCGCGTGAAGATGATTGGATTATCATAATCGTCATTGAAGAGATAGTTTTGATAAAGATTGGTACGTGTGTAGGCTATAGATGGATGTGTTTCACGCAAATACCAATCGAGGGCTTTATATACATAGTCACCACCCTTATTGAAGTAAGGGTTGCGATCAAATTCCCGATTGACTTCCTCTGGGTCCCAAATTTTCCCTGTATAGATATACTTTTCCTGTATTCGATCCTGCCACCATGCTATCATGTTACTACTGACAGCTGCCCAACAGCCATTCGTGAACTGAAAGGTGTTGTACCAGCCTGCATCTACGCTGACGCCTTTAGCCCAATACTGGACTCTCTCTGCTCTCGCAGAAGAAAATGGGATGATGATGCCCAGTGCAAATGCCAGTGCAAATACCAATGCAAACGTAATTGATGTCTGTTTCATTTTACTCATATTGTCGGTTTATCGCCATAAGAAATCCCATCAGAAGACCCTGACTTTCTCTCCGCTGTTTTCTCTCTGCACAACATATACCCCCTTGGGAAGAGAACCATTCTGATGCGTCATATCACGTCCGTAAAGATCATAGATACGGCAATGCTCATCACAATAGATTTTGCCACCAATAGCGTATATGAAGCTATCTGATTGCGTGTGGCCCATACCTGTTGCTGGTTGGGGATTGCATACGCCACGCACAGAAGAACCATAATAGCGTGCGTGATTCCAATCGCTTTTGAAACAAGCCCGAAAGAACTGCAACTGATAAGCGGAGCCACTATAAGAGGAACTTTTGAAAAGCGAGCTCGACCAGTAGTAGCCATGTACGCCCTTCTCGTTAATCTGGCTCGCATAACGGCAACCTGCAGCAGGCAAAAAGAGTGAAGCATCACTGCTCTTGGCCGTGACCACATATCCTGCAACACCTGATTTATTGTAATCGTCAGTCCATGTCCAAACACAATGCTCTTGAAGTTCCCTCCATTCCTCTTTGGTTGGCATACGCCATGTGCCACCCCATACACACGAGACGATATCATCAGCGGAATCAAGCGACAACACTCCATCAGAATAAGAATACTTCGTGAGCGAATTTTGACCTGCTCCATGCGAATAAGTGGCCCATCGAAAGTCCGTTTTCAAAGTCGTTTCGCCCCACGCATAATAGTTGCCCTCGTCTTGAGGACGATTTGCGCCAATATTAGTAGAAGCCCATTTAATTCCACTGGGCAATCCCAAATCAATCCAAATATGTCCGGCCTCCTCTCCTGAGGTTTGCGCAAACATAGCACAAGACGCTGCACACATTATCAAACAAGTAATATTTTTCTTCATTTCTTCATAGCCTTAAATTAGCAGACTTGTCATTCCACGCAGACTTGTCATTCCACAAGTAAGCAGGCCATTGGATAACTGCGAATCACCCAATCCTTGCACATGGTAAAAAACATCCAATCTTAGTGCTGCTTAAAACTCAAATAACGATTATCTTAGCGTGGCAAAGATAAACAAAAAACTGAGAAAATCGCTCCTTTTAGAAGATTTTTCCTACTCGTTAGAAGGATATTCCTGCTCGTTAGAAGGATGTTACTGCTCGGAATTAGCCCCCATTAGATAATGCTCATGCCGAACGTACAAACTGCAGCTACTTGCGACAGTAAAATGAAGAGCGCCGCCGACGCGACGAAACAACGCCGCATTGGGGCGACGAAACAACGCCGCATTGACACGGTACAAAGAAACGAAAAGCCCTCCCAGCAATCTTGCTGGAAGGGCTTCCACTTGAAAATAAGATGGCGGCGACCTACTCTCCCGCTTGCGCAGTACCATCGGCGCGGTCGGGCTTAACTTCTCTGTTCGGAATGGGAAGAGGTGGAACCCCGACGCTATAACCACCGGAAATAACGTTGACATATTGAATCTCGCAAGAAATACCGTCCTTATAAAGTGTGCTTTTAACGTCTCTGCTGACCTTTTCCTTTTGACGCAGGCTTAAAAGAAGCCCACTCTTAGCATAACCCGCCTGGCGGCGGCCGAAGTTTCGGGCAATTAGTAAGGCTCGGCTGTGACATCGCTGTCTGTACACCTGCCTCCTATCAACGTCATCGTCTTTGACGACCCTCATGAGGAAATCTCATCTTGTGGCCGGCTTCGCACTTAGATGCTTTCAGCGCTTATCCGATCCCGACTTAGATACCCAGCGGTGCACCTGGCGGCACAACTGGTAAACCAGAGGTCAGTCCAACACGGTCCTCTCGTACTAGTGTCAGAGCCACGC
>OHYO01000427.1_pt1 | contig 18511 bp, 17 predicted proteins | sample 1580291 | NCBI WGS metagenome assembly OHYO01 (sample SAMEA3882526, study PRJEB24775) | human gut metagenome | biome: human-associated habitat; feature: intestine environment; material: feces | place: Netherlands | collected 2009/2010
GCATGGAGGCGAAGATCGCCGCCGAAAACCTCGGCGCTGTGATCGGCTTCGCCGCGGGCACGGCTATGGCGGTGAACGAAAAATTGGACGAGCAGTCTGTGCAAGAAAAACAGCAGCAAACCATGGGAGGACTCTAAAAATGGCAAGCATCAAGCAATTGGACGAGCGGCGATATAAGATCACCGTCAGCAACGGCTACCGGCCCAACGGCAAAAAATCAGCAAGGCGAAGACCATTCAAGTTCCGCCTGGTGTCCCCAAGCGCGGCATCGGGCAGTATGTCGTCCACGCCGCCGAAGAACTGGAGCGCAGCTTCAAGACCGGCTACGCCGAGGACGGCGAAATGACCTTTGAGGAATTCGCGTCCCGCTGGCTGAAGCGGCAGACGAAATACGCCCCCAGCACCATCGCTGCGTACCGGCGGATGCTGGAGGTGGTGTATCCCATAATCGGCGGCATCCGCCTCAATAAGCTCCGACCGATGGCGCTGGAAAATATGCTCTCCGCGCTGCGCAAGCGCAAGCACCACGGAAAGCTCATCAACGAATCCACTGTGCAGCGGTACCTCTCCGTGGTCTCCGCCGTACTCAGCGACGCCAAGCGCAACGAGATCATCGAGAAGAATCTCGCGCGAATGTTAGATCTGCCCACGCCGCAGCGCACGGTGCAGCGCATCCCCACGCGAAGCGAGGTGGAAAAGCTGCTGGACACGCTGGCAAAGGAGCCGCGGCACTACCGTCTGTTCTACCTGCTCTCCATGTACACCGGCTGCCGCCGGGGCGAGCTGTGCGCTCTGCAATGGTCGGACTTTACCGGCACGCAAAACGGTCTGCTACTCACCGTCAGCCGCTCCCGCAGCAGCGTTCCCGGCAAGGGCATCGTGGAGGGCAGCACCAAAAACGGCAAGAGCCGTGAAGTCTATCTCTCCTCTGACCTGCGGGGCATCCTCCTCGCCTACAAGCGCCGCAAGCAGATGGAGGCGGACAAGCAGCGCCGCAAGCTCAGTCCCTACCTCTTCACCGACGAACAGGGGCAGCTCATCCACCCGGACACCTTCACCAAGCGGCTGCGGAAGATCTATGCCGCCATCGGCTTTCCACGGGAGTACCACCTTCACACCCTGCGGCACTACTTCGTGACCTCGCTGTTGCACTGCGGCGTGGACAAGCAGACGGTGACAGACCTCGTGGGGCACGCGGACACCGGTTTCTTAGAGCGCACCTACTGCCACCCCCAGCAGGCGCAGAAGGAGCAGGCGGCAGGCTCCATGCTCACCATGCTCCGTCCGGACGGCGGACAGATTTTCAATCTCGCCACCTGTTCTCCGAAGCGGCACAGCGCATGATTGCTGCTTTCGTAGAAAATCATTTTTCCTCAAAATTAAGGATAGCTTTGCCGCCGCGCTTGCGGTATGTTGTGCTTACAAAATAAGCCTCAACTGTACCGAGGTCAAATGAAAGAGAGGTCATTTTTATGGCAAGCATCCGCAAGCGCGGCAGCAGCTATCTCATCGTGGTGTCCATGGGCTATGACTACAACGGCAAGCGCATCAAGCCCCAGCAGAAAACCGTCCACCCTCCGGAAGAGCTGACGCCCAGGCAGGTGGAAAAGTGGCTCAACGAACAGGCCGTCCTCTTTGAGCGGGAATGCCGCCACACGCCGCAGCCCGTCCAGCAGCTCACGCTGGCAAAATACATCGACCTGTGGCTGACGGACATCGCTCCTGGCAAGCTGGCCAAGTCCACCATCCGCCGTGACCGGCAGGACATCGAACGCATCCTCCCGGCGCTGGGGCACTACAAGCTCACCGAGCTGCGGCCGGAACACTTCCGGAATTTCTACGCAGAACTGCGAAAAGTCATCAGTCCCGATACGAAAAAGCCACTCTCCGAGTACACCATTGAGGGCGTGCACGCAACGCTGTGCAGCATCCTCTCTGATGCCGTGGAGGGTGGCTTTCTTTCGCATAATCCGGCATGGCGCACCTACCGCTACGCCGGTCGCAAGTGTGAAAAGAAGATCGCGGACGAGGAAACGGCGCAGAGGATCATCGCCGCGCTGGAGGACGAGAGCATCAAGTACGAGACCTGCTTCAAGCTCATCATCGCCACGGGAATGCGGCGGGGTGAGTGCTGCGGTCTCAAATGGTGCGACATTGATTGGGAGCAGTGTTCCATCCACATCTGCCGCAACGCCGTCAAGGTGACGGACGAGGAGATCTTTGTCAAGGAACCAAAGACCCGCGCAGGCAACCGCTATGTGTACTTCTCCGCCGAGATGGAAAGTCTCCTGCGGGAGTATCAACGGGAATGTGCATACATCACCGAAACCTACGATCAGCGGCAACTGACCGATGATGACTTTCTGTTCCGCCGCCAAGGGGCGCGGCTCCCCATGACGCCCACCACCTTCACCTACCGCTTCAAGCTGATCCTCAAGAAGAACGGCCTGCCGCAGGAGCTGAACGTCCATTCCCTCCGGCACACCGCCGCCAGCTTGATGATTGCAGGCGGCACGGATGTGGCAACGGTGGCGGGCATTCTCGGCCACAGTCAGCCCTCCACCACGCTCGACATTTATACCCATGCCTTCGATAAGAACAAAAAGGCGGCCAGCGCGGAACTGCAAGGGATGCTGGAGATATGACATAGCGTAATAGCTTAGTTGGATCGCAAAATGTGCAGTAGTGGTCAAATCGGGTTTCAATTCTCCTAACTTTCCGCATATAAAAACCGTCTCAAACGTATTGTTTGAGACGGTTTTTGTCTTTTGTTGCCGAAAAAGATACAGCCTGGAAAGCCTTGCGGCTCAATGGATCCAGGGTTTTGCGCAACTTGTGTTTTTGTTTTTCTGCGCTTTTTTAAGCCATTTCCGAACCCCCATATGACATACTGACAAAGCCGTGTGCAAACAGAGACGAAAAAAGGGCCGTGCGTCAGCACAGCCCTTTGTCTTACTTCAGTCTTATGATCTGCTCATATAGCATGGCATATCTTTTCTCAATCACCATATTGCTGTGATAGTGGCCGAAGAACCAGTACTGGAAGGTACATTTCTGACGCACTTCGTCGAAGAACTCGGTCAGTGCGTCTTTTTTGAACATTCCTCCGCTGCCGAGGTCTACGGCGTGGAGTGCATGATCGGCTGCATGCTGGAGGCCAAGATCAGTGTCAACGCGGCGGTCCATCTAGCCTGCGCCAAGCAGATCATCATCAAGATCGACCTGGACGGCCCCGTGCTGTGCAGCGAGGACCCCATCCTGGGCGGCGCGGTGTTCAACGAGCGGAAGATCACCGTCTCCAACGACCCAGGTCTGGGCATCCATGGCATTCAAGGGATTCGCTATCTGGCAGACTGATACCATTTCTGTGTTGTCTGCGTTTTACAAGGTGCGCCCAATTGATTCTACCAGCATAGTCAAGTAAAGAAAACGCAGAACCATAAGGAATACTATAATTGATGCAAAGATCGGTCCGACAGTAGGCGTATCTATTTGTTGGACCGATTTTTACTTTGAGATTTGGCGGAATATACAATCTCAAGATATACGAGGTAGACATTAGGTAAGCTGATAGAAAGGCGACTGTAAAATTGTTTGTCATATATATTGTGCTTGTGATCTAATTAAAAATTGTTTGATATACACGATATCATAGTATGTATATTTATGATTCAGACAAAAAACAAAAGAGAAATAAAATTTTTATTGAGATTATTGCTGAAAAGATGTATAATAACTTCAGCAAAACTGGAAACGATTCCAGGAACATTTCCAGAATAAAGTCAATGCAAAATTATTAGGAGGTCAATGGAAATGAAAAGAAGACTCTTTGCACTCGGTTTAGCCGCTACATTGTCTTTGTCACTGCTGAGTGGTTGTGGTACAAAACCATCCACGCCCAGCGACACAGGAAGCTCTGGCAACGATTCCGCCGGCGGAAAAGTGTACTACCTGAATTTTAAGCCTGAGCAGGATGCTCAGTGGCAGGAACTGGCCGACCTGTACACCGAGGAGACCGGCGTGGAGGTCACCGTCCTTACCGCCGCTTCTGGCAGCTATGAGACCACTCTGAAGTCCGAGATGGCCAAGACCGATGCTCCCACCCTGTTCCAGGTCAACGGCCCCGTGGGCCTGGCCGCTTGGAAGGACTACTGCTATGACCTGACCGGCTCTGACATTGCCAGCCAGCTCACCAGCGAGGAGTTCGCCCTGATGGACGGGGACAAGATGGCGGGCATCGGCTACGTTATCGAGACCTACGGCATCATCTACAACAAGGCTCTGCTGGAGCAGGCCGGCTACTCCGCCGACGACATCAAGAGCTTTGCCGATCTGAAGAAGGTGGCCGAGGACATCACCGCCCGCAAGGACGAGCTGGGCTTCTCCGCCTTCACCTCCGCCGGCATGGATGGCTCCTCCGACTGGCGCTTCAAGACCCACCTGGCCAACCTGCCCATCTACTATGAGTACAAGGCTGACGGCATCAGCTCCACCGACGCCATCAAGGGCACCTACCTGGACAACTACCGCCAGATCTGGGACCTGTACATCAACAACGCCACCTGTGAGCCCACTCTGCTGTCCACCAAGACCGGCGACGACGCCGTGGCCGAGTTTGTGACCAACAAGGCCGTGTTCTATCAGAACGGCACCTGGGCCTACAACGACGTGGCCGAGCTGGGCGACGACAACCTGGGCATGCTGCCCATCTACATCGGCGTGGACGGCGAGGAGAAGCAGGGCCTGTGCACCGGCACCGAGAACTACTGGTGCGTCAACGCCAAGGCCTCCGAGGCCGACATCCAGGCCACCCTGGACTTCATGAACTGGTGTGTCACCTCTGAGGTGGGCACCACCGCCATGTGCGGCGGCGAGGGCGCCATGCCCTCCGGCCAGCCTGGCATGGGCTTTGTGATCCCCTTCCAGGGCAACCTGGAGTCCAGCAACCCCCTGGTGAACATCGGCAACCAGTATGTGGCCGACGGCTATGAGCCCGTGTCCTGGAACTTCGCCACCATGCCCTCTGAGGAGTGGAAGAACGGCGTGGGCTCCGCTCTCACCACCTATGCCGCCGACCAGACCGATGCCAACTGGGACGCCGTGGTGACCGCCTTCGTGGACGGCTGGGCCGCCGAGGCGGCTGCCGTCAACGGCTGATTGGAACCCTATCTCTGAAACTAACGCTTTGACAGCGGGCGGGCGTTTGCCTGCCCGCTGTCTCCATTTCATCCTACTGACTGATTTATGTAAGGAGGCTTTTCTTTGGAAAAGGCAATCAAGCGGTATTTTCCCATCTTCCTCCTGCCCACCCTGGCCGCGTTCACCATCGGCTTCATCGTGCCCTTCCTCATGGGCATCTGGCTGTCCTTCTGCAAGTTTACCACGGTGACCGACGCCACCTTCAACGGGGTGGAAAACTATGTCCGGGCCTTTCAGGACACCATATTCCGTCACGCCTTCTGGTATACCGCCCTGTTTGCGGTGGTTTCCCTGGTGGTCATCAACATCATCGCCTTCCTGATCGCCCTGGCCCTGACCCAGAAGATGCGGGGTACCAACATTTTTCGCACCGTGTTCTTCATGCCCAACCTCATCGGCGGCATCGTGCTGGGCTACATCTGGCAGCTTATCTTCAACGGCATCCTGGCAGCCTACTCCACCGCCCTCAATCTCAACGAGTGGTACGGCTTTGCCGGATTGGTCATCCTGGTGTCCTGGCAGCAGATCGGCTATATGATGATCATTTACATCGCCGGGCTCCAGTCCATCCCCGGCGATGTGATCGAGGCCGCCCAGATCGACGGCGCCAGCGGCCCTAAGCGGCTGTTTAAGGTGACCATCCCCATGATGATGCCCTCCATCACCATCTGCACCTTCCTTTCCCTGGTCAACGGCTTCAAGCTCTTTGACCAGAATCTGTCCCTAACCGCCGGCGAGCCCGCCAAGATGTCCGAGCTGCTGGCTCTGAACATCTTCAACACCTTCTACGGCCGTACCGGCTGGGAGGGCGTGGGCCAGGCCAAGGCCGTGATCTTCTTTATTCTGGTGGTTGGCATCGGTCTGCTTCAGCTCCGGGCCACCCGCTCCAAGGAGGTACAGCAATGAAACAAAAACAAGCCCATCTCAGCCGCTTGGGCACCGGCCTGTTCTCCTTTTTGTGCATCGTCTATGTGCTGCCCATCGTGGTGGTGCTAATGAACTCCTTTAAGAAAAAGTCCTACATCAGCCTGGAGCCCTTCCAGCTGCCCAATGAGACCACCCTCACAGGCCTAGACAACTACACCGCCGCCATCGACCAGTACGGCTTTCTGGATGCGGTGGGCTGGACGGTGTTCATCACCGTGGGCTCGGTGCTGGTCATCCTCATCTGCACCTCCATGTGCGCCTGGTATATTACCCGGGTGAAGACCCGGGTCACCAAAGCCATCTACATCCTGTGCGTCTTCTCCATGGTGGTCCCCTTCCAGATGGTCATGTTCACTCTCTCCCTGGTCACCGACCGGCTGGGTCTGGGCACCCCCTGGGGTCTCATCATCATCTACTTGGGCTTTGGCGCGGGGCTGGCGGTGTTCATGTTCTGCGGCTTTGTCAAGTCCATCCCCATTGAGATCGAGGAGGCCGCCATGATCGACGGCTGTTCACCCATCCGTACCTTCTTCTCGGTGGTTCTGCCCATCATGAAGCCCACCTACATCTCCGTGGGCATCTTGGAGACCATGTGGATCTGGAACGACTTCCTGTTGCCCTACCTGACCCTGGATCTGAAAAAGTACAAAACCATCTCTATTGTGATACAATATATGAAAGGCTCCTACGGCCGGGTTGACATGGGTGCCATTATGGCCGCCCTCATCATGGCGGTAATCCCTGTGATCGTATTTTACCTGTCCTGCCAGAAGTACATTATCAAAGGCGTGGCCGCGGGTGCGGTCAAGGGGTAACGGGGCTGTATCACATGGAATATTGGAAGTGAGGCTATGACGATAAAAGATATTGCGCGTCTTTCGGGATATGGGTTAGGTACTGTATCCCGGGTTCTGAATAATCATCCAGATGTCAGTAAGAAGGCTCGAGAACGTATTCTGGCTGTAGTACATGAACAGGGATTTGAGCCAAACGCTAATGCAAAGTATCTGAAGACGCAGGCACAATCGTCCGTTGCCGTATTGGTAAAAGGATCTCAAAACTTCTTGTTTGCTGGAATTTTGGAACGTGTGCAGGATCTTTTTCGAAACAACGGTGAAGAGATTTATGTGGCCTATCTGGATGAGGAGGCCGACGAAGTACAGTATGCAGTGCAGTTAGTCAAGCTCCGTCGGCCCAAAGGAATTATTTTCCTTGGAGGGGACTTGGACTGTTTTCGACGAGAATTTCATCCAATTACGGTTCCTTGTGTGTTGCTGACCAATGAATCAATGACGCCCATGCTTTAGGTTTTGAAAATCTATCTAGCTTCTCCACAGATGACACCGCATCTGCAGAGGCTGTTATTGAGTACCTATACCGTCATGGACATCAGAAGATCGGTGTGTTGGGAGGAAACCTGGCGGTTGAGCAAATTAGTGTTAAACGACTCCGGGGTGTTGAGGCTTGTATGAGGCGGTTAGGGTTGCCTTTTGCCCCTAAAGCTAACCATGTCCCATGTCGGTTCTCCATGGCAGATGGATATGCGGCGGCAAAAGAGCTACTGAGGCGAGAGCCGGATATCACTGCCCTGTTTGCACTGGGCGATGTTATTGCTTTAGGGGCTATGCGTGCCATATGCGATTTGGGACTGAGGATTCCGGATGATATCTCGATCGTAGGTTATGATGGAATTGATACTGCTAACTTCTGTATCCCCCGACTGACAACCGTTAGACAGGATGCCGCGGAGCTGGCAGCCCGGGGAGTACAAACCTTACTCCAGGCGATTCATTACAAAACAACTCCGGTTTATGAAACAATTGATTTTGAATTAGTGGAACGTGAAAGCGTTTCTTTTGTGGAAACAAGATAACAGAGTCACAGAAAGGTTGGTGTTGATATGCGAAGTGCCGGCGTTTTGATGCCAATCACTTCATTACCCTCACCGTGGGGAATCGGAACTTTGGGGAGATCTGCCAGAGAGTTTTTAGACTTTTTGGCAGAAAGTGGTCAGACTTATTGGCAGTTATTGCCCATTGGACCTACTGGCTATGGCGACTCTCCATACCAACCTTTTTCCTCCTATGCAGGGAACCCCTATTTGATTGATCTAGATGATTTGGCCAAGGTGGGATTATTATTGCCCGAAGAGTACCAAGGCATCCAGTGGAGTACAAATCCCGCCCGTGTAGACTATGGATTGTTGTATCAAAAACGTTTCCAGGTACTCAAAAAAGCAGTGGATCGGCTTTGGGCCAATAACAAACAAGCGGTGCAGTGTTTTTGCGATAAAGAAAGTTATTGGCTGGAAGATTACTCCCTTTTCATGTCTTTAAAAAGTTATTTTGGAGGAAGACCTTGGAAAGAGTGGCCGGAAGAACTTCGACACAGGGAAAGAGAATCAATGTCACAGGCCAAGGCAGAGATGGAATCTGATATTCTCTTTTGGAAAGGCGTACAGTTTTTGTTTTTTGAGCAGTGGGAACGGCTGAAAAGTCTGGCGGAAGCCAAAGGGATATCTATCATTGGCGATATTCCTATTTATGTGGCGGAAGACAGTTCGGATGTATGGGCACATCCGGATCAGTTCCAGATGGACGCTGATCTGCATCCTACCCGGGTGGCTGGTTGCCCACCGGATGGCTTTTCTGCAGATGGCCAGTTGTGGGGCAATCCTCTTTTTAATTGGGAGCAGATGCGGGCAGATGGCTATCACTGGTGGTTGCACCGTATTTCTTTCCAGTTTAGGTTTTATGATGTGCTTCGTATCGATCATTTCCGGGGCTTTGATGCTTACTATGCTATTCCGGCTTCTGCTGAGACAGCCAAAGAAGGTACATGGGAAGCTGGGCCTGGGTTGGACTTTTTCCGTGCAGTGGAGAAGGTAGTTGGTCAGCGGCCCATCATTGCAGAGGATCTTGGCTTTCTTACCCCCTCGGTACATCAACTTTTGAAGAACACCGGCTATCCTGGAATGAAGGTGCTGGAGTTTGCCTTTGATAGCCGGGATGGGGGAGGGCGAACATATCAGCCCCATAATTACCCTACCAATTGTGTTGCCTATGTCGGTACCCACGACAACGACACTGCTTTAGGGTGGATTAGTACCGCAAACCCAGAAGATGTAGCATTGGCTCGCGAATATTTGCATCTTGATTCTATTGAAGGAGAAAATTGGGGAATGATGCGAGCTATTTGGAGTAGTACTGCCGATTACGCCATTGTTCAAATGCAGGATCTGCTAGGGCTTAGCTCAGAGGGGCGGATCAACACCCCCTCTACGCTGGGGGGTAACTGGCAGTGGCGGGCGCTGCCCGGCTTTGATAGCCCGGCTCTGGCCAAACGCCTGCTGCGGCAGATGAAGCTCTATGAGCGCCTGCCCCAGGAAAGGAAGGGAGAAAAGTCATGAGCATCCAACCTTATTTGGATACCTATTTGACAAGGCATGGGGTCAGCCTGGACACGAGCTCCGACCGGGAGCTGATGTACGCCCTGACCGCCGCGGTGCGTGATCTACAAAAGCCCATGGGCCACGCCCAGGGGAAGCGGAAACTGTACTATTTTTCCGCGGAATTTCTGGTGGGGCGGCTGCTGAGGGCCAACCTCATCAACCTGGGCCTACTAGAGGATGTGGAGGCTCTACTGGCCGCTCACGGCCGCTCCTTGGCCCAGATTGAGGATCAGGAACCGGAGCCTTCCCTGGGTAACGGCGGGCTGGGCCGCCTGGCCGCCTGCTTTCTGGACTCCATCGCCTCCCTGGGAATCAACGGGGACGGTGTGGGCCTCAATTACCACTATGGCCTGTTCCGTCAGCGGTTGGACACTGGCCGGCAGACTGAGATGCCCGACCCCTGGATTGCGCCGGAGTCCTGGCTGCTGGATACCGGGGTATCCTACCCGGTAAAGTTCGGGAGCTTCTCTCTGAACGCCAGACTGTACGACCTGGAGATTCCCGGCTATGAGAATGGCATTTGCAACCGATTGCACCTCTTTGACGTGGAGCAACCCGCCCCCCCCCAAAGGATGGCATCCAGTTTGACAAAACGGACATCTCCCACCACCTGACCTCCTTCCTCTACCCCGATGACAGCGACGAGACGGGGCGGCTGCTGCGACTATACCAGCAGTACTTCATGGTTTCCGCTGGTGCCCAACTGATTCTGCAGGAACTGGAGGAGCGGGGGCACGCCCTGGAAGAGCTGGACAAGTACGCCGTTGTCCACATCAACGACACCCACCCATCCATGGTGATTCCGGAGCTCATTCGTCTGCTAACCGAGCGGGGGGTGGAGCTAGAGCGGGCCATGGATCTGGTAGAGCGTACCTGTGCCTACACCAACCACACCATCCTGGCCGAGGCCCTGGAGAAATGGCCTGCCTCCTATCTGGAACAGGTGACCCCCCAGCTACTGCCTTTTATCCGTGCCCTGGATGAGCGGGCCCGGAAACGCAGCGATGCCCCCAAGCTTGCCATCTGGGATGCGCACGATGTCATCCACATGGCCCACATGGATATCCACAGCAGCGCCAAGGTCAACGGTGTGGCCGAGTTGCACACCGAAATCCTGAAAAATACGGAGTTGCACTCTTTCTATGTGCTCTACCCAGAGAAGTTCAACAATAAAACAAACGGTATCACCTTCCGCCGCTGGCTGATGGGCTGCAACCCTGCTCTCTCCGATCTCATCACCCAGGCCATTGGCCCGGAGTGGAAGCGGGATGCGGGGAAGCTGGAGGGGCTGATGGACCACATGGAGGACAGCGCTCTCCGTGAGCAGTTGCTGTCCGTCAAGGGGGAGAACAAGACGAAACTGGCCCGGTGGCTGAAGGGGCGCGGGACGGAGATTACCCCCGATAGCATCCTGGACATCCAGATCAAGCGGCTGCACCAGTATAAGCGTCAGCAGATGAATGCTTTGTATGCAATCTGGAAGTATCTGCAGATCAAGGAGGGCCGTACCCCAACCCGGCCGGTGACTATGGTGTTCGGTGCCAAAGCCGCCCCTGCCTATACCCTAGCCAAGGACACCATCCACCTGCTTTTGTGCCTGAGCAGGCTCATCGACCAGGACCCTCAGGTGTCCCCCTGGCTGAAGCTGGTGATGGTGGAAAACTACAATGTCTCCTCCGCCGAGCTCCTGGTGCCCGCCTGCGATGTGTCCGAGCAGATCTCCTTGGCATCCAAGGAGGCCAGTGGTACCGGCAACATGAAGCTCATGGCCAACGGTGCTGTCACCCTGGGTACGTTGGACGGGGCCAATGTGGAGATCTCCCGGCTGGTGGGGGAGGAGAACATCTACATCTTCGGCCGCTCGGCTGATGAGGTCATTGACCTCTATCAGAATAGCGCCTACCGTAGCAGCGACTACTGGCAGAAGCCAGAGGTGGAGCGTCTGGTGGACTTCATCATCAGCCCCCAGCTGCTGACCATGGATGATGCCCAGAGCCTTAGCCGGCTCTACAAGGACTTTATTTCCAAAGACTACTTTATGGCCCTTTTAGACCTGGAGGACTATATTGCGGTGAAGGAGCGTTGCCTAACCGACTACGAGGACCGGGACGCCTGGAGCCGTAGGATGCTGGTCAATATTGCCCGCTCTGGATTCTTTTCCTCCGATCGTACTATCGCGGAATATGACCAGGATATCTGGCATTTAAAATGAAAGCCATCTCAGAAAGGGGTGCTTATTATGTCTGAAGTCAGTTTACAGCATATTGAAAAAGTATATCCACACAGCGAGAAAAAGAAAAGTAATCTCAAGGTAACGGACGAAGGCGTTCTCGCGGTGCAGGACTTCAACCTGAATATCAGTGATCGGGAATTCATTGTATTAGTCGGGCCCTCCGGTTGCGGAAAATCTACCACGCTGAGGATGGTGGCAGGGTTGGAGGAGATCACCAGGGGTGAGCTCTATATTGACGGAAAACTAGTCAACGATGTGGAGCCTAAGGATCGAGACATCGCTATGGTGTTTCAAAGCTATGCCCTATATCCCCACATGACGGTGCGGGGCAATATGGAATTTCCACTGAAACTCCGCAAGTTACCTAAGGAGGAGATCGACCGTCGTGTGAATCAGGCGGCGGAGATCCTGGGAATTACGGAATATCTAGAGCGCAAGCCTAAGGCGCTGTCAGGTGGCCAGAGGCAGCGGGTGGCCATTGGCCGAGCTATTGTACGAGAGCCCAAAGTTCTACTCATGGACGAACCCTTATCTAATTTGGATGCCAAGTTGCGTAACCAGATGCGCGCTGAGATCATCAAGCTACGCCAGCGTATCAATGCCACATTCATCTATGTTACCCACGATCAGACCGAGGCAATGACCTTAGGTGACCGCATTGTTATCATGAAAGACGGTGTTATCCAGCAAATTGGAACACCTCAAGAGGTTTTCGATCACCCGGTCAACCTCTTTGTAGCAGGTTTTATAGGGGTCCCACAGATGAACTTCTACGATGCGGAGTTGAAGAGGGATGAAGACGGCGTATATTCTGTTTTGATGGGCGGTATTCGAGTAGTGCCTACCGTCGAGAAACAAGAAAGGTTGTATCAAGCTAGTGTACCCCCCCAAGAGATTATTCTCGGTGTCCGGCCTGAGCACATTATGCTGTTGGAGAATGGTGAACATGGGGTGCATGGCAAGGTAGAAGTCTCAGAGATGATGGGGAGTGCGGTCCATCTTCATGTGGATATCAATGGTCGGGATAGCATTATTGTTGCCCAGACCTCGGGTATGGATGGAGCCCAGTATATCCCTTCGGAAAGTGGCACTTCCATTTCGTTTATTTTTGGTGGAAATGTGGTCCACCTATTTTCTAAAAAAGACGGTCATAATTTGGAATTTTAATTACACAACAGATATAACAAATATGGGGCAGGAGACAACAAAAGCGTTGGATTCTGCCCCATATAGCACCGAGAATTACTTTTTAAGGTAAACTATGATCCAATCTCAACCATTCTTTTTCATTTGCTTAATAGTATCGTATAGCGCTGCAAAGCGGCTGCTGAGCCGATCTTCTTCATAATTACTGATTTCTTTTTTCAAAAGACAAACTGTCCGGGCAGTTTCTTTGCGGTTGTATTTCTTTGGCCACCGCTCGTACCCCGTTGATTAACCTTCTGCCATTTTCGCCTGAATATCGGCCAGCAAATTAATCATAGTCATTTGTTGCAAAGATTGAAAGCCAAACCCGGGCTTTCGGTGTGTCCATGGAAATCATGCTTAAGGTTGCGGAAGTGCTGGAAATTCCAGTCTCCAAACTGTTTGAAGATTAAAAAATCTCACGGCGAGACCTGATTCCGACAGAAATTGTGTCTCACCGCGAGATTTATTTTATTCCCCGTAATACAAGGGATGTCCAATGGAGGTAAGGCCCTCCAGGCCGGTGATCACCACATTATTTTGGCTGAACGCACAGTGGATGATGAGCATGTTTCCGCTTTCATCTCTGCCACCTACGATTCCCACATGCTCATCATCGGGATAGAACACCAGATCGCCGGGCTGGGCCTCATTCCACGAGATGGGGGTACAGTAGGTGTGCTGCATGTGGACACCGCCGCCGTGGCCTATGACGTACTCTCCATCCGTGACATTGTAAAATACCCAATCGACAAATAGCGATAGGTAACCCTTTGATACTATCTCCAGGTTTTCCCCCGCTCCACACCGTGCGTGAACCTTTCAGCTCACACGGCGTTCCATCGTAAGTTGAAATGAAAATCACCAATGAAAATTACAACCGCTCTTTTTAATAAGATGTATAGGATTGAAATTCGGGCAGTTGCAGCCATCTGCGAAGTCTATTTAGTGTTCTCAGTTGTTTGCTGTCAGGTTTCAGTTTCAGCATATAATGTGCAATCGTATCTGGCTGTGTTGCATGAAGCAAGCGGTGGACTTCATCTGTTACTAACACCAGATTTCCGTATTTGTCATCTCCGCCGAAGTGCCTTGGTATGCGGTGATGACAGTGCATATGCCCCAATTCCAGCGGCTGTTTAGTCACATAGCAGCGTCCCATTTGCCCGCAGTAGAGCGATAGGCGATTGTCATTGTACTCAACACTCCTATCCATGATGGGGTTTCTCATCATTTCTCTTAGGATTGAAATGTTGACGCATGAGAGGCTTTTATGGATTTCGGCTCGCCCTTCTGGGGTGTAACGATTGACTTTCTTCGGCTTGAATATGGGGGCTTTGTGTTTAAGATACCCTATCGGTATCAATGCCCGTCCATATACATACCGAAGCATTTTGCTGTTTCCATACCGTTCAGCAATATAACTGGGGAGTTTATCCCCCGATTTTTGCGTATATCTTCGCAGGCGTGCATTTAGTTCGTGTTTGACCAGAAAGGCTATTTTACGCATATCCAGAGTTATATTTGTTGCGATACGATAGTAATTGTGGATGCCCAGCACATAGGCGTTATAGGCATCTACGGCACGGCTCCCATCATTTGTATCTGCCGGGTGTGCCATTGCTCTGGTATGCTGCTGAACCTTTGATTTCATTGCCTGATATGCCTTATCTGTCATCCCAGAGTAAACTGTGTACCCTAGTGACCCGTTGGCTTTTTTCCCTTTTTGACGCACTCTGATTTTGATGCCCAGAAATTCAGTGTAATGCTTTTTCAAGTTCACTATCCCCGACTTTTCAGGACTAATGTCCAATCCGAGACGCGCTTTCAGCCATTGCTGTGTGGCGGCAAATAGCTTTACCGCATCACTGCGCTTGCGGCAAAGAATTTTGAAGTCATCCGCATATCGGACAATCCAACATTCTTTTAACTGCGTGCTTTGCAATGCGCGATAAGTCTTTCCTCTACTCGCTGTTCCGTTTGGCGCAATGGTAACCGCATATTGATGGTGTGTGGGTATAGTTTCCCACTGACTGGAAATCCACCAATCCAATTCATTCAGTACCACATTTGCCAGCAACGGCGAGATGATGCCGCCTTGCGGCGTTCCCCGTTCTGGGAAGCCGATTTCTGCGACTTCAGCCTTTAGCATAGCTGACAAGATGGAGAGCAAGGTTTTATCCCGAATACCCATCTGCCAAAGCTGTTTCAGCAGTTTCCCATGCTGGACATTATCAAAGAACCCTTTAATATCAATGTCCACCACAAAGTGCAGTCCACTGCGCTGTACGAATTTGTAAACTTGTGCGATGGCGTGTTCTGCACTTCTACATGGGCGAAAACCGTTATTCCGTTCATGGAATTTCGCCTCACAAATTGGCTCCATTACTTGGAGGACGCATTGCTGTATCAATCTGTCCATGATGGTCGGAATACCCAGCGGTCTTGTTTTACCGTTGGCTTTTGGAATTTCCACACGTCTTACCGGTTGGGGAATATAGTGTTTTAATCTGGTGCGTATATAGGTTATCAGGCTATCTTCCTGCCACTTGGACAGGTTTTTGATTGTTTTTCCATCCACGCCGGGTGTATGACTTCCTACATTTTTCTTGATATTGCGATAGGCCAGCATGATATTTTCTTCTGAGAGAATAATTGTCATCAATTTTCTGAACACTTTGTTTTCTTTGCTCTGTGTGTATAAAGTGTCCTGTACACCCTGAAAATCATAATACTCAGCGTTTCGGATTTTCTGCACTTTCTGTTCTTTCGTTGCGGTTGGCAAAGTCGGCATCCTCCTCTTTCCCGAGAAGTGGCCTTTCTTAGTCATACTCGAACCTTTGCATTTTTCATTCTGATTTGTTCTTTCAATCTACGACTAATGCCTATCCCTCCACCGCTTATTATCACGGTTTCATCGGTACTATGACATCGCTCTCGGTTAGATAAAGGCGGGTTATACCTTGCGGCTTTCCCTCGCCAACACTTCATTGCACGCAAATGCTCCATGTTCTAACCTTTCCACGTTCCGATATTCCTATCTTTTTCATGGCGTCTTTAGGTGCGTCCTTTAAGCCTGTACGCTTGGCCGTGCCTGTAACACGGCAGGGTGTTTTATCCCAGACTAACCTTACTCCACCCCACGTACCCCGCACTTGGCGGTCATGGCATTTCTACCATGTCTGCATTTAGACCCGTACACTCGGACATTCGTCGGCAGGTCACGAACCTGCATTCTCACCATGGACGCTTTATAGACCCCCGGCCTATAACCTACACACGCCACCTCTGGCGCACTTTCCTCGCTCTGGGAAACTCCCAGCGTTAGGGTAGCTCTCAGCCGTCTTTAGCGGGCTTTACACGATTTGGCGTTTGCGCACCTCTCTGCATACCGCGAGCTTAGGGGAGCGTTTCAGGGCGTTACCCCGTCATTCCACTTCTTGGAATATCAGTTCTATGAAACTTTATCTGGCTCCTTTCAATCCTTATTTTTTGTTTCACGCCTAACCTTTTCAGTTAGGAACGTGTCGCACATCCACTGCAATCTAACCCGTAGGGCCGATAGGTGCCGGTGGTGGAGCTGCCTGCGGCTGTGACCTGCCGCAGCTCGCCCCAGCGGGAGTCCCAGCCGATCACCAGGGACTTCCCGCCCCAGAAGTAGTTGACCTTGCCCACCAGTCTGCAGGCGGTCTCTACCACGGCCCGGCGCTCCGGGTCCAGGTCAGCGGGCAGATCCGCCAGCAGCTTCTTTGCCGTGGTGTCGGAGATCGTGAGATCTCCAGCCAAGGTGGCCAGCATTCTCATCTTTCATCTTGTAGTATTCAGTGAGCAGTGATGCGATGTACTGGCTGGTGGTCATCTCCAGGCGGTCTTTTTCTTCTGTTACCCGGTTGTGCAGGGCGATGTCGATTTGGGCGCATAGATTTTTCTTGTCTGCCATGGTCTGCGCTCCTTTCCTCGTTTTGCAACGCAAGTATATCCAAAACCATGGCAGAAAGCTATTACCAAGACCACCAAGGAACCAAGGACAAAGCAAGCAATACCACCAACTGAAACAGCCGCGCAATACAAAGAGAGAAGCCCCCCTTGGCCGTTCGATTTGAACTACCAGCGGGGGCTTCTCTCGCTGTTTTCTCTCTGCTCAGAGGTTCGAATCACCCCACATCACGAAAATGGCCTTTTGCATCTCCATCTCGTCTGGTGCTCGATTTTGTCCTCTGAAACGGCTGAAACCCTTGCCGCAGCAAGGGTTTCATGGGTTACACCTTTTTCAGCAACCTTAGTTGTCAGGTGGCTTCAATTCGGATATTTCCCTTTTTGATGTAGAGAATTGCTGGTGCTGAAAACTACGCCTGTATAAATTTTGAAATATCTCTCAGCCATCCTATAACCTCATCAGCAGGATCACGGCTGTGAAGCAATTCCATTGTCATTCGGGGAACTCCTAACTTGTTCAATTTCCTTTTTACTGTTTCGGGACTATATGCCGTTGGATTTCTCGCCTGCAATAGTGCGGAGATTTCACGTGGCACGTCCATTGTGTCACTTATCTCAATCTGGACACCAAAGAGATCCCTTACAACATCGCTATGTATGTAATTTTCCATTTCGCGTTTTGTTGTTTCTCTTGCAGAAGAACCATCGCTGCGGCGATTAATTTGGTCGCAAATTCCGGCGTGTACATGTGTATTATCACTATCATATATGTGATACTCAGGCGTGTTAAGCTTTTGAAGATAATTGTGATTTACCCACTCTTTTAGAGTGTTGCCCCCTAAAGGAATAATCACAATGTAAGGTGAGCTATTCAAATCAACAATACTTGGGTCCGCTTGATGTGCAATTCGACTAATTGCTGTGAGAAACGCTACATCATTTGGTCCCTCTACGCAGATAACAAGTTTTACATCATGATACTGCGGGGCCAATGGCGGAGTTAAATCTGGAAGTACCCCTAATGTGTCAGCAACTCGTGCCAGAATTCCAGCGTCTTCTGTTCCGACTGCGACCTCGGGAGAGCCTTCGCTATTTGTAATATAGCGCAGGCTCTGAATTGGAAGCAGAGCTGCTAATCCCGGAACGTGAGTTGTGATAATTATCTGACACCCGTTTTTTTCCGTCATCTCTTTAAATGTGTTTACTATCATCCTTTGGGCATCTGGGTGCTGGGAGGTTTCAGGTTCCTCTACTGCATAGATAATATTTTTTCCTTCAAAAAGGAGATGAGGCTATGCCAATAAAATACCCAACTGAGTTCAAAGTCAAAGCAATCCGGCGCTATGAAAAAGGCGAATCCATTAAGGAACTCTGCAAAGAATTGAACATATCTCAGAGTACCCTTTACCATTGGAGAAAGCAGTATTGCTCCATTCAAACAGATACCCGCACCTATACTCCAGCAGAATTTGATGCTATTTCAAGGCGACTTCGAAAAGTAGAACATGAGCTAGAAGTCATCCGCTTATCAGGTTATATTGCCCGTATCCCTTTGTAGGATAAGCTGGCAACTTTAGAACACT
>OHYO01000428.1_pt1 | contig 18447 bp, 20 predicted proteins | sample 1580291 | NCBI WGS metagenome assembly OHYO01 (sample SAMEA3882526, study PRJEB24775) | human gut metagenome | biome: human-associated habitat; feature: intestine environment; material: feces | place: Netherlands | collected 2009/2010
CACATGGCCGCCAGCGTAGCTCAGTTGGTAGAGCACCGCTCTCGTAAAGCGGGGGTCACCGGTTCGAGCCCGGTCGCTGGCTCCATTGCACAAGATAGCCGCCTTCGGGCGGCTTTTTTGTTGCCGATTTATCGCACAATGCCAATCCAAGCACAACGCCGCCGGAAACTCCCCTACTCAACAAAAGCCCCGCCAACCGCAATCCCCAAAGGAACCGCGATCAGCGGGGCCTAAGCGCGCTCCTCCAAAGGAAAACGCTCGCAAAACGAACAGCTCAGCCGAGCGGCTCGTTACTCTTCCCAGTAAGCGTCTGCAAGCAGCTTAAAGCAGATCTTCTTGACCGGCTGTGCGCCATCGCCCGGGAACTCGAGCGTCGGCATATGAGGCTCGCCAGCAACAAACAGCGCAAACTTATCGTCGGCAAGATCGCCGGCGATCGAAGCGTCGGAATCGACCAGATCGTAGTCGTCCTTCTCGTCAAACTCCTGGACCAGCGTCAGGCTGCCCGTGGCAACCTTAAAGGCCTCGCGACCCTCGACGTCGATCTGCAGGTCGTGATAGCGCTGATGCGTCTCATAGTGAGCCTCGGCTTCGGGACGCGTCGTGGGAGCCATGACGTTCGCAAAGACCTTGTCGCCCAGAATCGGATGGCTGCCGACCTCGAGCTTCGCCGGATCGTTCTCCTCGAGCCAATCGATCAGCACGTCGAGGCCCTTGAGCATTCCACGGTACTCCTCGATATCGCCCAATGCACCGTAAATCATCTAAATCCCCTCTCGGATCGTTTCTTTGGCGGCTACTCGGCAAACGCATTACCGACGCTGTTGCCACCCACATGCGTCTCGACCAGGGTAAGGTCGGGATTGAACACGACAGTGTCGGCGTCGCGCCCCGGCATAATGCTACTGCACTTGTCGTCGACATGAGCCAGCAACCGATGCCGGAGCCGCAGCACAAGCTCCTACAGCTCGGTCACGACAACGCCGTTGTAAACCTCGTCCCAACGATCCATAACCAAGTGGCCAGTCATGGGATCCATGGCATTGAGCTTGCCGCAGGTGTTGGCGGTACGCAGCACCGTCTCGTCGTCGGCTCCGGCAGCAATCGCATGTGCGAAGCCGGCAATGGTCGAATCGCCAGAGCCCGTAGCGTTAACGGCGGGGATATCGGGGGTCTTGGCGCGGAACGCACGGCCGTCATGGAAACCAACGGAGCCGGCAGCGCCCATAGATACGACGACCCAGGGGATATCGGAGAAGCGGGCGTCAGAGGCGAGCGCGGAACGGAGCTCGTCCACATCGTCGGTGGTAAAGCTCGTGCCCAGAAGGCCGTTAATTTCGGTCAGGTTAGGCTTAACCAGCTCAGGCTTGACCTCGGACTTGAGCGCAGCCTCGAGCGAGGCGCCCGAGGTATCGAGCAGCACCTTGGCGCCGGCGTTCTCTGCAATGCCCGTGATCTTGGCGTAGTAGTCCGCCTCGACGCCGCGGGGCAGCGAACCCGAGATGGTAACGACATCGGCCTTGCTCGCAAGCTCGGCGAACTTGGCGGTAAAGGCATCGAGCTCCTCGGGGGCAATCGTCGGGCCGCTCTCGAGCAGCTCGGTCTGGTTGCCGGCGTGGAGGATGTTGAGACAAATGCGAGTCTCGCCCTTGATGGGCACAAAATCATTCTTAATGCCGTTGGCATCCATGAGCTCGGCCATATAGGCGCCCATATGACCACCAAGCAAGCCGGTTGCCACGACATCGTCGCCCAGCTGGCCCAGGACGCGGGCCACGTTGAGGCCCTTACCGCCGGCGGTCTTTTCGGGCGTCACGCGGTTGACGTCGTCGATAATGAGCTCATCGAGCTGATAGCGCGTATCGACAGACGGGTTCATCGTAACGGTGAGGATCATTTTTAGCTCCTTATCTCGCAGGCTCCTTGTGCCTCGCGATACGAGTCGACAAAACGGAATTACAGAATCTCAATCGTGAACGAGCGAACGACGGTCTCCTTGGGCTTGGCAACAAGGCAGCCGCGCTTGTGCTCAAGCACGTCGTCCTCATCGGAGCAGGTCGAAAGACCGCCCCAGGGCTCAACTGCCACAAAATCACCCTCGGGCTTGCTCCACACAATGAGGTACGGGAAGCCCTCAAAGCTCAGGCGGACGCCCTTGTCCTCGCCCTTTTTGGAAAGCGTGACCTGACGGCTCTCGAGCACGTCAAAGATGGTCTCCGCAAAATCGAAGAGCTCATGTGACAGAGGCAGCGTCTTTCCCACCATGGGGTTCTTGGAGCGATTGGTCACGTCAATCAAGCCAGTCGAGGGGACGGCGGTGCAGAGCTCCGCAGCCTCGTCCTTCTCAAAGCGCAGCTCGTAGTCCGTATAGGCCTCGCCCTCATCGAGCGGGCACCTAAAGCCGGGGTGTCCACCGATAAAGAAAGGCATGTCCTCGGTGCCCTCGTTGGTAACCTCATAGGAGACGCGCACGGCGGCGTCCTCGAGCGTATAGCGGGCGACAAGCTTAAACGGATACGGATAATCGCTCAGCAGCGCGGCGTTATCCTCCGAAGCCAGGCACATCGCCAGCTCGTTCTCGCTCTGGCTCAGCAGCTTCCACTCCTGCTTGCGCGCAAAGCCGTGGCGGGCGAGCTTCACATGATGCCCGGCAAACGTCATGGCGTTGTTATCGCGCAAGCCTCCGCAAATCGGGAAGCAAATCGGTGCCTGGCCGGACCACACGGCGGGATCGCCCTGCCACAGATACTCGCGACCTCCGGCCTCGATCGAGGTAAACGAACCACCAGCCGTGGACACCTTAATAGAAATCGAATCGTTGGAGAGAGCGTATTCCATTGCCCATCCTTTCGAACAACTGCTTTTTGCTCGCAAGAACCCGTCTCGGCCCTGACCAAAGGACAAACCCGCACGTTCATCGATGCGTCCGGTTTCCCAGCCATGCAACGGGGTACCATACAGACATTGATGCAATTACAGCTGAAAGGCCTTCTTATGCGAACCATCATCCTTTATGCCTCACGCCACCACGGCAATACGAAAAAGCTCGTGGACGCCATCGTCGAGGCGCACCCCGAGATCGATACCCTCGACGTGAAGTCACTCGGCAAAAACGAGTACCCCAACCTGCACGAATATCATCTAATCGGCGTCGCCACGGGCATCTATTACTCCGAGATCGACAAGGATATGGCACGTGTACTGACCAACGTGCTGCAGCCGCAGGACAAGGTGTTTGGCCTTATGACCTACGGTGGCAAAAACAAGTGGTACGGCAAGGATATCGATGGCATCTGCCGCATGAGGCAGGCCATCTTTATGGGTGTCTACGGCTGCCCCGGCTTTGATACGTGGGGGCCGTTCAAACTCGCCGGCGGTGTCCAAAAGGGACACCCGACCGCTGAGGAAATTAAGGGCGCCGTCGACTTCTTCGACAAGATCGAAGATGAGTACGGCGATATCATCGTCGAAGAGTATGCCAAGCGCGAGAAGCGCCTAGCCTACGAGAAGGAGCATCCTGCAGGAGGCCTGGTGGCCGGCGTCAAGCGCACGGCAAAGAAGATCGCTAACAAGCTGTAACTGTTAAGGTGCTTTTGAGCGTTTAACCCATACGGCGGGTCCGAGCAGATTCGGGCCCGCCGTCTTTTTCTATCGTTACTCGGTAAAGGCGTTGCCGACGCTCTGGCCGCCAACATACGTCTCGACGAGGGTGAGCTCATGGTCGAACACGACAAAGTCGGCGTCGCGACCCGGCATGATGCTGCCGCACTTATCCTCGATGTGCGCGGAGCGTGCCGGCACCTCAGTTGCCATGCGAATGGCGATATCGGCGCTGGCGATGCCCCAGTCGACGATGTTCTTGACGCCCTGGGCAAGCGTGAGCACCGAGCCGGCAATGCTCTTGCCGTCGGCGAGCCAGCACAGGTTGTCCTTCATGATGACGTCCATGCCGCCGCTGGTGTAGCTGCCCTCGGGCATGCCGCCGCAGCCAAGGCAGTCGGTGATGAGCACCGTGTGCTGCCAGCCCTTTGCCTGCAGCAGCGCCTTGATGGCGGCAGGGTTAACGTGCTTGCCGTCACAGATGATCTCGGCGTAGGTCTCGGGCGTGGACATGGCAGCGCCCACGACACCGGGCTCACGGTGATGCAGCCCGCGCTGACCGTTATAGGTATGCGTAAAGCAGCTGGCACCGGCGTTGATGGCGGCGATGCACTCATCGTAGGTGGCGTCGGAGTGACCGATGCTGGTCACCACACCCTTGGCATTCAGAGCAGCCGCATAAGCAGCGGCACCGTCGCGCTCGGCCGCCATGGCGCTCTTAACGATGCGACCGCCCGCAGCCTCCTGCCACTGATCGAAGACCTCCTCGGAGGGATCGATAAGATAAGCGGGGTTCTGCGCGCCCACGTGCTTCATGGTAAAGAAGGGGCCCTCCAGGTAGATGCCCTGAATGCGAGCACCGCAGAAGTCGGGGCCGCGACCCTCGTCCGCCTGGGCGATGGCGGCGCAGGCATCCTTGATCTGCTCGACGCCATCGGTGAACGTCGTGGGCAGCCAGCTGGTGGTACCGCGACGGGCGAGCTCGGTCGAGCTGATATCAATGCCCTCGGGATCGTTATCGGTAGTCGAGTGGTTATAGAAGCCATGGATGTGAGTATCGACCATACCCGGTGCGATCCACGATCCCGTGTAGTCCTTGATCTCGCAGGAGGGCTCGTCGGCCTGCCAGGCGCCAAAGACGCCATCCTCGACCATAAGATAGCCGCCCAGTTGCGGGCCTGCCGGCAAGAAGAACTTGTCAGCCTTAATTGCGTACGTGCTCATATGCACTCCTTGCTTCTAAAGCAGTTGACTGTAGTGATGCTTATACCCAGCTCACGTAAAACAAAAAGCGCCCGCCCGCCGTTATGAGCGGACGGGCGCCCTTACAGGGGGACGCGATTAAGCGGTGAAGGGGTGAATCGTCACGCCCTTAACCACGCGGTTGACCGTGCCGGTGGGGCTCGGCGTATCGGGCGTGTTGCCCACGCGCACGGAGTTGAGCAGGCTGATAGCCTGGGCAAACATCACGAACGGCAGAGCAAGGTAGCCCTCGGGAAGTGCCTCGTAGCCCTTAAAGGTGAAGGACTCACCCTCATAGACGGTGGCACCTTCCTGCTGAACGGCGATGGTGTGCTGAGCGATCTCGTCGCCACCGATCTCGTTGAGGATGTCGATGTCGTACTGACGGGTGTAGGCGTCGTTGTTGACGAACACGAAGACGAGCGTCTTATCGTCGACGAAGGACTTAGGTCCGTGACGATAGCCCATGGAGGTGTCGTAGGAAGTAGCGACCAGACCGTGAGCGAGCTCAAGGATCTTGAGCTGGCTCTCCTGGGCAAGGCCACCGAAGGAGCCAGAACCCAAGTAGGTCACGCGGTTGAAGTCGCCAGCCAGGTAATCGGCGATCTCGGGCTCACGGGAGATGACCTCCTCGCCCATCTTGGCAATCGTCTCGACCCACTCGGCCTTCTGCTCGTCAGAGGCAGTGTCGAAAATAAGGGTGGAGAGCAGGGTCATGCAGGAATAAGAACCGGTCATGGCGAAGCCCTTGTCGTTGGCGCGCGGGATGAGCAGCGTCAGCGCGTTGGGATCATCGGCAGACTCGACGGCGAGCTTGCCCTCGGGAGCGCAGGTGATGTTGAGGAACTTGACGTTGTGGACGAGCTCCTTGGCAACGGCAACGGCGGCAAGGCTCTCGGGGCTGTTGCCAGAGCGGGCAAAGGAAACCACGAGCGTGGGATCCTCGGCGCGCAGGAAATCGCGCGGGGCGCTCACGATGTCGGTCGTGGCGATGGGCTTAAAGTCGTAGAGATCAGTGTTGCCAGCGTGACGCAGGTACGGGGCGCAGGTATCGCCAACGTAGTCGGACGTACCGGCACCGGTGAAGACAACGGACAGACGACCCTCGCCCATAGCGCGAGCCTCGGCCAGGAAGGCCTCGATGGCCTCCTTGTTCTCGCGATAGATGTTGAGCGTATCACGCCAAAGCTCGGGCTGCTGAGCAATCTCGGCCGTGGTGATCTGGGCGCCGAGCTCGGTGAGCTCCTCGACACTCTTCTCGAACATTTCTAATACCTCTCTCTAGAAGTAATCCTCTGACGTGCAATTATACACTTCGGTTGGTTATCTGGTAGTAACCAGTTAAATGCAAAGAATCACCATATGGAAACGATGCGAGCACTAGTCGCTACGCTGGTGGTAAACCTTGTATTTAAACTGATCGGCACGAGCAACCGAGAGTGTGTACTCCACTACCTCGTTTGACTCGTTATACGTAGTCCTGACCAAATCGAGCACAGGCGAGCCCTCGACAATTCCCAAAAGGTGGGCGTCGGTGGGACGGGCTATGCTCGCATAGAACTCCTCTTCGGCCACGCGTATCTTTTGCTGAAAGTCTTGCTCAATCACATCGTAAAGCGGCTTACGCTCCAGCAGCGGTCGCTTTAGGGACAGAAATTGACGAACTGGTAGATAGCTGCGTTCGACCATCATGGGCATGTTGTCGGCAGAACGAAGGCGCTTGAGCTTAAAAATGCGATCACCGATGCGCAATCCCATATGCTCGGCCAGATTCTTATCGGCCTCCATCTCGCAAAACTCGAGAATCGTGGTCTCGGGTTCTCGACCCATCGCGCGCATCTGCTCGGTAAAGCTGTAGGACTGCATAAGATTGGTTGCTTTTGCCGAACGGTCGGTCACAAAGGTACCGCGACCGTGCTGCCGAACCACCAGTCCTAAACGCTCCAGTTCCTGCAGAGCCAGGCGTACCGTAGTGCGCGAGAGACCATAGCGCTCCGAAAGTTCGCGCTCGGAAGGAATCATGTCACCGGCGCGATATTCATGGTCGATCTTTTCGGTCAGAATATCGACCAGCTGATCGTACAGCGGTTGCTTACGCGCTCCGATCGCCATCCTATCCTCCCTTTTGCTCGAATTCGGCTAACTACCTAGGGTGTTTAGCATTATCTGTCTGCCACACCCGAATCATCAAGAAAACAAAAGCCGCGCGCTCTTTCGAGCACGCGGCTTTTAACATACACATGGCTTAAGGGGTCGGGGTGTGAGCCGCGTAGGGACACACCCCTCAAGCTAGAGCCTTACCAGATGCTCGGCCAGAGACCAAGCGGGCCAGCGCCCAGGATGCCAAGGACGAAGAGCAGGAGAATGCCCTTGGTCGGGGTCCAGCTGTGCTTAGCGAACATGTAGTAAAGCAGCAGCGTAAGCATAAGCGGGACGAGCTTCGGGACGATGGTGTTGAGGGTGTCGGCAACAGAGAAGTTGACCGGATCCTCGGTAACGGTGCCGTAGGTAACGGACTCCATGCCGTTGCCCAGATCGGTGACGCCGCACTCGACAGGGTTGCCGTCGGCATCGGTGGCGGTGAGGGCGTTGCCGTCCTTATCGGTCATGGCGATGGTACCGGCCTCAGCGGTCTCGGTATCGATGCCCTCCATACTGGTGAAGTTCTCGGCCTCTTTCTCGGAGACGATCACGGTAGTGGCGGAGAGGCCACGGGTGGTGCCGTTGGGGATCTCGAGGTTGATCTGGGTGCCACCCATGGTGACGACCAGGCAACCGACGACGAAGACGCCCATGATGGAAGCGGCACGCGTGAAGGCCTGCATGTTGGCGGTCAGAGCGTCAATAGCGCTGGTGCCAAGCTTGTAGGACCAGTTCATGAGCCAGAAGCGCAGAGCGAACTGGACGGCGTTGAAGATCACCAGGAAGATGATCGGCGCAGCGGCGTTGCCGTTGATGGCCATGTTGGAGGTGATGCCGGCCGTGATAGGCACGAGCGTCAGCCAGAACAGGGCGTCACCGATACCACCGAGCGGGCCCATTGCGGCGACGCGGACGGCGCGGATCGTGGGGATGTCAACCTTGTTCTGCTCGAGCGAAAGCACGATGCCCATAACAAAGGTGACGAGGAACGGGTGGGTGTTGAAGAACTCCAGGTTGTGGCTCATGGAAGCCGCGAGGTCGTTCTTGTTGGTGTGGATCTTCTCCAGACCGGGGATGATGGAGTAGAGCCAGCCAGCGGCCTGCATACGCTCGTAGTTGAACGAGGCCTGCAGGAAGCAGGAGCGCCAAGCCATCTTGTTGAGGGTCTTCTGGTCGAGCTGCGGAGCAGGAGTGAGATCCTCGTAGTGCTCCGGGATCACATACTCATTAGATGCCATCTTCGAAGTCACCTCCGTCAGAAACAGCTGCACCCTTCAGCTCGGTCTGCTGCTGGAAGTCCCAGAAAGCGATGCCGAAGCCGATGAGAGCGAGGATGAGCAGAGCAGGGGTTGCCAGCGAATCGTTGGCAACGGTGATGAGCGCGAGGCCAAAGCCCATGAGGAAGAAGCCCCACATATCGCGGTTCATCATAACCTTGAGCAGGACGGCGAAGCCGACGAAGCGCATCATGCCGCCTGCAGCGGACAGACCGGTCTGCAGCCAAGTCGGGATGGCGGAAGCGATGGTCTGACCAATGGTAGCGCCAGCGATGAAGAACAGGGTGACGACGACAGCGAAGATCAGGCCGAGCAGAGCCATGGCGAAGTAGTTCAGGCGCTCGATGCCCTTGGTGTCCGCGTTGTGAGCCATGTTATCGGCCGTGGACATAAGCGGGGACATAAGCGTGAAGACCAGGGTAACGCCAAGCTGGCCAAGCAGAGCGAACGGAATAGCGAGGCCGACTGCCGCGTTGGGCTCGAGGCCCGTGGCGATAGCGAGAATGGCTGCCATGATGCCGCCGATGACGGCGTTAGGCGGCTGAGCGCCTCCGATCGGCATGTTGCCGATCGTCATGAGCTGATAGGTACCACCCACGAGAAGACCGGTGTTGAGGTCGCCAAGGATAAGACCGATGACGGCGCCGGTGACGATGGGCTGATAGAGAGACTCGAGGAAGTCAAACTGGTCGATTGCCGCGATGAACGTAACAACGAAGACCAGAGCGATCTGGATGATCGAGTATTCCATCTTGCTCCTCCTTTCAAAATGAATGTACGCACTTTGGATATCACGTACAGAACGTCAGGGTTTCACTCCTGACAACGTGGATCACGAGGATTACGAGAAGAGCTTGCTCGTGTCCTCAACAGGCGTGCTCGGAACGCGCCTGATCTCCAACTCCACCCCCAATTCCTGCAGCTCTTTAAACGCAGCGACATCCTCGTCGTTAACTGCGACGGAGGTGGCGACTTGGCGCTTTCCTTCCGACATGTGCATGTTGCCGATGTTTACCTTCTTTATAGGCACACCGCCCTTGACGAGCGTAAGCACGTCTTCCGGTGTTTCGGCCACGATGAAGATCTTCTGGCGCGGGCTCGCCTTGCCAATGACGTCGATGGTCTTCTGCAGGGAGAAGAAACGCGTAGCGACGCCGGCGGGAGCGGCCATCTTCATGAGGTTCTGGCGCATGGTGTTGGACGCCACGTCGTCGTTGGCGACGAGGATGAGGTTGGAGCCCAGAGTGGAGTTCCACTGGGTGGCAACCTGACCATGAACCAGTCGGTTATCGATGCGGGTAAGAAGAATGTTGGGTTCTGCCATGTTGATCAGCTTCCTTTCGATATTTGCTGACGACAGTTACTTGATCTCCTGAATCGCGTAACGCGAAACATCTACGACGGCTCCGGATCGGACTTTGATCTGGACCTTCTCGCCTTCGATGCCTTTGACGGTTCCGTAGATACCGCCGGCGAAAAGAACCTCCTGACCCGGCTTGAGCTCGGTGTGCAGCTCCTTGAAGTACTTCTGCTTCTTCTTCATGTTGATTTGCGACCAGATGGTGTAAATCAAGCCCATGATGACAAGCAGGCCTAAAAGGGCAACCGAGGAGCTCAGGACGTTGGCTCCGAAATCGGCCATTAGATGCCGTCCTCGTCGCCGAAGATATCCTCTTCCTCGGAGCCGGCAACGGATGCGACCGTCTGGGCGGTGACGCCCGTCTGGCCAACGGTCACGGCCTGCTCGCCAAGCTCGGCGAGCGTGGCATTGCCGCGGAGGAACAGAAGCTCAATAACCATGGGGAGGTTAGTGCCGGTCAGAACCTCGACGTTGTCGACATCCTGGGCAATCATCATCGACTGGTTGAACGGGGTGCCACCAAGCAGGTCGGTAAAGACGAGCACGCCATCGCACTCCTCGCGCATGGCGGTAATAGCGGCGCGGAGATCCTCACCGTAGGATGCGGCCTGGTCGCCCTCAAAAGGAACGACGGTAAAAGCGGGCTGGTCGCCGGCAACCATAGCGATAGCGCTTGCAAGGCCGGGTGCGAACTGTCCATGACCGGTAAGAATAAAGCCAACCATTCAAATTTCCCTTCCGAAGGTGTGTACAATCTGAGTCCGATGATTTTCGGAAGCCAGCGGGCACTCGCCCTTAAAGCTTCTTAGAAAGCGTTCTTTGAAGACCAGTGGTTTCTAAACTGGTAGTAACCACGTGACGTGTTGTTGTCACTATATCACCCCAGAAGAGGCCGCTTCCGTTGATTCATACGGTAAAACGTTTTTGCACCGTTCACGGTGATAAATCGACCGTTTACCGGTCGTTAACACTTCTACCTGCGGTTTTGAAACCGTTTCGAAATGCTTTGGCAAAAGATCGAAACTTTTCCTGTGTCTAAACAACGCAGGGCGGCTAAAAATAGCGTAAAGAAAAATTGCAGGTCATTGTGAAGATATGTGAATTGGTCTTTTTGACTTAATACCAGTTAGAACCAGTTTTGAGATTATCGGTGAACGGTAGTTTTCGACCGTTCACCGGTTACTTGTAATCGTTTGCAGCTGTTTTCCCAGATGAATCGGGGAAACCCGATGAAGCGTTTGTGCGATCGCTGGTAGTTTTGACATTTGTCCTCATCCCCCGCGCGTCAAACTCCGGCATCCAAAATGAGCCAATAGCTCACGTTAATCGTTTTCAATCATTACTTACTCAGTATTCGTAATTATTTATCGTTTATCGTTAATTCTGATATGATACAAGTGTCATCCAAAACGCCGATTGGAGGGGTTATGGTCCATCGAAACGCATCTATATCGAATGAAACCATCAGCCGCGAACAGACGATAGCCGAACTGAGGAAGCTCGCTCGTATCTGCAAATGGGCCACGATCTGCATTACCACCGCGCTCGCTCTGGGACTCCTCGCAGTCATTGCGATTGACCTTCTACTCATATTGCCTGGCCTCTCCCAAGGGTCGTGTCTCCAATCCGTAGAACTTCAAGCCGGCGAAGGGCCATGCCTTGCTATCGTCGGTACCGATGCGCAGGCCCCACTTATGCTCGTTGCACACGATGGTCACACTGCCATAGGGAGCCTCTTGATGACATGTCTCGCGCTTACCATCGCGATAAGCGTGCGCAGGTTTTTCTTCAACATTGAAAAGGAAGGCAGGCCCTTTGACCTTGAATGTAACCAGACACTTCGTCGAGTAGGAAATTTATTCCTTATCGGCGGCGTTGCCGTGAGGCTTCTTGGTGCCGTAATCACGGGAATGATACTCTCAGGATTTGGCGGCAGCTTTACGGATGCGTTCGCCGGCCAGTTATTCGAGCCTTCTATGCTCTTTGCAGGCCTGATTATTTGCCTGATTGCCAGCATCTTCCGCTACGGGTATATCCTGCAAAAACAAGATGACGAGTTGCTCTAGGGGGAATCCATGATTATTCTGCGGCTCGACCGCATGCTTGCCGAACGCAAGATCTCATCCAAAGAGCTTGCGGAACGCGTGGGCATCTCCCAGGTCAATATGTCGCGCATCAAGACGGGCAAGGTTTCTGCCGTGCGCTTTTCAACTCTTGACGCGATATGCCGGGCACTCGACTGCCAACCGGGCGATGTGCTGGAATATATGCCTGACGATGAAGCCGATAACCTTTTTGGGCTTAAAGATTCATAGGCATAATTTAGCCACCAGCGCCTAAACGCAAATAGCCCGCTAGAACAACATCCGTTCTAGCGGGCTTATTCAGATATTTCGGCTACGCACTCGGTGGCTCGGGCAGCCCTTACGCAAACAGGCCGTAGATGCTGATGTTGGCCTTGGCGTAGAGGCCGTTGGCGTACTCGGTCCACTTGGAGCTGGCGCTCGAAGCCTGCGAGGAGTACTGCTGGTAGGCAGTGTAGTAGGCGGTCATGGCCTGCTTATAGGTGGCGCTATCGGTCGTAAAGGCATCATCGGCAAAGGCCTTGGCATAGGTGCTGTCGGCATCCTTCCAAGTGCCCTTTGAGCTATCCCACTCATCGCCGGCAAGGTTGATGATGTAGTCGGCGTAGTCCTTGCTCGCGGTCTCCTCGTTGCCGTCAGCAGGCTCGGTCGGAGCGGTCGGCATGCTTGCGGAGCTATCGCCCACCTTCTTCTTGTAGAGCTTCTGCAGCGTCGCGGACTGGCGGACGATCTGCTTGGCCTGATCCTTGGACACGCCATACTGCGTGGCCATGGTCTTGTAGTCGGAGGTGCCGATGGAATCCTCGGCGTACTGCTTCATCTCCTTGGAAGAGACGGTAATGCCCTCGTCCTCGGCAGCGTCCAGCAGAATCTGGTTGCGCACGTAGGACAGGATAACGTCGGCAGACGGAGCGGTGTAGTTGCCATCGCTATCCTTGACGGTATCGAGGCTGTACTGGCTCTCGATGGCCTCGCGCGCAGTGATGTCGCTCTTCTTGCTGTTGAAGCTGTAGCTTGCCACGGTCGAATCGAGCTGGTCCTCGGTCAGGGTCGCCGAGCCGACGCCCTTGCCGCCAAAACCACCGTTGCCGATAAAGAAGCCGACCACCGCAGCGATCACGATAGCGACCACGAAGGCGGCAATCATCGTCTTCTTGTGCTTGCAAGCGTGGTCGTCCACGTCGGAGTCGTCGTCCTCATCCTGAGCCTCGGGCATGAGGTTCTCGTCGGCGGCGTCCGCGGCGATCTTTGCCTCCAAGCGAGCGTCCTCCTCCTCGGCGGTCGTGCCGGCGGCAATATGTTCGGCAGACATGCCGGCGACCAGGTCGATCTTCTCGTCCTCATCACCGTCGGGGCCTTCGCCGCGCTCGATGATCTGAATGCCGTCGATCTCGTCCTTCTCGTCCTTCTTTTGAATCAGACCCATATCAGTTACTCCTTGTTAGGAAACATAGTCCGCAATAGAATACGCCCGACAAAGCGCCGGGCGTATTGATTCTTAGGTTATACGCAAACACTTGAGTACTTATTTAGGCGTTTGCAGCGTGCATACCTTAGACCAGGTGTGCGATAACGGCATCGGCAAAGGCCTGCGTGCCCACAGCGCCCTCAACGGAGCCGGTCTGGGCACGACGCACGTCACCGGTAACCTGCTCGCCCTCGTCGAGCGTGGCAGATACGGCGGCGCGAATGCGATTGGCAGCGTCGTTCTCGCCCAGGTGATCGAGCATCATAGCCGCGGACAGAATCTCGGCCGTGGGGTTAGCGATATCCTGGCCAGCGATATCGGGCGCGGAGCCGTGCGTCGCCTCGAAGATGGCGCAGTCGGCACCGATGTTGGAGCCGGGGGCCATCCCTAAGCCGCCCACCAGGCCGGCGCACAGGTCGCTGACGATGTCGCCGTACAGGTTGGGCAGAACCAGGACATCGAAGTCGTTGGGGTTCTGGACCAGGCCCATGCAGGTGGCGTCGACGATCTTATCGTTGAACTCGATATCGGAATAGTTGGCGGCCACCTCGCGCGCCACGCGCAGGAACAGGCCGTCGGTCGCCTTCATGATGTTGGCCTTATGCACGGCCGTCACCTTTTTGCGGCCGCAGCGGCGGGCATACTCAAAGGCATACTCCACAATACGGCGGCTCTTGGCGATGGAGATGGGCTTGATTGAGATCGCGGAATCCGCGGCGAAGGTCTTCTGGCCCGAGCGCTCGACGAGCTGCGAGAGCTCCTCGACCTCGGCAGCGCCCTCATCGAACTCGATGCCGGCGTAGAGGTCCTCGGTGTTCTCGCGCACGATAACCAGATCAACGTCGCGGAAGCGCGAGCCGTCGCCCGGCTGCGACAGGCAGGGACGCACGCAGGCGTACAGGTCGAAATGCTTGCGCAGGGCCACGTTGACGCTGCGGAAGCCCGTGCCGACCGGCGTGGTGATGGGGCCCTTGATGGCAACCTTGGTCTCGGCGACCGCATCGAGCACATGCTGGGGCAGCGGCGTGCCAAACTCGTCCATGACGCCGGCGCCGGCCTCCTGGACGTTCCAGTTGATCTGGACACCGGTGGCCTCGACCACGCGGCGCATGGCCTGCGTAATCTCGGGACCGATACCGTCACCGGGAATCAGGACTACATCGTGCGCCATAATCTGTTACTCCTCGTTTTCGGCGTCGTCAGATTTTTTAACGCTAGCACGCTTCTTCTTTTTGGAGAGATCCAGGCCAAAACGTTTAACAAGCATTTCGCAAATCTCGCTCGAACGGGCCTTGAGATAGCTGCCCTTGCCGTTCTCGGCGTCGAACTTAAGGCGCAGCGCGAGCTTCTCGGCGACCTCGGCGTCGATCTCGCCCTGGCCAAACTCGTACAGGCAACCGAGCATGTCGCGATACTCAAGGTCGCCGTGGTAGCACTGGATGGCCTCGTCCAGGATGGGCCAAGCCTCGCGCGAACGCTCGACGCTCGTGGCACCCCACACGCACAGCAGGCGGAAGGCGGCATAGCGCAGCGTGGAGGAGATCTCGTCGAACAGTGCAGTCTCGGCGCCCTCAAAGGCATCGCCCAGCTGCTCGGGGCAGGTGGTGGCGAGCGCCGCAAGGGCATCGAGGGCCTCCCAGCGGGTCTGAGCCTCGGGGCGGTCAAGTGCCTCGATCAGCGCGGGCACGCAGGGCACGACGCGCTGCGGATCGCGCTCGGCAAGCAGGTGCAGCACGCGGGCGGCAAACTGGCGGATGCGGCGCGTGGGGCAGCCGAGCTCCTTGACCAGACGGTCGACGGCGTTCTCGTTCTCCTCTGCCAGCTGAAGCTGTGCCAGCTCCTCGTCGGTGAGCTGTTCGTCTTTGTTTTCTGCCATAGTTACCTCTTCTTACTATTTCTTAGCGTGCTTGCCAGCACCCTTGCTGTCATCGGTGACCGAGATGAGCTGTCGGTCGGCCGCGCCATTGTGACGCGCACGGCGACGTTCCTCGGCGTCGCCCGCGTCGGCGGCGGCGCGATGGGCCTTGTTGACGTTAAAGACCTCGTCATGCTTGCGCCACGGACCGACGGACTCGCCAAAGCTCATCTTAAGGCCGGCGATAAAGCCGCCGAGCCAGCCGATCGGCGCAAACTGCACCAGCGGGAACAGCGAGAACACCCAGGTCAGCAGGACGACTGCCGCCGCTCCTGCAAAGTTGGCGATCCAGTAGTCGCGCTTGGTGATGACGCGCTTTTCGCACGCCCACTGGCCGCACAAAAAGCCGATGTAGATCGCAAAGAGAAAGAGCACCAGCGCGAGCACCACGAACGTCCAGCTCATGGGCGCTACTCCCCGTGATGGTGGCCGCAGCAGCACTCGTGGCCGTCGTCATGGCCGTGACCGCCGCAGCACTCGTGGTCCTCGCCGTGATGGTGGCCGCAACCGCACTCGTGGTCGTCGCCATGCTCGCCGCAACCGCAGCCGTCCTCGTGAGCACCGTGCTCCTCGGGACGATACTGCGACCAGTCCAGACCGGCGGCGATGGCGTCGGCCTCCTCCTTGTAGAGGACCGTGATGGCCTGGGTGCCCAGCTTGGCGCCACCGATGGCGTCGAGCATGTCGTAGAGCGTAAAGGCCACGTCGGCGCCGGGCAGCGCAAGCTCACGATCGTCGGCATAGGCGAGCGCCAAGCGCAGGTCCTTAATGAAGTGCTCGACCATAAAGCCGGGCTTGTAGTCGCCGTCGAGCGCCTTGGGAGCCAGGCTCTCCATGGCGCCGGACTTGCCGGTACCGCCCAGGATCATCTGGCGGGTCTTCTCCAGATCGAGGCCGCTCAGCTCGGCAAATGCCATGGCGTCTGCCATGCCGACCATGCAGGCGCCCAGCGACACCTGGTTGGCGAGCTTGGCAGCCTGGCCCTTGCCGGCGCCGTCGAAGCAGCAGATGTTGGCCGCAAAGGTGGCAAGGATGTCGCGGACCGGCGCGATGTCGCTCACGGTAGCGCCCACGATAGCCGTGAGCGTACCGGCGATAGCGCCCGACTCGCCGCCGGTGACGGGGCAGTCAAACGCCATGCGACCAGAAACCTGGGCGGCCTCGGCAATGTCACGGGCAAGCTCGGGCGAGCTCGTGGTGAGGTCGATCAAGACCGCGCCGGGCTTAGTGCACGAGAGCAGGCCGTCGCCCGCCAGGTAGAGTTCCTCGACCTCGGAGGGATAGCCCACCATGGTAAAGACGACATCGGCGTTCGCCGCGGCATCGGCCGGCGTATCTGCCCAGACGGCGCCGCGCTCGATAAGCGCCGCCGCCTTGGACTTGGTGCGGTTGTTGACCGTGACGGGATAGCCGGCGTCCAGAATGTGGCCGGCGATGGGGGCACCCATGATTCCGGTGCCGATAAATGCGACGGAGAGCTTGTTTGCCATGAAACCTTTCCTTTTGGGTTGGGTGTTGTTACCAGGTTGAATACTCGGTGCCAGCGTTTGGGCTGTGAGTCGAGGGCGATTACGGACGCAGCGCTTGCCTACTGACCGCGCACGCGACGGGCGATGCGGTCGGAAAGCGACGCCTTGTCGGCGCGGTTCTTACCCCAAAACGCGCAGGCCACCATGCCGGGGCCCACGTGCGAGCCAATGGTGGGACCCACGGAGCTGCGAATGATCGTAACGTCGGCGCAGCCCTCCTCCTTGCGGATGGCGGCTTCGAGCCAGTCGCCGTCCTTTTCGGCATCGGCCGTCATGATGGCGATGGGCATGGTGCGGTCGGGCACGTAGTTCTCGCGGAACGACTTGAGGATGGACTTGAGTGCCTTCTTGCGGCCGCGGTTGACGCCGATCAGCGACAGCGAGCCGGCCAGGTCGTAGGAGAGCTCGGGCTTGACGTCGAGCTTTGCCGTGAGCTGTGCCGCCGCGGGCGGAATGCGACCGCCGGCAGCCAGTGCGTCGAAGCTCTCGAGCGTAAAGTAGCCGTGGACGTAGGTCTTTGCCTCGTTTGCCCAATCGACCAGCTGCTTGGCGGTCAGTCCCGCCGAACGCTGGCGCACGGCCTCGAGCGCCAAGAGCGCGCCGGTCGCGCAGGGCAGAGCGTTGTCGACCACGTAGAGCTCAAAGTTGGGATACTCGGCGCGCACGGCATCTGCCGCCTGGCACGCGGAGTTGTAGCTCGACGACAGCGCCGAGGTAAAGCACAGGTAGACCGTGGGCGTGCCCTCTTTGGCGCACTCGGTAAAGAACTCGATATAGCGACCGAGCGACACAGCCGAGGTGGACACGCGGGCACCGGCGCGCATCCGGTCGTAGAACTCCTTGGGTGTGATGCTCGACCAGATGTCGTCCGTGCGCTCCTCGCCATCGATAATGAAGGGGAAACCCAGGATATCGACATCGAGGTTCGCGGCGACCTCGGGGCTAAAGTCGCAGCAGGTATCGACGACGATGCGGCAACGGTTCGAATGACCGGCGGATGCAGCCTTGTCCATCAAAGCGACTCCTTACGTAAAAAGGCGGCCACCCGCATGGGATGGCCGCCAACCGTTAACTCATGCAAGTTAACGTATTTTACTCGTCAAGTGTTTCGATGCGGGGCTTGATGATGCCATATCCACCATTCTTACGGTGATACACCACATTGATGAGGCCAGTCGTCGCATTCTCGAACACGTAGAAGTCGTGGCCCAGCAGATCGGTCTGCACCAGCGCCTGCTCCTCAGTCATCGGGGTGACGTCGATAACCTTCTCGCGGACGAGCAGGTCGTCCTCTTCCTCGGGCAGCAGCAGGTCGGCCAGATCCTCGACGCGCTCGACCGGTGCGACATCCGCGGCGCTGGCACCGCCCTGGCGGTTGTCCACGACCTTGGTCTTGAACTTGCGCAGCTGGCGGGTGACCTTATCGGCGGAGAGGTCGATGGCGGCGTACATATCTGCACCGTGCTCGGCAACGCGAATCACCGAACCGCGGGCACGAACCGTAACCTCGACGATTGCCGGGTTGGGGTTCGAGGGGTTCTTCTCATAACGAAGCACGACGTCGACTGTCATGGGCTCGATGTCGAAAACCTTGAGCGCCTCGCCGATTTTCTCATCCACATGCGCACGCAGAGCATCGGTTACCGTCGTCTTGCGTCCAGAAACCTTGATATCCATACGTGGCTCCAATCTGCCTCGGGGACTTACTGTACTGGCTATGTACCCATTGCCGTGCATTTAATCACGCGAATTCCCAAAGACCCGAATAACGACTGCTTGATACCGCATACCGAAGTCTCGCACTTTTCTGTGGCAAAGTGCGCTATAGGA
>OHYO01000433.1_pt1 | contig 18392 bp, 16 predicted proteins | sample 1580291 | NCBI WGS metagenome assembly OHYO01 (sample SAMEA3882526, study PRJEB24775) | human gut metagenome | biome: human-associated habitat; feature: intestine environment; material: feces | place: Netherlands | collected 2009/2010
GATCGGAAACCGCAAAGTGCGAGTTTCTTATAATGCTACTTATCAAAATCCAGCTTCATGAAAAGGGGCGGCTGCCCCTTTTTGGGCGTATTTGTTAAGGAAAGGTCAAAATAGGTAGGAAGTCCGTTCAAATAGATAGAAAGTTCTATCTATGGAAACCGATATTTTTTACAAACATTGGAAGACATTTTTGACTGAATGTATATTTTTGCAATTTTCAATTTGTAAAAAGGCGGAAAATGTGAAAAAAATCACAATCTATGCATGCATATTGCACAAAAACAGAACGCAAAATTAGAACTTTTGACGAAATTGACATTTAATGGGAAACTTCATAAAATAGGAACACAAAAAAAGAGAAAGGAAGTGGTAATACGGAGGAACTATCAAAGCAGCTGATGGAAGAGCTGAACTGTGAGACTGCGTTCACGATCCCCGTTTTTGGCGGAATCCCTGTGGCGGAGTCGGTCGTGGTCACGTGGATTATCATGGCAGTGCTGCTGCTCGGCTCGATCATTCTTGTGCGCAACCTGAAAGTAGAGAATGTCGGCAAGAAACAGGTTGTACTGGAAACGGTAGTGGGAGGCTTATACAACTTCTTTTATGATCTCCTGGGGGAGGATGGAAAGGGGTATATCCCATATCTGATGACCGTAGGGCTGTATATCGGCGTGGCCAATATGATCGGTCTGTTCGGTCTCAAGTCTCCAACCAAGGATGTGGGCGTCACTGGTGCTCTTGCACTGATGAGTATCGTCCTGATTGAATTTTCGGGCGTACATAAAAAAGGCGTCAAAGGCTTTCTAAAAAGCTTTGCGGAACCGATCCCGCTTATGCTGCCGATGAATATTCTGGAAATATTTATCCGGCCGTTATCACTGTGTATGCGACTTTTCGGTAATATCTTAGGCGCATTCGTTATCATGGAGCTGATCAAGATCGTGGCACCGTTACTTGTGCCGGTACCGCTCAGCCTCTACTTTGACCTGTTTGACGGATTCATTCAGGCATATGTATTTGTATTTTTAACATCACTTTTTATTAAGGAAACCATCGAGTAATCAAATCGAAAAAGAAAAGGAGAACATTATTATGACATCTTTAATCGCAATCGGAGCAGGAATCGCAGCACTTACAGGTATTGGAGCAGGTATCGGTATCGGACTTGCAACTTCCAAGGCAACAGACGCTATCGCAAGACAGCCGGAGGCTGACGGAAAGATCACAAAGGCACTGTTACTTGGATGTGCACTGGCAGAGGGTACTGCAATTTTCGGTATGGTAGTAGCAATCTTAATCATCTTATTCTTAGGCTAAGGAAAGGTTATGGTAGAGTATGCAGTTACTTAGAATCGACTGGAATGTCATCTTTACCATCGTCAATCTGATCGTATTATATCTGGGGCTCCGCAAATTTTTGATCGGACCGGTCACGAAAGTGATGGATCAGCGCAAGCAGCTGATCGAAGGGCAGATGGCGGACGCACGCCATGTAAATGAGCAGGCAAACGAGCTGAAAGCGCAGTATGAGGACGCCTTAAAGCAGGCGCATGAGGAATCGGCGCAGATCGTTGAAAAAGCGAGAAAGAGCGCACAGGCGGAGTATGAGAGCCGTATGGATGCAGCGGATGCAGAGGCGCAGAGAATTATCGCCAACGCACACAAGTCGATTGACCTTGAGCGTGAGAAAACCGTGCAGGAACTGCAGTCGCAGATTGCGGGACTTGCCATGGCGGCAACCGCTAAGGTATTGGGCGACACGGATCAGGCAGCGCAGAACAAGCTTATGTATGAACAGTTTTTGGCGAAAACGGGTGGTTTAAATGACACAAACAGCAAATAATTACGGAACGGTTCTTTTTGAGCTGGGCGTGGAGAAAGAGACTGTGGAAGAGATGAAGCGGATTTTCTCACTGACTGGCGAATTGCCGCGCGTGCTGGACTGTCCGGTGGTATCCGGCAGGGAAAAACACAGGCTGATTGAGCAGCTGTTTCCGAAAGAGGTCTGGAATTTCTTAAAAGAAATGTGCGACCACGGAAACGTATCGGAGATGGAGGATGTCTTTAAAGCGTATACGCGCTGCTACGATGAGGCAAATGGAATTTTAAAGACCGTTATGTACTGCGCGGGTACACCGGATGAGGAGCAGCTTGCACAGATCAAAGCATATCTCGCCGCAAAGCACCACAGAGAGACGGTGGAGCTTACCATATGCACACAGCCGGAACTGATCGGCGGATTTGTGCTGGAGACGGGAGATCTGGTGGAAGATTACAGCGTCCGGGGGCGGATCAAGAATTTAGAACAAAAATTGACATGGAGGTGATGACGTGGGTTCCATAAATTCAGAGGAGATTATCTCCATACTGAAAACAGAGATAGAAAATTATGATATGGTGACCGGTGAGCAGGAAGTCGGCTCTGTCATCTGGGTAGGAGACGGAATTGCGACCATCTATGGCATTGAGCATGCCATGTATGGTGAGATCGTGATCTTCGAGAATGGCGTCAGAGGTATGGTGCAGGATATCAAGCGCGATCAGATCGGCTGTATCATTCTCGGAAAAGACACTGGCATCAAAGAGGGCACAAAGGTCACACGCACGAAGAAGAAGGCGGGTGTTCCAGTCGGAAATGCCTATCTTGGAAGAATTGTAAATGCACTGGGAGCGCCGATCGACGGCAAGGGAGATATTCCGGCGGACGATTACCGCCCGATCGAGCAGGAAGCGCCGGGCATTGTTGACCGTCAGTCGGTCAAGCAGCCGCTCGAGACCGGTATTCTGGCGATTGACGCCATGTTCCCGATCGGACGCGGGCAGCGGGAGCTGATTATCGGCGACAGACAGACCGGTAAGACGTCGATCGCAGTAGATACCATCTTGAACCAGAAGGGAAAAGATGTGATCTGTATTTATGTGGCGATCGGTCAGAAGGCATCGACCGTAGCAAAGCTTGTGAATACATTGACGAAGAATGATGCGATGGACTACTCCATCATTTTATCATCGACAGCCAGCGAGTCGGCATCGTTACAGTACATTGCACCGTATGCGGGAACCGCTATGGCAGAGTATTTCATGCATCAGGGCAAGGATGTCCTCATCGTATATGATGACCTCTCCAAGCACGCAGTGGCATATCGTGCACTGTCCCTTTTGCTGGAGCGTTCTCCGGGACGTGAGGCTTATCCGGGAGACGTATTTTATCTGCATTCCAGACTGCTGGAGCGTTCCAGCAAGCTTTCCGATGAGCTGGGCGGAGGTTCCATCACGGCGCTGCCGATCATTGAGACGCAGGCGGGCGATGTATCCGCATACATTCCGACCAACGTGATCTCCATCACAGACGGTCAGATCTTTTTGGAGAGTGATCTGTTTTTCTCAGGTATGCGTCCGGCAGTCAACGTCGGTCTCTCCGTATCCCGTGTCGGCGGTGCGGCGCAGACCAAGGCGATGAAGAAAGCGTCCGGTACGATCCGTATTGATCTGGCGCAGTATCGTGAGATGGAAGTGTTCACACAGTTTGCATCCGATCTGGACGACATGACAAAAGAGCAGTTACAGCACGGAAAATGCCTGATGGAGCTGTTAAAGCAGCCGCTCTGCCATCCGATGAGCCTGGCGGATCAGGTCATCACGCTGGTCGCTGCCAACAAGCGTCTGATGCTGGACGTAGACACGGCAAAGACGAAAGAATTCCAGCTGGGTATGTTAGATTACATCCATGTACAGCACGCGGAGCTTGTGACGAAGATCAACGAGGAAAAAGTGCTGGATGATGCGATTACGGAGCAGATTGTAGAGGCGGTCAAAGAATATAAGAGCAGGTGATAGAGCATGGCAAATACCAAGGAAATTCAAAAGCGAATGAAAAGTATCCGGGATACCATGAAGATTACAAGCGCCATGTATATGATATCCTCTGCCAAACTGCGCAGTGCCAAGCAGAAGCTTGAGCAGACGGAACCTTATTTCTATGCACTTCAGGGTTCCATTTCCAGATTCCTGCGCCACATTCCGGAGGTGCAGAACCGCTATTTTGACCAGAAGAAGGAGATCCCGGAGGAAGAAAAGCGGCGTGGATATATCGTGATCACTGCGGATAAGGGTCTGGCAGGAGCATACAACCACAACGTCATCAAGATGGCGCATGAGCTTTTCACGCAGGGCGAGAACAATAAGCTGTTTGTCGTCGGCGAGCTCGGACGTCAGTATTTTGCGAAAGAGGGTCTCGCGGTGGATGCGGAGTTCAAGTATACCGTGCAGAACCCGTCGCTTCACCGCGCGCGTGTCATTGCGGATCACGTCATGGATCTGTACGCGGAAAATGAGCTTGATGAGGTATATATCATCTACACAAAGATGGAAAACTCTTTTTCTATGAATGCGGAGAAGATGAAACTTCTTCCGCTTGTAAAGGAAGACTTCCTGCATCCTGCCCCGGCGGATATCTACCAGGAGGAGATCCGGGTGGAGTCATCCATGGAGGCGATTCTGGAGCATGTAGTACCGAACTATGTCACAGGATATATCTACTGTGCGCTGGTAGAGTCGTTTGCCAGCGAGCATAATTCCAGAATGATGGCAATGCAGGCGGCAACGGACAGCGCAAAGGACATGATACAGACACTGTCGATCGAGTACAACCGGGTACGGCAGGCGGCGATCACACAGCAGATCACAGAGGTGAGCGGCGGTGCGAAAGCGCAGAAGAACAAGAAAAAGAAATAAAGCGGAAGGGAGCTTGTATGAAGAAAGGGAAAATTGCACAGGTCATGGGACCTGTCGTTGACGTAGAATTTGAAGATAATGACCTTCCATATATTAAAGATGCGCTTGAAGTGGACAACAACGGAAAGCGCTGCGTGATGGAGGTTGCACAGCACATCGGCAATAATACCGTCCGCTGCATCATGCTCGCGGCAAGCGAGGGCTTATGCAAGGATATGGAGGTTATTGCCGAGGGCGGCGGTATCAAGGTTCCGGTTGGAAATAAGACCCTGGGCAGACTGTTTAACGTGCTCGGAGATACACTCGACGGAGGCGAAAGCCTTGACGGTGAGGAACACTGGGTGATTCACAGAGATCCGCCATCTTTTGAAGACCAGAGCCCGGTCGTTGAGGTGCTTGAGACCGGTATTAAGGTCATCGATCTTTTGGCACCGTATGCAAAGGGCGGTAAGATCGGTCTCTTCGGAGGTGCCGGAGTCGGTAAGACGGTATTGATTCAGGAGCTGATCCGCAACATTGCGACAGAGCATGGCGGATATTCCATTTTTACCGGCGTCGGAGAGCGTTCCAGAGAGGGAAATGACCTGTGGTCTGAGATGAAGGAATCCGGCGTACTGGATAAGACGGCGTTAGTGTTCGGACAGATGAACGAGCCGCCGGGAGCACGTATGAGAGTTGCTGAGACGGGACTTACGATGGCAGAATATTTCCGCGATGAGGAGCATCAGAATGTACTTCTGTTCATCGATAATATTTTCCGTTTTACACAGGCAGGATCTGAGGTATCCGCGCTGCTTGGACGTATGCCGTCCGCAGTAGGTTATCAGCCGACCCTGGCGACGGAGATGGGCGAACTGCAGGAGCGGATTGCCTCCACGAAGAACGGATCTGTTACTTCGGTACAGGCTGTTTACGTGCCTGCAGATGACCTGACAGACCCGGCTCCGGCGACGACATTTGCACATCTGGATGCCACCACGGTACTTTCCAGAAAGATCGTAGAGCAGGGTATTTACCCGGCGGTAGATCCGCTTGAGTCCAACTCCCGTATCCTCGAGGAGGACGTCGTTGGAAAAGAGCACTATGAGACTGCCAGAAGAGTACAGGAGATTTTACAGAAGTACACAGAACTGCAGGATATCATTGCAATTCTCGGTATGGAGGAGCTGTCCGAGGAGGATAAGCTCGTGGTATACCGTGCAAGAAAGATCCAGAAGTTCTTATCCCAGCCGTTCCACGTGGCAGAGAACTTTACCGGCGTGCCGGGCAAGTATGTGCCGCTTAAGGAGACGGTAAGAGGATTCAAGGCAATTATTGACGGTGAGATGGATGAGTATCCGGAAGCAGCGTTCTTCAATGTAGGTACGATCGATGATGTGATCGAGCGTGCGAAGGAGATGGGGGCATGAATACATTTAGTCTGAAAGTGATTGCCTGTGACCGTGTCTTTTTTGACGGAAGATGTGAGCAGGTCGTTCTGCCGCTGCATGACGGAGAGAAAGCAATCCAGGCGCATCACGAAAATATGGTGTTTGCCGTTGAGATCGGCGAGATCCGCATCACGGACGAAACAGGCGAGGAGATCGTGGGTGTGACAGGCACCGGATTTGCACAGATCATCAATAACCGTGCAATGGTGATTGTTGACACCTGTGAGTCCCCGGAGGAGATCGATGTGCGGCGTGCCGAGGAGGCAAAAGAGCGTGCACAGGAGCAGCTCCGCCAGAAACAGAGCATTCAGGAGTATTATCGTTCCAAAGCATCGCTGGCGCGCGCGATGTCGCGCCTCAAGGTCGGGAAAAAAGACCGTCCGACCGGATATTAAGAAGAAAAATGGTCTTGTGCAAGGTTCCGGCGGGTCTGAGAGAGAAAAAACGTCTCTCCAGACCCGCCGGGACCTTGTTATTATGCGCGTGGGAAGAAAAAAGGGCTGTTCGCGGGTCTGGGAATGAAAAACCAGCCCGTGAGACCCGAAAAGAAACTGATTTCGGGTCTGGGAGAGAAAAAGAGTGTCGCCAGACCCGGCGGAAGCCAAAATGCAGCCATGTAAGTCAAAAAAATAGAAGATTGTACGCAAAAACGGGTCTACAGAGAGAAAAAGTCCTCTGTAGACCCGTTTTGATCTTATGCACAACATCAGCAAACAATGATTGACCAAGAAAGCTCCTGTGGGTGCATGTAAGGCTCAGCCCTGCAGCTTGCCAGTCGATGTAACTTACAAATTTACCCAGTCGTTGCAGGTCACACAACGTTGCAGCCCAGCCAGTGTATGCAACGTACCTATCCATGCAGCCAGTCATTACAGATTACATACCGGTATATTGCCAGCCAGCCGATACAAGTATTAACGCACATGCCGTTGCAACTTACTTAAGCCCCACTGTAGCCAGTAATGCAACTTACTAGCCAGCTTATACGGCTTACTCATCGGTGCAGATTGCTTCCCCGCGCTGCTTACAGTACGAATAATGTACAGGTTGCCGGTGCAAGAGTCACTGTTCCGGCTTCCTGTGCTGCCGGAGTGAGTTCCGGAAGCGAATTGCCGGCACCCAGAACAAGTGGCTTGCCATTTAAAGTCATGACAGCGGCACGCACGTTGCCGCCCTCGCCGGCGAGTGTGTAGCGCTCTGCGCTCTTCGGAAGCTCTACGGTGGTTGCCTCTGTCAGCGAGTTGTTGATCACAAGATATACAACGCCCTCTTTTCCATCTTTGCGGGAATGTGCGAAGACATGTGCGCCCTCGCGGATTGGCTCTGCGGTATCGTAAACGGTCGTACCCATCAGGCGGTTCCACAACAATACGGCAAAATAGTTCGGGCGCGGATCAAATACTTCGCGGGCCAGGAAGCCGTAGTCGGAAGAAGCCAGTGTATTGTGGAAAATAACGCCGTCTGTGATCGCTGCGAATCCAGCGAGCTCGTTTAAGGTACGGAAAACATCCAGATACGTGGAAGCCCATGTATCACCGCCACCGCCTGCGTCGCCGGACTCCGTTACCCACATCTCGCCGCCCGGGCAGTATTTGTCGCGGAGTGGAGCATAGGTGCGCGCACAGTTTAATGCAACGTCCAGATACGCCTCGGTATGGGCGGTATCTGCCAGCCAGTGTCCGCTTGGCATCACGGAAGCAAGACGCTCGGATACACCGTTGTAATAATGGTAGCTGAATACGTCCAACGGCTCTTTGGTGTCCTCTAACAGGTCGGTTGTGGAGCAGTTCTCTCTTACAAGCTGCTCGATACCACCACTCTTGCTGTTGTCATCACCGCCATTGATGGTAAGACCCTCGCCAACACTGCTCGGTCCGATACAGATACATTCCGGATAGTTGGCGCGTACCCACGCGAAAAACAGATCCTGATCGCGGTGGTAATCAGCCGGTGTATAACCAGCCGGGAAGCCGGTATCCTCCATCATGTTCGGTTCGTTTGCGAACTCGGCGCCGTCGATCGGTACGCCGTGTTCTTTGCTCAGACGAAAAATCTTCTCCGCCTCACTCGGATTCCACGGTTCCTCTGCGGAATGCAGACCCGGGCAGTTCGCAACGGAAATCATCAGTTTCGCATCGATCGCTTTTACGAAGTCGAGCACACCAATCCACTGCTCCTTTGTCAGGACATTTAAGTAGCCCTCCGGAGCAATACCGCCTGTTGCATTGTCAAAATCATAGTAAGTCTTGGTTGCCCAGGTGCCGGACACACGCACCCATGCGGTTCCGAGCTCCTTTGCGAGGGAGCGGAGCTTCTCGTTGTACAGATCGATCGGTGCGTATACCTGCATCAGATCCTTGTACATTGCAGCAATGCCGTCTGCGCTCGGAGCGACATGGAATTCCTCGGTTCCTGCAACCTGCTCCGGTGTGTACGCTTTCCAGAAGGTGCCGCCGGTTACCTCGGCGAATTCTACATTATAAGACATCAGGCGCGGATTTACTTCGCGCAGCGCCTTTAAATTCTCGGGAACTAATTTTACAAACTGTGCCATAGAAATCATTCTCCTGTTCGTTTTTATTTGCCGGTGATCCGGATCCCCGTATCACCTTTGCATAAAAACAGCGTACCACAAAAATTGTATTGTGTATGCAGGAAAACAACTATTTACAAAAATTGTGCAAAAACAGGACAAAATCGTTCCCGCCCTTAGCGCTCAAATCTGCCGCTTGCCCCGCACGGAAGCACCAGACCGTTGCTGGAAACCGGCAGACCGATTTCATCTGCGGCGATATGACCACCGTGTTTTTTTAAGACGGTATTCATCATATAGCTGAGCACTGCCGGCTGAAGACCAGTGGTGTAGGAGTTGATCAGGAAAAACAGAGGATCGTCCGACAGCAACTGCTCACAGAGCTGCACCAGCGGATAGATGGCGTCCTCGATTTTCCAGATCTCACCCTTGGGTCCTCTTCCGTAGGAAGGCGGGTCCATAATGATCGCATCATAGTGGTTGCCGCGGCGGATCTCGCGCTCAACAAACTTTACGCAGTCGTCCACAATCCAGCGGATCGGGGCATCACCAAGACCGGAAGAGACGGCGTTTTCCTTCGCCCAGGTCACCATTCCCTTGGAGGCATCCACATGCGTGACGCTGGCACCGGCAGCAGCGGCGGCAATCGTGGCACCGCCAGTGTAGGCGAACAGATTTAACACCTTGATCGGACGTCCGGCGCTGCGGATCTTTTCGGAAAACCAGTCCCAGTTGGCAGCCTGCTCCGGAAACAGTCCGGTGTGCTTAAAACTGAACGGCTTTAAGTTGAAAGTCAGCTTGCCGTAATGGATGGTCCACTGCTGGGGAAGATCAAAAAATTCCCACTCCCCGCCGCCCTTGGCGCTGCGGTGGTAATGGCCGTTCATTTTGCGCCAGCCGCGCTCGGTCTTCGGCGTGTCCCAGATGACCTGCGGGTCGGGACGGACGAGAAGATAATCTCCCCAGCGCTCGAGCTTTTCTCCTTTTGAGCAGTCAATGACTTCGTAATCTTTCCAGTTATCTGCAATCCACATAGCAATCTCCATTCCTGTGTACTTCTAATTTAAAACTATAACAAATATATACCACAAGCCAGCAGAGGGCAAGGAAAAAGTAAAAACGTCTGCCTGCGGGCAGAGAAAAAGCCTTCGCCACGGCGCGGCGCAGGCATTAACGGATGCGGATACAGCATCCGGAGCAGGAAAAAGCCCATAAAAAGCCAATAAAAAACCGGTAGAAAAATATCTACCGGTTCAAAGCTGCGCAGCCCAAATTGCCGGCTGCACGTTATTTTTTACGCCAGGTGGACGGCATGAACAGAATCATGAGCGGGAAAAGCTCCAGTCTGCCGGCGAGCATGTCAAAAATCAGCACAACCTTGGAGAGCGGCGAGAAGATCGAAAAATTCTGCGCCGGTCCGACACGGTTTAAGCCAGGACCGATGTTGTTCAGACACGAGACGACTGCTGTAAAGTTCGTGGTAAAATCGAACTCGTCCAGGCTGATGATAAGCGTTGAAAGCATGAGCAAAATAAAGTAAATGACCAGAAAAACATTGGTAGAGCGCAGGGTGCTGTGTTCTACGACATGTCCGTCCATGCGGATCTTGCGGATCTCGCGGGGGTGGATAATCAGGGAAAGCTCTTTGCGGATGGTTTTGAATAAAATCACCAGCCGGGATACTTTCATACCGCCGCCTGTGCTTCCCGCACATGCGCCGACGAACATCAGCGTCACAAGAATCGTCTGGGAGAGTGCAGGCCACATGTCGAAGTCGGCAGTGGAATATCCGGTGGTGGTGATGATCGCACCGACCTGGAAAAAGGCATTCCGCAGCGCGTCCCTGGTATTTGCGTAAAGCGGGCGTATATTATAGGTAATCATTCCGACAGAAGCAAAGATCAAAAAGAGATACCAGCGCACTTCCTCGATGCGGAATGCATCCTTGATTCTGCGCGATAAAATACAAAAATAAAATGTGTAATTGATACCGCTTAAGATCATAAAAGTTGTGACCGTGTTCTGGATAGCAGGCGAAAAGCTTGCAAAGCTGTCGTTACGGAAACCGAAACCACCGGTGCCGGTCGTGCCGAAACTCGTCAGAAGAGACTCAAACAGCGGCATGCCGAGCGCACACAGAATGACAATCTCAAGGAGCGTGATGGCAAGGTAAATGCCGTATAATATTTTCGCGGTATCCTTGATGTGCGGAACCAGACGGCTGACGGAAGGTCCCGGGCTCTCCGCCTTCATGAGGTTGATCGTAGAGCCGCCCATCAGAGGCAGGATCGACATAATAAAGACGAACACACCCATGCCGCCGATCCAGTGGCTGAAACTGCGCCAGAAAAGGCTGGCATGCGACAGGGACTCGACATCGGAGAGAATACTTGAACCGGTCGTGGTAAAACCGGAGACCGTTTCAAACAGGGCGTCTACATAATATGGAATGTCGCCGTTCCACACGAAGGGGATAGCGCCGAAAATACTCATAACGATCCAGCTCAAGGCGACAGTAACAAACCCCTCCCTTGTATACACGGTCGAGGAAGACGGTTTTTTATGTGTGAAAACAATCCCTAAAACCAGACAGATTGCAGCGGTAATGACAAATGGAATGCCGGCCTCCTCCTGATAGATCAGCGAGACCAGCGCCGGGAGCATCAGAAACGCGCTCTCAAATTGTAAAATATAGCCCAGAATATATAAAACCATGGAATAATTCATTGCAGGTTAATCCTCCAGAATCTCTTTGATGTCGGAGATGCGGTATCCGGAAATGACGACCAGAACGGAGTCTCCGGCGAGCATCATATCCTGTCCACCCGGCAGAATGACCTTGCCGTTGCGGTAGATGCAGCAGATTAAGGTGTTCTTCCGGAAATTCAGATCCTGCAGCGGAATGCCTGCGACGGCAGAATTCTCCTTGATGATGAATTCCAGAGCCTCGGCTTTTCCGCCGGCAAGCTTGTAAAGCGTCTCCACGTTGCTGTTGATGGAATTCACTGTGGAGCGCACATATTTTAAAATGTAATCAGCGGTAATGACACGCGGATAAATAATACTTCCCAGATTCATCTCGTTGATGACGGAGTTAAAGCTACTCCGGTTGATCTTGGTCACCGTTTTTGCATTGGAGACATCGTTGGCGTACAGCGACAGCAGGATGTTTTCCTCGTCAAGACCAGTGAGAGCTGCAAAACCCTGCGCCTGCTCTAAGCCCTCCTCGGACAGCAGATCCTGATCGGTGGCATCACCGCAGATGATTGTCGCCTCCGGAAGCAGCTCGCTTAAAACGTCGCAGCGGGACGGATTGATCTCGATGATCGTCACACGGATGCCCGACTGGATGAGAATCTTTGCGAGGTAAAAGGAAACCTTACCGCCGCCAGCGAGAATGGCATTGCCGACGCGGTTCTTGACGATGCCGATCTTACGGAAAAAGTCAATGGCGTTGCGGCGCTCGGAAGCGATTGCGACGGTATCTCCGGCGCGGAATTCAAAATCACCGTTCGGGATGATGACCTCGCTGCCGCGGATGACGGTACACACCAGCACGTTGCTGTGCAGGGTCTGGTGCAGATTGAACAGCTTTAAATGAATCAGCGGGGAATTCTCGCTGACTTTAAAGTGAAGCAGCTCTACATGCCCCTTTGCAAAAGAATCCACACGGATGGCGGAAGGAAACTGAAATACTCTTGAAATCTCGTTGGCTGCCGTCAACTCAGGATTGATAATCATGGCGAGCCCGAATTCCTTTTTCAGGAAGGCGATCTCGCCGTTGTAGATCGGATTGCGCACGCGCGCGATGGTCTGGCAGTGGCCGGTCTTCTTGGCAATCACGCAGCACAGAAGGTTTTTCTCATCATCTCCGGTAACTGCGATCAAAAGATCGGCAGTGGCGATACCCGCTTCCAGCAGTGTCTTATGGTTGATGCCGTTCCCCACGATGCCCATCACATCCAGACGGTCGGTAATATATTGAACCTTTTCCGGCTTTTCATCAATGACAACAATATTGTGATCTTCGTTGCTGAGCTGTTCGACAAGCGTAAAACCAACTTTTCCACAGCCTACGATAATAATGTCCATAGAAATCTCCTTAAAGAATAATCTAAATCATTATAGCATATACAAATTGTTTTTGGGAAAAAAAGCGTAGAAATTGGCAAAATCTTAATGATAAAAACAATTTTTTAAAGAAAACGCCCGCGCGGACAGTTCTTGTGTTTTAAATGAGGGTACGCTACAATGAGTGACAGAGAACTAAATGACAGGAGAGGAAAGAGGAGTTTATGCTGGAACAATTAGTGGAGTGTGAGAACCGGCTTTTAGAGGAACAGAGACGGTTCAATGAGTTACTGCTTGCCTGGCGGTCCGGGGATCTGGGGGACGATCTTACACGGATGAAGATTGATCAGATGCAGAGGGAAGTGGATGCGCTGGGACGACAGCTGACGGCGCTGCGCACAGTGATCGCGGCACAGGCAGACCGTGAACGGGCGGGATACCGTCAGGGGGCGATGCCGAAGGCGGCGTATGGATGGCCGGCGTATGGACAGCCGGGGGCAGCGGCACAGCCGTGGGATCAGACAATGTCGCGGGCGGCAGCGCAGACAGCGGAGCCGGGAAAACCGCAACAGGCGTATCAGCAGACACCGCCGCGGCCGGTGGCAGCACAGGCGGGATACCAGCAGGCATCCGGGAAGCAGGATCTGGAAAAAACGATCGGCAGGGCGATTCTGCCGGTCTGCGCTGCAGGACTGATCTTCCTGAGTCTGGTGTTTTTTGCGATGCTGGTGCTGCCGTATCTTAGCCAGGGAGTAAAGATGGTTCTGATGTATACCGTCAGTGCCGCGATCACGCTGGCAGGAGGAATTCTTGTGGCACATGACCGCAGGAATAAAGCATTTCTTGGGCTGCTGGGCTGCGGCATGGGAGCGTGGTATCTCTCGCTGTTTTTAAGTGATTTTTATTTCCATGCAATAAACGACGGCATACTTTATCTGGGACTGCTGGTGTGGGCGGTGGTTCTGTGTGTGCTGTCACGTCTGCGGTCGAATCTCTTCCTTATCATAGGGCAGATTGGTGTGGGCATCTCATTGATTCTCGGCGTGCTCATGTGTAACTGGACGGAGGATGCGGAAAGGTTTCTGATTCTTTCTATATATTATGCGGTAACGCAGACCATCTTTTTCGTGTCCCACCTGCGGAGAGAATATTACCGCAATGCGGTGAATCTTGTGTCGTGGAGCATCGGGCTGCTCATTCTGGTGTTTGGAGCAGCTGCTTCCTATACGGAAGGCTCCGCAGCGGGTACGGCTTCAGCGGTATTGCTTCTTGTGCTTGCGGCGGTTCCGGTACTGCTTGGCTGCATCTTGGCAGAAATGGATGAGAATGGAAAACTGCTTGGCGGTATCGTGGGGGCACTGTGTATCTTCATTTTCAGCGGACTGTTTTTGAACCGGTTTACCGGAGCGGCGCTGCTCTTACTGGTATTTGGCATTGCAGTTCTGGCGCTGCTGGAATTCCGGCGGCCCGGGGATCTGTCCGCGGGGACGGTTCTGCTTGAGGTGGCTGTTTTTGCGCAGATGTTCTTTGCGGGAGTTGCCGCGCCGTATTTCGGAGAGTATGTATCGACGGGACTTCTGGCGGAGGCGTGCCTTCTGTACGGTTTCCTGCGAAAAAGAAAAGCATACCGGGCGGCTGCGCTCGGCTATGGCATCCTGCTGTTGCTGATCCCGATGAACGGGGGCATGAGAACAGTCTGGGGACTGGTATTCTTCGGCAGCGCGGTGCTGCTGATTGGGTTCTGCAGGGAACAGTATGAAACCTGGATGAAGATCTGTGGTTATCTGATGTTTTTGGCATTCCTGTCAGAAACGGCGGTGTGGGGAACGGATCTGGCAGCGGTCGCAGATGTTTACCTGAGCGATCTGATCTGTTTTATGCCGATTGTGCTCTGCAATATTCTGGCGGCGAAAGTTCCGCTGTTTCGCAGAAATCCAAAGACGGGAGAGGAAGAAAAAGCATTCGCGGCGGTAACGATGGCCGTGCAGGCGCTCCTTATTGCAGCGGTTCTGGTTCTGATGGGAAAACCGGACGCGCCGGTGCTTCACCTTATCTATATGCTTTTGGGACTGGTGCTCGTGTGCACCAATACCTACAGCCTGCTGATAAGGAAGGACGGAGACTGGTGGGGAATTTACGTGGCGTTAAAGCTGCTGCTGTTTGCATCGGTCGCACTGCACTCCTATGGGGTGCCCGTGTTCGTGAACGATGTGACGGGCATTGTGATTGCGTTCTGCTGTATCGTGGCGGGATTTCTGGCGGAAATGCGGATGAAGAGAAAATATAAGGCGCTGCGGGTCTGCGGACTGGTTCTGGTGCTGCTGTGCGTTGTAAAACTGGTGCTCGTGGACATCCGCTACGACAATGTGCTGCTCCGGGCGGCGGGATTTTTTGTCGGAGGCATCCTTTGCTTTGGTATCAGTCTTGTATACAATCTGGTCGACAAGTGGATGGGGCGGCGCGAAAATGCAAAAAACTGAAAAAAATCCTTGCAATTCGCGGTTTCATCGTGTATACTATGCATTGCTGTGACATTGATAGCGTTGAAGCGTGAGGTTGCTGCAGAGCATTGCAGGTTTTCCGTGGAGCGAATGTCAAGTTAGGAAACTGGCGACAAGTCACTGTATCACGAATAGAATTTGTCCGAAGGACAGAGGGATGGCGTGTAGGAAGCGCGGGCTTCTTTGTGGGCGTGAGTCCATGATACACGCGGGTATGTGTGCAGTCACCGCTTGTCGTACAAAAAGCGATTACATCGCTTGTAAAAGTGCGAAAAGGAGGCGACTTTTTTTATGGCAAGTCAAGTAATGAGAATCACTCTGAAGGCTTATGATCACAAGTTAGTTGATTCATCAGCACAGAAAATCATCGAAACTGTAAAGAAGAACGGATCACAGGTGAGCGGACCGGTACCTCTTCCTACTAAGAAGGAAGTAGTTACAATTCTTAGAGCTACTCACAAGTACAAAGATTCCCGTGAACAGTTCGAGCAGAGAACTCATAAGAGACTGATTGATATCGTTACACCAACTCAGAAGACTGTTGATGCTTTATCACGTCTCGAAATGCCAGCAGGTGTTTACATCGACATCAAGATGAAACAGAAATAATTTTACGTCCTATAGCTAGTATGATTATCCAGGCTAGAACGTAAGACATTTTGAGAGGGTAATCCGCTGTAGACTAGAATGATTGCATCAGATGTTTGAAGCAATCCGCTGTAGAAAATTAGGAGGAAGACGAAATGAAGAAGGCTATTTTAGCAACAAAAATCGGTATGACTCAGATCTTCGCAGAAGATGGTGAATTAATTCCGGTTACAGTATTACAGGCTGGACCTTGTGAAGTAACACAGGTTAAAACAGTTGAAAATGACGGTTACAGTGCCGTACAGGTTGGCTTCCAGGATATGAGAGAAAAGTTATCCACAAAGCCAATGAAAGGACATTTCGAAAAAGCAGGAGTATCTGTTAAGAGATTCGTCAGAGAATTTAAATTAGACGATGCAGAGAATTACGAATTAGGTCAGAAAATCACAGTTGATGTTTTTGAAGCTGGTGATAAAGTTGATGCAACTGCTATTTCAAAAGGTAAAGGTTTTCAGGGAGCTATCAAGAGACATGGACAGCATACAGGTCCTAAGACACATGGTTCTAAATACCATCGTCATGCAGGATCAAACGGTATGGCATCTGACCCATCCAAGGTAATGAAAGGCAAGAAGATGCCTGGACAGATGGGACATGTACAGATTACTATCCAGAATCTTGAAGTAGTTAAAATAGATGCAGAAAATAATGTTATTTTAGTAAAAGGATCCGTTCCAGGACCTAAGAAGTCTTTAGTAACATTAAAAGCAGCAGTTAAAGCGTAGGCGCTTAAGGAAGGAGGACTTACAAATGGCATCAGTATCTGTTTATAATATGGAAGGTGCTCAGGTTGGTACAATCGAATTAAGCGATTCTATCTTTGCAGTGCCTGTGAATGAACATTTAGTACATCAGGCTGTTGTAGCACAGCTTGCAAATAAACGCCAGGGTACTCAGAAGGCTAAAACACGTTCTGAAGTAAGAGGCGGCGGAAGAAAACCATGGAGACAGAAAGGAACAGGTCATGCAAGACAGGGATCTATCCGTGCTCCACAGTGGACAGGCGGCGGAGTTGTATTTGCTCCAACACCAAGAGATTATTCCGTAAAGATGAATAAGAAAGAAAAACAGCTCGCAATGAAATCTGTTTTAACATCTAAAGTTAATGAGAGCAAATTCATCGTATTAGATGAGTTAAAATTAGCTGAGATTAAAACAAAACAGATCAAAGCAGTTTTAGATAATCTCAAAGTTGAGAAGGCTTTAATCGTAACAAAAGAAAAAGACGATGTTGTGGTTAAGTCAGCTAACAACTTACCTAAAGTAGCAACTACTGCATTAAACAACATCAACGTATACGATATTCTTAAATACGATACAGTTGTTGTTACAAGCGAGGCAGTTGCAGCAATCGAGGAGGTATACGCATAATGGCAGATTTAAAATATTATGACGTCATCTTAAAGCCAGTCGTTACTGAAAAAAGTATGACTGCTATGGGCGAAAAGAAATACACATTTTACGTAAATCCAGATGCAACTAAGACTCAGGTTAAAGAAGCAGTTGAGAGAATGTTCGAGGGTGCTAAAGTTGCTAAAGTTAACACAATGAACTTAAATGGTAAAAAGAAAAGAAGAGGCATGGTTTACGGAAGAACTGCTGCTAAGAAAAAAGCCATTGTTCAGTTAACACAGGATAGTGCAGATATTCAGATTTTTGAAGGTCTGTAAGATTTAAAGATAACAGGAAATTATACGCATAAAAGCGTGATATCAAATATTCGGAAACGAAAGGAGTGAAAGTAATGGGAATCAAAACTTATAACCCATATACACCTTCCAGAAGACATATGACCGGTTCTGATTTTTCAGAGATCACAAAGAAAACTCCTGAGAAATCTCTCACCTATTCTTTAAAGAAAAATTCCGGCCGTAACAACCAGGGTAAAATCACAGTTAGACATCGTGGCGGCGGTGCTAAGAAGAAATATAGATGGTATTCCAGCAAAAGTTGTTGCTATCGAATACGATCCAAACAGAACAGCAAACATTGCTTTAATCTGTTACGTAGATGGACAGAAGTCCTACATTATTGCACCTAATAAATTAGAGGTTGGCACAACAATCATGAACGGTCCAGACGCTGAAATTCATATTGGAAACTGCCTTCCACTTGAGAATATCCCAGTTGGTACAGAAATTCACAACATTGAGATGCATCCTGGAAAAGGAGCTCAGTTAGTTCGTTCCGCTGGTAACTCCGCACAGCTTATGGCTAAGGAAGGAAAATATGCAACATTAAGACTTCCATCCGGAGAAATGAGAATGGTTCCTTTAAACTGTCGTGCTACAATCGGTCAGGTTGGAAACATCGAACATGACCTTATCAACATTGGTAAAGCAGGACGTAAACGTCACATGGGAATCCGTCCTACAGTTCGTGGTTCTGTTATGAACCCTAACGATCATCCACACGGTGGTGGAGAAGGTAAGGCTAGTATCGGTCGTCCAGGTCCATGTACTCCATCGGGTAAAC
>OHYO01000437.1_pt1 | contig 18237 bp, 9 predicted proteins | sample 1580291 | NCBI WGS metagenome assembly OHYO01 (sample SAMEA3882526, study PRJEB24775) | human gut metagenome | biome: human-associated habitat; feature: intestine environment; material: feces | place: Netherlands | collected 2009/2010
AGCGTGCGTATCGTGGGCAGCCTGGGTGCCAAGATGCCTTCGGAGGACGGCTCGGGCGTCGACGGCACGCTCGGCACGTTTAGGACCTATACCGTTTTGGTCGATGCCGACGACGTACGGCTCGAGAACCTCACGATCGAAAACGATGCGGGCGATGGGCGCGAGGTCGGTCAGGCGATTGCCCTGTATGCCGATGGCGACTGTCTGGTTGTCGATGCCTGCTGCATTAAGGGACACCAAGACACGCTGTTTTTGGGTCCGCTGCCGCCGCATGAGGCCAAACCGGGCGGGTTCATAGGACCCAAACAGTATGCGCCGCGCCGGGTGGGACGCCAGTATTTTCGACGTTGCCGGATCGAGGGCGATGTCGACTTTATCTTTGGCGGCGCGCGTGCCTACTTTGAGGGGTGCGAGATTCGCTCGCTCAACCGCGATATGGATGTCAACGGGTATGTAACGGCAGCCTCCACGCCTAAAGGCGAGCCGTACGGATTTGTGTTTCATGGTTGTTCGTTTACAGCTCCGGATGGCGTGGCGCCGGATTCGGTCTACCTAGGCCGTCCTTGGCGCGAATGGGCGCAAACTGCGCTGATCGATTGTTGGCTAGGGCGACATATCAAGCGCGAAGGCTGGTGGGATTGGAATAAACCGGCGGCGCACAACTGCGCGCAGTATGCTGGCGCGATCCTGTATGGGCCGGCGGGCGATACTACCGGCTGGGTGCCGTGGACGAATGAACTCGATGTGATGGCTGCCGCCGGGTACGCTCGCGAGCAGGTGCTTGCCGGTGTGGATGGCTGGGATCCCGAGGGCGGCGACGGTGATGCGGTGGAGACGGCTGGGCTATCTGCCAATGGTCGCACCGTGCACATCGAGACGTACTGCGAAGACGAGCCTGCGCTGCGTGCCCGGCTGAAGCGCGAAGGGCGCTCGGCGGCATTTGCGGGCAAGACTCCTGCAGATTTTGAGGCGTGGAAGATTGCGACCAGGACTCGTCTGTACGATGTTTTGGGCCTTTCGCTTATGGACCGCGTCCCGATTGAGATTCGTGAGCTCAGCCGCGTGCGGGTTGCCGGCGGCATTGTGCGTACTCATGCGATGCTGCAGGTTGAGCACGATGTGTGGATGCCGTTTTACCTGTTGGAGCCGTCTCATCCGAAGCTTGATGGACGGGGGCTTAAGCGTTGCTATATCTGCCCGCATGGCCATCAGGGAGCAGGCGCCGCAAGTGTTGCGGGCGTGACGGGCGTGCCGGCGGTCGATGATGCTGTGCGTAAGTTCAATTACGACTACGGTCTGCGTTTGGCACGCATGGGTTACGTGACCGTCTGCCCTGATGCGCGCGGTTGGGGATACCGTCGTGACTGGAAGGGTCAGGGCGATGACGAGAACAGCTACCTGCGCGGTACGTGTCTGAATCAAGCACGTATGGCCGAGCCGCTGGGTCTTACGGTTGCGGGCCTCAACGCCTGGGATAACATGCGTCTGATCGATTACCTAGAGGCGCGCGGCGACATTGCCATGGACGACCTGGGCTGTTTTGGCTTTTCGGGCGGCGGATACATGACGCTGTATCTGGCGGCGCTCGACCCACGCGTATGCAAGACGTTTGTCTCGGGCTACCTGTACGGTGTCGATGATTCGCTGCTGCACCTCAACGGCAATTGCAGCTGCAACTACACACCCGGACTTTGGCGCTTACTCGACATGGGTGATATTGCCTCGCTCATCGCGCCACACCCGCTGCTGGTGCAAAGCTGCGAAGAGGATCATCTGAACGGTTCGCGCGGGCTGAAAAATGTTGACGAGCAGCTCGAGATCGTGCGCGATGCCTATAAGTTGCTGGGTCGCAGAGATGGCCTGCGGCACGAGGTGTGTCCGGGTGAACACCATCTGGGCGTGGCACATCTTGCCGAGGATATCGAATGGCTCGATTCGCACGTTGCGGAATGCGCCCGTGCATAGCCCCTCGGCATGCTGCGAATAAACGGTACGTTCCTGTATGACCGCCGATGGGCGGATGAGGAGAAGATTATGGAAACGAAGAGTTTGAGTGAATCGACCATTTGCTGCTTTGGCGATTCGACCACATGGGGCGATAACGGATGCGGCGCAGGCGGCAACGACATCTCGTGGACTTCGCATTTGGGCGCGTTGCTGGGAGGTGCAGTCGTCGAGAACTTTGGAATCAAGGGTTCGCGTATCGCCATCAAGGCCGACCGTACCGATTCGTTTGTCGAGCGCCTGGACGGTATCGACGATGCGGCCGATATCTACATCGTCTTTGGCGGCGTCAACGACTTTAGCCGCAACGTGCCGCTTGGCGAGTTGGGCAGCACCGATGCGCATGAGTTCTATGGTGCGGTCGACTATCTGATCCGAACCATCACGGCGCGCTCACCTCAGGCAAAGCTCGTGTTTATGACGCCATGCAAGACGAGTGGTAAGCACGAGAAGGATATCCCGGCAAGCGATGAGGCGAACCATTTGGGTCTGACGCAAGACGCCTACGTGCGAGCGATGCTGGAGGTCTGTGACCGTTACTCCGTTCCGGTGATTGACCTGTATGCGCAAAGCGGCATCAGCCCGTTTTTGCCGGAGCACCGCGAGCTCTATATGCCGGACGGTCTGCATTACAGTCCTGCCGGCTATGAGCGCCTGGCGCATCGCATCGCCGCGGGTCTCACCGCCGTTTGCCGCTAAAAGTCTGCCGTTTGCGGGGAATATAGGGTTAACGTTCACCCTATATTCCCCGTTCGCGTTACACTAGGGGTAACGTTCACCTATCGTTTATGTCAGAGGGGACAGCAATGGGTTGCAATCAAATCCTGGACCGTTATATCGAGCAGTTGATCGAAACCTCTACGCCGCAGGCGCCGGCTTGGAATATCGAAAAGATTCGCGCCGGCAAGGAGAACACCTGGAACTATATCGACGGCTGCATGATCAAGGCGCTCATCGAGCTGTACGAGATCACGGGTGAGCAGCGCTACCTGACCTTTGCCGATGACTACATCGATTTCTTTGTCCAGGACGACGGTACCATCAAGCATTACAACCCGCAGGAGTACAACCTCGATAACGTCAATGCGGGCAAGACCCTCTACAAGCTGTATGACCTGGTGGGCAAGCCCAAGTACCGTGCCGCCATGGACACCATCTACCGCCAGCTCGAGACCCAGCCGCGCACCAAAGAAGGCGTGTTTTGGCACAAGGCCGTCTATCCCAACCAGATTTGGCTCGATGGCATGTACATGGCACAGCCGTTCTACATGCAGTACGAGCTGAGCTTCCACAACCGTCGTGCCTGCTCGGACAGCTTCCATATGTTCCAGGTCGTGCATGACCTGATGCGCAACCCCCTCAATGGTCTGTACTATCACGCTTACGACGCGAGCCGCAAACAGTTCTGGTGCGACCCGGTCACCGGCCTTTCGGCTAACTTCTGGCTGCGCGCCGAGGGCTGGTTTGCCATGGCACTCATCGATACCTGGGAGCTCATGCCGCCTTCGATGTCAGCCGAGAAGGACGAGATTCGCAAGATGTTCCACGACCTGATCGATGCCATGCTGCCGTATCAGGACGAGAAGACCGGCATGTGGCATCAGGTCATCAACCTGCCCAATATCGCCCCCAACTACCTGGAGGAGTCTGGTAGCGCGATTTTTGCCAATGCCATCATGAAGGGCGTGCGTCTAGGCGTGCTGGGCGAGCGTTACTACCAGTACGGCCGTCGCGCCTTCGACGGCATCTGCGAGACCTGCCTGTCCGAGCATGATGGGCAGCTGGCGCTCGACAACATCTGCCTGGTCGCGGGCTTGGGAAACACCGCGCACCGCGAGGGCACGTTTGATTACTACATGAGCGAGCCCGTGGTCAAAAATGATGCAAAGGGTGTGGCGCCGCTGGTGCTTGCCTATATCGAGACCATGCATCACGACAAGCTGGCCGGTAAGCGCGATCCGCTCGCCCCCTCGGGCGTGTGCTCCATCGAGGACCCGTTTGGCGGATACACCCCGGGCATCAACGCTCATAAGGGATGTGAATAACGTGGGGGCTATTACTCCGGGTGTGCGTTTGCACGACCTTCCGCAGGGGACCGTCGAGGAACGCATTCGCATGGCGGGAGAGCTGGGCTTTTCGTGCATTCAGCTGCCGAGCAAGGTGCTCTACGCATCGATGGGGATCGATCGAGGCGGCCTGACCCGCGAGCTTGCCGACCATTTGCGTGCGGTGCTCGACGAGGCGGGCGTTTCGGTCGCCGTGCTCGGCTGCTATAAGAATTTGGCGACGCCCGATCGCCAACAGCTCATGGATAACATTGCCGAGTACGAGGCATGCCTGAACTTTGCCCAGATGCTCGGCGGATGCCCGGTTGGCACCGAGACCGGTCGCCCCAATGCGCAGAACCGCGTTGCTGACGACCGCATGACCGATGGGGCACTCGAAGCGTTTACAGACGGGCTTGCACGCGTCTGCGATCGGGCCGAGGCCGTGGGCGGGCAAATTTTGATCGAGCCCGGTTGGAACGAGACGGTTAATACTCCGGATCGCTGCCGTGAGGTGCTGGAGCGCGTCTCGAGCCCGTCGCTCGGCGTGATCTACGACCCGGTATCGCTGCTGCACCCCAGTGTCGTTGACGAAGCGCAGGAAATCACCGCGCGCATGCTCTACTTATGCGGCAGTAAGATCCGCGTGCTGCACGCCAAGGATTTTGAGATCGTTGATAACGAGGACGGAGCCGGATGGTGCGACGGTACGGGTTCACGTCTGGTGTGTCATGGCGTGGGCGAGACGGGCCGCTATGACTTTGAGCCCGTAGTGGCCTGGGCGGCTGCCGCCTGCCCTGGGATTCCCTGCGTGGTCGAGAACAGTGTGCCGGCGACGGCGGCTGACTGCCTGGCGACACTCGAGCACATGTCCGCTCGCTGCGGGGCTTCGCATCGCGAGTTATAGCATTGGCTTTTGCTGTGTCGGCAGATTGAGATTACCTGTATGGGGGCGGCGGTGAAGGGTCTTTATCGTCGCCCCCATTGGATTGCATTAAAAAGGGGAGTTGCGTGGCTATCCACATTGTCGAAGAGGCGAATCGTTGCCTAGGTTGTAAAAGGGCATTCTGTCAGCTTAAGGGCTGCCCGGTTCAGACGCCTATTCCGCAGGTCATCGACCTGTTCAAACAGCGTCGTCTAGAAGAGGCGGGCGAGCTACTGTTCCAGAACAATCCCATGAGCGCGGTCTGCTCCATGGTTTGCAACCATTCGGGCCAGTGCGAGGGTGCTTGCATCCAGGGCCGCAAGGGCACACCCGTGCATTTCTCGAGCATCGAGAACTATATCTCCACGGCATATTTGGATCGTAAGGAGTGGAAGCCCGCACCGTCGTGCGGTAAACAGATTGCTGTGGTCGGTTCCGGTCCCGCTGGTATTACCGTGGCCATTAAGATGGCCCAGCTGGGCTGTGCCGTCACGGTATTTGAGCAGCGCCCCGAGATCGGCGGTGTGCTGGAGTATGGTATCCCCGAGTTCCGCCTGCCCCGTGCGCTCGTGCAAAAGTATCGCCACGTGATGTGCTCGCTCGGCGTGCGCGTGCGCCCCTCGACCACCATCGGTGGCGCGCTGCATATCGACGACCTGCTGCGCGACGGCTACGATGCGGTTTTTGTTGGCACCGGTACCTGGCGAGCTCGCAAACTGGGTATTCCCGGCGAGTCGCGCGGCAACGTGCTGTTTGGCATCGATTACCTGGTCGATCCTGCGAGCGTGGCAATCGGGCAGAACGTGGCGGTCATCGGTGCCGGCAATGTTGCCATGGATGTTGCCCGCACAGCCCTGCGCTCGGGCGCTCGCAAGGTCACCGTGTATGCCCGCTCGCGCCATATCTCGGCCATCGATGATGAGGTGGAGCTGACCGAGCTCGATGGTGCCGAGATTGTGTGCGGCAAGGCGATCTGTGCCATCGACGATAACGGTCCGGTCTTCGAGACGGCTATCTTCGACGAGGAGAATAACGTGGTGGGGTACGAGGAAGAGCTCGACCATGCGTCTGCCGACACAGTTGTGATTGCGGCTTCGCAGGTGCCCAAAGACAAGCTTGTGCTTACGACGGGTGGTCTGGAGACCGACCATCGCGGCCTGCTTTCGGTCGACGAGAACGGCATGACCACCGTGCCCGGCGTCTTTGCCGCCGGCGACGTGGTTAACGGCCCGCTGACGGTTGTTCACGCCGTAGCTGGCGCCAAGCTCGCCGTCGAAGGCATGACTACCTATCTGGGCCTCTAACTCCATCCCACCCATCAGTTGCGGTGAAATACGGACTGTTTTGGCTGCCAAAAGCCTCATCTACTCCGTATTCCACCGCAACTTTTTGTGGGGTGGGCTAGAGACGCTGCATGCGGTACCCGACACCCATGTGCGTCTGAATCATCTTGGGGTGAGAGGGGTCTGCCTCGATCTTCTTGCGCAGGGTGCGCATGAACACGCGCAGGCTCGCCAGATCGCTGTCCCAGCTCGTGCCCCATATCTCGCGGGTGATGAAGGTGTGGGTGAGCACCTTGTCGACGTTTTTCGCCAGAAGGACGAGCAATTTGTACTCGGTTGGGGTGAGCGAGAGCTCGCGTCCGTCTTTCGTCGCGTATCCTGCGGCGTAGTCGATATGCAGCGGACCGTTGTCGAACGTGCTCGCTTCTGTCGACTCGCTCGACGCCATCGAGGAGCGCCTCAAATTCGCACGGACGCGCGCGAGCAACTCATCCACAGAAAAGGGCTTGGTGAGGTAGTCGTCTGCCCCCGCGTCAAGTGCTGCAATCTTGTCGGAATCTTCGGTGCGCGCCGAAATGACGATAATGGGGACTGCCGACCAGCTTCGGATCTTCGTGATGACCTCGATACCGTCAATGTCGGGAAGGCCGAGGTCGAGCATGATGAGGCTGGGGCCGTGCGACACCGCATCCATGATGGCGGCTTGGCCGTTGCAAACCTTGCTCACGACATAGCCGTGGAGGTCAAGCGCGGTCGAAACGAGGTTTTGAACGGTCGGGTCATCTTCGACCAGGAGGATGCGTGGCTTAGCGGCATTATTCATGAATCTCAATCTCCTCGGCGGGCAGGGTAAAACGGAAGACAGCCCCATGGGGGTGGTTGTCGCGAACTTCGATGACGCCGCCATGCGCCTCCACGATGGAGCGGCAGAGCGACAGGCCAAGGCCGATGCTTCGACGCGAATCCACGGGCCGCGTATTGCTTGAGGTGAAGAAGCGCTCAAAGATATGAGGCTTGTCGCAGTCTGCCACACCCGGCCCATCGTCTGCGACGTCCACCACGACGAACGCGCCCTCGCGACGTGCACTGATGGTGACAGTCGAGTCCTCGGGCGTGTATTTGAAGGCGTTCATGATGAGATTCGTAAGCACCTGCATGATGAGATGGACGTCGATGCGTACCAGCAGGATGTCGTCAGTGTGCTCGATGGTGACGGCACGTCCATGCGATGCTTGGGCGACATGGCTGAGGGCGGCCTCGATGACCTCGTCGATGAGCTCGGATGTCAAGTTGAGGCGAATGGTGCCGTCCTCGACGCGTGTGATGGCGAGGAGGTTCTCCACGGTATCGATAAGCCAGAGGGAGTCGTCGTAGATGGCATCGGCAAGATCGCAGCGTTGTTCGAGGCTGAGCTTCTCGTCGCTCTTCCGAAGGATTGCCGCAGATCCGGATATAGCCGTGAGGGGTGTCCTCAAATCGTGGCCGATGGAGCGCAAAAGGTTGGCGCGCAGCTGCTCGTTTTTCGCCAAGACCGCAGCCTCTTCGCGCTCTTGCGCCGCCCGGTCGCTTTCGAGCGCCAAGGCGCATTCACCTACGATAGATAGGACGATCGAATGCTCGAAGGCTTCGATCTCGCGCCCCTCCAGGGCGATGCCGATGACACCGAATACCTTGTCGCCGGTGCGAACCGCGAGGTAGAGACAGCGCGCCTCAGGCAGGGTCCGCGTGCTTGCGCCCGCGCGCTTGTTGTTGGTGTAGGTCCAGGTTGCAACGGCGCGCTCGTAGTCGGTGAGCAGCGACGCGGATCGGTTTTCGGAGCCAGCGGACTCATAGAGCGCCTTGCCGAGCGTGCCGTGTTCGGCGGTGTAGAAGACCACGTCGAGTTTTAGCAGTTTGATGAGTTGGTTCATGGCGACGCGGGCGCACTCCTCCGCGCTATGGGCTTGCTGCAAGAGCTGGTTCGTTTCGAGGAGTACGCGCGTTTTGAATGCGTTCTCGGCGGAGGTACGGGCGTTGTCGGCGATGCGTGCAGTTAACTCGCCGGCGACCATAGCGGTAGCGAACATGATGCCGAACGTGACCAGATAGCTTCGGTCGTAGCTGGCGAGCGAAAACAGAGGCGTGACGAAGCAGAAGTTGTAAAGCACTACAGAGAGCACGCTCGATACGATCGTGCAGATACGCCCCGTCGTGGTGACGGCGGTCAGCAGGGCCGTGAGGATATAGAGGGATATGATGCTGGAATCGGCAAATCCCAGATGGCGGAAAGCCGTGCCGATCGCCGTGGCGACAAGAGAGAGGGCCAGCGTGCGAAGCACGTTTCGGCTGCTGGGCGGCTGCAGGGCGAGTGCACGGCGGCGTCCTTTGGGCCGGGAGGGCGGAGTCGACTGGTCTGGAATGATGTAAATGTCGAGGTTCGGGGCGAATGTTATGAGCTGTTCTACGAGAGATTTGCGGCCAAAGAGGGCCTGACGGACGCTGCTGCGCTCGCCCGTGCGCCCCATGACGATCTTCGAAATACCCGACAGGCGCGCGAACTCGGAGATCTGAAACGCGATGTCGTCGCCATAGACGGTTTCCATATGTGCTCCGAGCTGCTCGGCTAGGGCGATATTGGCTGCAAGCTTGGTGCACTCATTATCGCTCATGGCTTGCGTGTGCGGGCTCTCTACGAACAGGGCGACGAGCTCGCTGCGAAACGCTTTCGCCATGCGCGCTGCGGCACGGACGATGCGGGGATTGGTCGGCGCCGGGGAGACGCAGACTAAGATACGCTCCCTGGTGTAGTAGTCACGGTTTCCCAGCACGCGTGCGGCGTCTGTGAGGTGGCCGGTGCGATCGGCGCAGCGGCGCAGCGCGATTTCTCGGAGTGCGGTGAGGTTCTCGACGGTAAAAAAATGTTGTTGCGCTCGGTCGGCTTGTGCGGGACGGTAGACGAGACCGGCGCGAAGGCGCTCAAGTAGGTCTTCGGGCTCTATGTCGACGAGCTCGACCTGGTCGGCATCATCGAAGATACGGTCGGGGATTCGTTCGCTCACGACAACGCCGGTGATGGATGCAACCATGTCGTTTAGGCTCTCGATATGCTGAACGTTCACGGTCGTATAGACGTCGATGCCCTCATGTAGAAGTTCCTCGACGTCTCGATAGCGTTTGTCGTGGCGAGACCCCGGCGCATTCGTATGGGCGAGCTCGTCGACAAGGATGAGCTGAGGGGCGCGTTCGATAGCCGCATCTAGGTCGAACTCGCTGAGCGCAATGCCATTGTGCTCGATGAGTTTACAGGGCACGTTCTCAAGCCCTTGTGCAAGATGGGCGGTTGCCGGACGTTCGTGCGGCTCGATGTATCCCGCGACGACGTCGACACCTCGCCGCTTGGCGGCGTGGGCGGCTTGAAGCATCGCATAGGTTTTGCCTACGCCGGCAGCGTAGCCAAAGAAAATCTTGAGGTGTCCCCGGCTGGTTCGAGCGTCATCGGCGACCCCGTCTTTCTCAATTGCCTTGAGGATGAGGTCTGGATTGACGCGAGTGTCCGATGCGTCGCGCTGCATAGCGTAGCCTTTCTGAAGCGTTGTCCATGCGTGCATACGCGGTGAGGACGCCACTGTATGCTCGCGAGGTCGAGTATAGGCGCACTGCAGCCGCAATAGTGCTTTCTACCTGCATCTTTACGGCATCTTAAGGACGTGGGCCCCGGCCCTCACGCCTCTTTAATCCCTAGAAGCGTTTACTGTCCCCAGACGCTTGCGAGAGCAGGCGTCCGAGACATCGGACCGCGCGTGAAAGGGGCGGTAAATGGACATCCTCAGTCCCATCATCGGAGTCGTCTGCATTGGACTCTTTATCTATTACATCTACATTCTGATGAGGAGTGATTCGTAAACTATGGATGCTGCGATTCAGTACATCTTGTACTTTGCCGTGCTCGTCGTCTTGGCCGTTCCGCTCGGTCGGTTCATGGCCCATATCATGGATGGTGAGCATACGTTCCTGTCGCCTGTGTTTGCTCCTGTGGAGCGTGGCGTCTATCGTCTGCTTCGCATCGACGCGGCAGAGCAGATGGGGTGTAGGCGCTATCTGGCGAGCGTGCTGGTCTTTTCGGGGATCGGCCTCGTGGCTCTTGTGGCACTCCAGGTGCTTCAGTCTTTCTTGCCAGGCAATCCCCAGCACCTGCCGGGTGTGTCATGGGACCTGTCGTTCAATACGGCTGCTTCCTTCATAACCAACACCAACTGGCAATCCTATTCCGGTGAGACCACCCTGTCCTACTTTGTGCAGTTCATGGGCCTCACCGTGCAAAACTTCTTGTCCGCCGGCACCGGTATTGCGGTCATGTTCGCGCTCATCCGCGGTTTCCGTCAGGTCAAGGAGCAGGGTCTGGGTTCCTTCTGGGTCGACCTCACCCGCACCGTCCTGTATGTGCTCATCCCGCTGAACCTCGTGTTCGGCATCTGCCTGGCTGCCGGTGGCGTTATCTCCAATTTTCAGCCGGCTCAGAAGGCTGAGCTCGTAGAGCCCGTTGCTGTCCAGCCTAATGCAGACGGCGGTTGGAGCGTCATCGACGGCGCCCAGATCGAGGGCGACACGGTCAAGGTCGACGGCAAGGTCGTCGAGGGCGCCCGCGTGGTCACCGAGCAGTTTTTGCCCCAGGGTCCTGCGGCCAGCCAGGTTGCCATCAAACAATCCGGCACCAACGGCGGCGGCTTCTTTGGCGCGAACTCTGCGCATCCGTACGAGAACCCCAATGCCTTCACCAACATCATCGAGATGACCAGCTTGCTGCTGATTCCGGTCGCCTGCTGCTTCACCTTCGGCATCGGTGTCAAGAATGCCAGGCAGGGCAAGGCCATCTTCGCGGCGATGTTTATCCTGCTCGTGGTCTTTACCGGCATCATCGCCGTTAACGAGCATATGGGTACGCCGCAGCTGGCAGATGGCGGCGCGGTCAACATCGAGATGACCGATGGCCAGGCGGGCGGCAACATGGAGGGCAAGGAGAGCCGCTTTGGCATCGCCTCCTCTTCTACCTGGTCCGCTTTCACGACGGCTGCTTCCAACGGCTCGGTCAACTCCATGCACGACTCCTACACCCCGCTCGGCGGGTTTGTCCAGATGCTCCAGATAGCGCTGGGCGAGGTGGTGTTCGGCGGCGTGGGCTGCGGCCTGTACGGCATGATCGGCTTCGCCATCCTCACGGTATTTATCGCCGGCCTTATGGTCGGCCGCACGCCCGAGTTCCTGGGCAAGAAGATCGAGCCGACCGAGATGCGCTGGGCGGTGGTTCTGTGTCTCGCCACCCCGTTCGCCATTCTGGTGAGCTCCACTATCGCCTGCATGGTGCCCGGTCTTGTCGACCAACTCAACAACGGCGGGGCGCATGGCTTCTCCGAGGTCCTGTACACCCTTACTTCGGCTGGCGGCAACAACGGCTCCTCATTCGCCGGCATGAACTGCAACATCCCGTGGATCAACGTGCTGCTGGGTATCGAGATGCTGTTCGCGCGGTTCCTGCCGATTGCGGGCACGCTCGCCATCGCGGGCTCGCTGGCCGGGAAGGGCAAGGTCGCCGAGGGCGCCGGCACGCTTTCCACCACCAATGCCATGTTCGTGTTCCTGCTGGTATTCGTCGTTCTGCTGATTGGCGCCCTGAGCTTCTTCCCGGCGTTGGCGCTTGGTCCCGTTGCCGAATTCTTCCAGATGGTTGCGTAAAGGAGTCGCAGATTTATGGCTATGCAAAAAGACATGATGAGCCGCGCGGTGCGCGATTCATTTGCCAAGCTTGACCCCCGTGTCCAGGTCCAAAACCCGGTCATGTTCCTGGTGTGGCTGTCGGCCGCCATGACCTCCGTCCTGGCCGTCGCTTCCATTTTCGGTGTGCAGGACGCCGACGTCCCCACGTACTATGTGATCGCCATTGCCGTCATTCTCTGGCTGACCGACCTCTTTTCAAATTTTGCCGAGGCACTTGCCGAGGGCCGCGGTAAGGCGCAGGCAGACTCCCTGCGCGCGGCGAAAAAGGACGTCGAGGCCCATCGCATCGAGTCCGTCGAGGATAAGGACCGCTTCACGGTCGTTCCCGGTACCGAGCTCTCACGCGGGGATCTGGTGGTCGTGCGCGCCGGCGAGCAGATTCCGGGAGACGGCGATGTCATCGAGGGTGCTGCCTCGGTCGATGAGTCGGCCATCACCGGCGAGTCTGCACCCGTGGTTCGCGAGGCTGGCGGCGACCGTTCTGCCGTCACTGGCGGCACCACCGTGCTTTCCGATTGGATTGTGGTGAAAATTACCAGCGAGCCTGGCCAGAGCTTCCTGGATAAGATGATCGCCATGGTCGAGGGCGCCGCCCGCAAGAAGACCCCCAACGAGGTCGCGCTCGAGATCTTTCTGGTTGCTCTGTCCGTCATTTTCATCCTCGTGACGATCGTACTGTACTGCTACTCGAGTTTCTCTGCAGGGCTCAACGGTATGGCGAACCCCACCGCTGTGACCACGCTCGTTGCCTTGCTCGTCTGTCTGGCGCCCACCACCATTGGTGCGCTGTTGTCCGCCATTGGCATCGCCGGCATGAGCCGACTGAACGAGGCCAACGTGCTGGCCATGTCCGGCCGCGCCATCGAGGCCGCCGGCGACGTCGACATCCTCATGCTCGATAAGACCGGTACCATCACCTTGGGCAACCGCCAGGCCGCTGAGTTCATTCCGGTCGACGGCGTCGATCCCGCGGAGCTGGCCGATGCCGCCCAGCTTTCCTCGCTGGCCGACGAGACCCCCGAAGGCCGTTCCATCGTCGTGCTCGCCAAGGAGCAGTTCGGTCTGCGCGGCCGCACACTCGAGGATAAGGGTATGGAGTTCATCCCCTTCACCGCGGCGACCCGCATGTCCGGTGTGAACTACGAGGGCAATGAGATCCGCAAGGGCGCTGCCGATTCCGTGCGCACCTATGTGGAGGCAGCCGGCGGCGTGTTCTCCCAGGAGTGCGACGAGGCCGTCGAACGCATCGCCAAGGCCGGCGGCACCCCGCTGGTCGTGACCAAGAACTGCCGCGTGCTGGGCGTTGTGTACCTCAAGGACATCATCAAGTCCGGCGTTAAGGAGAAGTTCGCCGACCTGCGCAAGATGGGCATCAAGACCATCATGGTGACGGGCGACAACCCGCTCACCGCCGCGGCAATCGCCGCCGAGGCCGGCGTTGACGACTTCCTGGCCGAGGCCACCCCTGAAGGCAAGCTCGAGAAGATCCGCGAGTTCCAGCGTGAGGGGCACCTGGTCGCCATGACCGGCGACGGCACCAACGACGCGCCCGCTCTGGCCCAGGCCGACGTCGCCGTGGCCATGAACACGGGCACCCAGGCTGCCAAGGAGGCCGGCAACATGGTCGACCTCGACTCCAGCCCCACCAAGCTCATCGAGGTCGTGCGTATCGGCAAGCAGCTGCTCATGACCCGCGGTTCGCTCACGACCTTCTCGGTGGCCAACGACATGGCGAAGTACTTCGCTATCATCCCGGCCCTGTTCTCGCCGATCTACCCCGGGTTGGACGCCCTCAACATCCTCGGTCTGGCAAGCCCGCTGTCCGCGGTTCTTTCGGCCATCATCTATAACGCGCTCGTTATCGTCGCGCTGATCCCGGCCGCGCTGAAGGGCGTTAAGTATCGCGAGGTCCCGTCCGGACAGCTGCTGACCCACAACCTGCTCGTGTGGGGTCTGGGCGGCATCGTTGCCCCGTTCGTATTCATCAAGCTCATCGACATGCTGCTCGCGTTCTGCGGCATTATGTAAGTGGAGGTTTGTATGTTCAAAGGTGTTGCATCGCGCGCACTGGGCGTGTTCGCGCTGTTTACCGTTGTCTGCGGCCTGGGCTATACGCTTGTCGTGACCGGCATTGCCCAGGTTGCGTTCCCGTATCAGGCGAACGGTTCGCTCATTACGGTCGACGGCAAGGTTGTGGGTTCCGAGCTCATCGGCCAGAACTTCGAGGATGAGGACCACATGTGGGGCCGCATCCAGAACGTGTCAATTTTCGAAGGCGAAGATGGCGAGCTCATGGCGTATGGTGCCCCATCCAACCTGTCCCCGGCGAGTGAGGAGTATCGGCAGCTTGTGGATGCGCGCGTGAAGAAGATCCGCGCCGCCAACCCCGATGCCGATATGGATGCTGTGCCCGTCGACCTGGTGACGTGTTCCGGCTCAGGGCTCGACCCCGAGATCTCTCCCGATGCCGCCGAGTACCAGGTCCCGCGCCTTGCCAAGGCCACGGGCAAAAGTGAGGACGAGGTGTGCGACATCATTGCCGCGTGCACCAAGGGCCGTTTCCTCGGCGTGTTCGGCGAGCCCACGGTCAACGTGCTCAAGGTGAACCTTATGCTGGACGGCGCGCTGTAGGTGAGGGAGTGGCGGATGAGGGCATGACTGACTATCTGAGCCCTCAAGTCCACCCCGCCCATCAGTTGCGGTGAAATACGGACTGTTTTGCCTGTCAAAAGCCTCACCTACTCCGTATTCCACCGCAACTTTTTGGGGGTTGAGCAGAGACTGGGGGAGCGCGTGCGGTCGGATGCTGCACGGTTGCTGGTACGATAGGTACGTCAGCAACTGCCGCCGAGCGGCTTAAACGAAAGGAAGCCCGTATGGAGTCATCCGCCTACCCGATGCTCTTTAGCCCGATCAAGGTCGGTACGACCGAGGTCAAGAACCGCGTCTTTATGCCGCCGGTGTCCACCAACCTGGCCGATCATGGCTATGTGACCGACGACTTGGTCGATCATTACCGTGCCCGTGCCAAGGGTGGCGTGGGCCTGATCATCACCGAGGTCGTGACGGTCGAGCCCACCTATACCTATCTGCCGGGTGACATGTGCTGCTACGACGACACGTTTATCCCTGGCTGGGAAAAGCTCGCCGCGGCCGTCCACGAGTATGGCTGCAAGATCATGCCGCAGCTCTTCCACCCCGCCTACATGGCCTTTAACATTCCGGGCACGCCGCGCCTGATCGCTCCGTCCTTTGTGGGCCCGTCCTATGCCCGCGAGGCACCGCGTCCTATCACGGTCGATGAGATTCACGAGCTCACGCATCAGTTTGGCGACGCTGCCGTGCGTATGCAGAAGGCCGGTGTCGATGGCGTCGAAGTCCATGCGGCGCACGCCCACGGTATGCTCGGCGGCTTTTTGACTCCGCTCTACAACAAGCGTACCGATGAGTACGGTGGCTCGCTCGACGCCCGCATGCGCTTCCTGCTCGAAGTCATCGCCGAGATTCGCGAGCGCTGCGGCAAGGACTTTATCATCGACGTCCGCATCTCGGGTGATGAGTACACCGATGGCGGCCTTACCCTCAACGACATGATCTACGTCTCACGTCGCTTGGAGAAGGCCGGCGTCGACATGATTCACGTGTCGGGCGGCACCACCATCAAGCGCGGTTCCGCGATTCCCGCCGCCGGCACGCAGCAGGCCTCGCACGCCGCTTGCTCGCGTGAGATTAAGAAGCACGTGAACATTCCCGTCGCCACGGTCGGCCGCATTAACGAGGCCTGGATCGCCGAGGAGCTGATCGAGGACGGCGCTGCCGACATCTGCATGATGGGCCGCGCCAATCTGTGCGATGCCGAGTTCTGCAATAAGGCCGCTGCCGGCAACGCCGACGACATCCGCCCCTGCATTGGCTGCCTGCGCTGCCTGAACGGCATTATGTTCGGCAAGCGCATCTCCTGCACCGTCAACCCGGACGTGGAGCGCGACGAGGCCGGCTACGAGCCTGCCGCCGAGGCCAAGAACGTGCTGGTTGTGGGCGCTGGTCCTGCGGGCATGGAGGCAGCCTACATCGCCGCCAAGCGCGGTCATAACGTGGTGCTCGTGGACAAGCAGGACGAACCGGGCGGCGAGATGCGCATCGCAGCCGTTCCGCCGGCAAAGCAGGAACTCACCCGCGTGATCAAGTATCAGTACCGCCGACTTGCTGAGGCGGGCGTGAAGTGCGTCTTTGGTACCGAGCTTTCGGCCGAGGACATTCAGCGTGACTACGCGGGCTACGAGGTCGTCCTGGCTTATGGCGCCGAGCCCATCGCTCCAGCCTTCATGCAGGGCTTTAAGCAGGTTATGACAGCTGACGACCTGCTGGGCGGCAAGGCTTTCCCGGGCAAGAAGATCGTCATCGTGGGCGGCGGCACCGTTGGCTGCGAGACGGCCGATTACCTGGCCCCGTTGGTCAACGATCTGTCGCCGGGCAATCGCGACGTCACCGTCATCGAGATGACCAAGACACTCGCTGCCAACGAGGGCGGTGCCGGTCGCGCGGTGCTCATCACGCGCATGCTCTCCAAGGGCGTTCACGTGCTGACCGAGGCCAAGGTGACCGAGATTACCGAGGATGCCATCAGCTACGAGAAGGATGGCGAGGTCCACACCATCGCCGATGCCGATACGCTGGTACTTGCCATGGGCTATCGTCCCAATACCAAGTTGGCCGACGACCTTGCTGCAGCCGGCGTTACCACCCACGTGTTGGGTGATGCCAACAAGTGCGGCAACATCCGCGACGCCATCGGCGACGGCTACAAGATTGCCTGCGAGCTCTAGTTAATCCCTTGGTGCATGTGAGGCCTATCCCCGCGGCGTCAGTCGGTAGATAGCAAAAAGCGGCGGTCGTCCCGTACATGGGACGACCGCCGCTTGCGTTGGCAGCAATGAACCGTGCGATTAGAGGCCCAGGATCTCCTTGACCTTGGCGATGATGGCCTCGTCGGTTGCGTTGGCAAAGAAGTACTCCTGGAAGTGCTCGCCGGCAAGTGCGCCCTTCACCAGGTCCTGATCGATCTCGCCCAGGACGTCGACGAGCGGACGCATGGTCACAGCGCGCACGCCGTCGAGGATTTTCTTGTTGCGCTGCTCGGGCTCAACGCGCTCGGCAGGATAGCCGTTGCCCGAACCAAAGCCAAAGAGCTTCTCGAAGGTGTACTCGAGGTTGAGCTCCTGGCCCCAGCCGTTCTTGAGGGCGAAGGGCATGGCAACGGCGTTGCCATCGTTGACCTGGGCAAAGGTGTAGGCGTCGAGCGGGTCGGCAACGTGGCCGCACAGCACGCCGGGGAAGGAGTTACAGGCGAGCATGGCGCCCTCGCCGGTGCCGCAGCCGGTCACGACGTAGTCGGCAGCACCGGAGTTGAGCAGCACGGCGGCCAGGATGCCGTTCTGCACATAGGTGAGGGGCTTGGAGTCGGCGTCGGCATACATGCCATAGTTAAAGACGGTGTGGCCCATGGGCTCGACAACCTTCTTAAGGGCAGCCTCGATCATAGGGTTCTTGGAGTTCTGAGAGTTTTCGTTGATCAGAGCGATTTTCATTGCGAATTACCTTCCTATTTCTAACTTGCGGTGGAATACGGACTGTTTTGCCTGATAGAAGCCAAAACCAATCCTTATCTCACCGCAACTCAAATGAAAAACGAGTGGATGAAACCTGATGTGGGCAGTTGCGGTGACGCTTATTGAGGCTGCTTTCCAATGTATGCGAGGATGCCGCCGTCGACGTAGAGGATGTGGCCGTTGACGAAGTTCGACGCGTCGGAAGCCAGGAACACGGCGGGGCCCTTCAGGTCCTCGGGCGTGCCCCAACGGGCGGCCGGCGTCTTGGCAATGATGAACTGGTCAAACGGATGACGGCTGCCGTCGGGCTGCGTCTCGCGCAGCGGCGCGGTCTGCGGCGTGGCGATGTAGCCGGGCCCAATGCCGTTGCACTGGATATTGGCCTCGCCAAACTCGGAACAGATATTCTTGGTGAGCATCTTGAGGCCGCCCTTGGCCGCGGCATAGCCGGCGATGGTCTCGCGGCCCAGCTCGCTCATCATCGAGCAGATGTTGATGATCTTGCCGTGGCCCTTGGCGATCATGCCGGGCAGGCAGGCCTTGGACACGATAAACGGTGCGTTGAGGTCAATATCGACGACGCGGCGGAAGTCCTCGGCGCTCATGTCGAGCATCGGGGT
>OHYO01000470.1_pt1 | contig 17346 bp, 22 predicted proteins | sample 1580291 | NCBI WGS metagenome assembly OHYO01 (sample SAMEA3882526, study PRJEB24775) | human gut metagenome | biome: human-associated habitat; feature: intestine environment; material: feces | place: Netherlands | collected 2009/2010
CCGGCCGCGCGGCCCCCGAAAAATCAAAAAGGCGCTTTTTGCCGCAAAATCTCGCAAAATCTCGCCAGATCTCGCCAGATCTCGCCAGATCTCGCAAAATCTTTACTAAATCTTAATTATAGGGCTATATGCTCATATTTTGGCTTGTGAGAGCAGAGTTACCCAAGTTGGTAAACTTATAAGCAAAAGTTATTGCTGCTCTTAGAAACGAAAATATAGGCTTTAAACGATATAAGCACATTTAAAAGAAAGGACAATATGCAAAAACAAAACGGTGGCAGGCCCACAATTTTACCTAAGATGTATGAAGAACCGCTTTTTAGTCAAATCATTGATAAAATTGAATCAGGCTGCAATGACAGAGAAATCTACACCAGTTTGCATTGTTCTGCTAAAACTTTTAGAAAGTGGCGAGATGACAATATAAAGGCGTATGACGAAGCTAAAAGCATTGCTAGGGGAAATCTATTAGAACTAGCCGAAAGTGCCTTAGCGAGCAAACTGACAGTCAGAACGCTAAAGGAAACAGAGACAATCTATGACGCTGACGGAAACGTTGAAAAAGTAAAGGTTAAAGAAAAAGAACTTGACAAAGATAGCTTGGTAGCGATGATGGTTGCTAAGGCTGGAAACCCTGAACTTTATAACCCTACTGAATGGCGGAGATTACAACAGGAACAATCAAACTCTAATGACCTTAAAGCTAAAATCGAAGAACTTGACGACTATAAACTAAGTAAGTATAAAACGCCGGAAATTGAAGTTCCAGAGGGGTTTGAATGATTGAATTAAATAAAATTTACAACGAAGAATGTTTAGAAGGAATGAAAAAAATTCCTGACGGTAGTATTGATATGATTTTGTGCGATTTACCATACGGGACGACGGCGTGTAAGTGGGATACAATCATTCCCTTCAAACCATTATGGGAACAATATGAGCGAGTAATTAAAGACAATGGAGCGATAGTTTTGACAGCTAGTCAACCGTTCACAAGCGCTTTGATTATGAGTAACATAAACATGTATAGGTACAATTGGGTATATGAAAAAAACAAGTCTAGCAATTTTATGTTAGCTAAAAAACAACCGTTAAAAAATTTTGAGGACGTATGTGTTTTTTATAAGAAGCAACCAACTTACATTCCACAAATGGAATGGGTGGGCGTGAAAGATAAAAGAAAAAAAATAAATCAAAAAAAGAGATATAGTGAATTACATGGTTCTGAAATAACTTCCTACAGTCACAGCAAAGACACTGGTTGGAGATACCCAAAGGCGGTGAAACTTTTTAACAATGCAGATACAAGAAACGTAGTGCACCCAACCCAAAAACCGGTTCCCTTATTTGAATACCTAATCAAAACATACACAAACGAGGGAGAAACAGTACTAGATAACTGTGCTGGTTCTTTCACAACTGCGGTAGCGTGTGATAATACTAATAGAAATTGGATTTGTATGGAGAAGGAAGAGGAGTACTGCAATATAGGATTAACGAGGATAAATGACAATCGAGAACGGTTGAGTTTACCCCTTTTAGATAGCATTAATTAGATAATTGTAGTATAAAAGAACTATACAATAGTAGAGGCGATTTAATTGGCTAGGATGATTGATTTAACTAATAAGAAATACGGAAAATTAACAGTGATTAAGCTTGCAGGTGAAAGAGGTCTGAGTGGTCAAATACGCTGGGAATGTAAATGTGATTGTGGAAATATTCATGTTACGTCTGGTGAATCGCTAAGAGGCGGAAAGTCTAAAAGTTGTGGATGCGCTAGAAAAACACCGCCTAACAAGGTGGGAGACAGGGAATATGCTATAAAGAAACAGTTATATAAAACTAGTATAGAGAAAAGAAGTCAGAGATTAGGGCTTGATTATAATATTAGTTTAGAAGATTACATTAAGTTGATTGAACGACCTTGTTTTTATTGCGGAATTAAAGATAGTAATTATGCCACAGATAGACATAACACCAAGAAGAACGGACGAAAAACAAGTGATACAATCGTGTATTACAATGGTATAGATAGAATAGATAGTAGTAAAGGATACATTAAGGGTAATGTTGTTACTTCTTGCAAATATTGTAATACAGCTAAAAACACCATGGCACAACAAGAGTTCAAAGAATGGATTGTGAGAGTTTATGAACATTATTGTAAATAAAATCACAACAGCAATTGCATGCTTAAATACAAAACGTAACTTTATAGGCTTTGAATTAAACGAAGAATATTATAACGTGTCTTTAAAAAGAATATCTGAAAACGAATAGAAAGGTAATGAATGTATTATTTGAATAAAATGTTGGAATACAACAAAGAAAATGGCATTATTATTAATAAATACATTCGTAAGACTATTCAGAAGCAAATACGTATTCATAATAAGTATATTTATCGCTATGACCGTGTTACACAAGCTATTGAGTGGATAGAAGATAACTTCTATTTGACTACTGGTAACCTGATGAAAATCGAGCTACTTCCAACACAGCGCTGGTGGTACGAGTTAATGCTTGGCTATGATATGATTGATGAAAAAGGTGCTCAGGTCAACCTAGTTAATGAGATTTTCCTTAATTTGGGACGTGGCTCTGGTAAGTCAAGTTTAATGGCTACGCGCGTGCTTAACTGGATGATTTTAGGTGGACAATATGGTGGAGAGAGCTTAGTTATTGCATACGATAATACACAGGCTAGACACGTATTTGACCAAGTTAGGAATCAAACGGAAGCAAGCGATACATTAAGGGTATACAATGAAAACAAGATTTTCAAGAGTACAAAACAAGGGCTAGAGTTTACTTCTTTTAAAACCACTTTCAAAAAGCAAACAAATGATACTTTGAGGGCGCAAGGTGGTAACAGTTCCCTTAATATATTTGATGAAGTTCATACCTATGGCGAAGATATAACAGAATCAGTCAATAAAGGTTCACGTCAAAAACAAGATAACTGGCAAAGTATTTACATCACTTCTGGCGGACTTAAACGAGACGGTTTATATGATAAACTTGTTGAACGCTTCAAATCAGAAGAAGAATTTTACAATGATAGGTCGTTCGGATTGCTTTACATGCTAGAAAGTCATGAGCAGGTTAAAGATAAAAAGAATTGGACTATGGCATTGCCTCTTATTGGTAATGTCCCTAAGTGGTCAGGAGTTATTGAAGAGTACGAGCTTGCGCAAGGAGACCCAGCGTTACAGAATAAGTTCTTAGCGTTTAATATGGGCTTGCCTATGCAGGATACAGCTTACTACTTCACTCCACAAGATACTAAACTAACAGAATTTAATTTATCTGTATTTAATAAAAATAGAACTTATGTCGGAATTGACCTATCCTTAATTGGCGATTTAACCGCTGTGTCGTTCGTTTGTGAGTTAGAGGGTAAAACTTACAGCCATACGCTTACTTTCTCTGTACGGTCGCAATATGAGCAACTAGATACAGAACAGCAAGAACTATGGACGGAATTCATTGACAGAGGCGAATTAATCTTACTTGATACGGAATACATTAATGTAAATGACTTAATACCATATATCAACGACTTTAGAACCAAGACAGGGTGCAGACTTAGAAAAATTGGTTATGACCCAGCACGATATGAGATTTTAAAAGGGTTGATCGAGCGTTATTTCTTCGATAAAGACGGAGATAACCAAAGAGCAATTCGACAAGGTTTCTCAATGAATGATTATATAAAGCTGTTAAAATCTAAGCTAGTCGAAAATAAACTTATCCATAACCAAAAAGTTATGCAATGGGCTTTAAATAATACTGCTGTTAAAATCGGACAAAGTGGGGATTACATGTATACTAAAAAACTTGAAAAAGATAAAATCGACCCTACTGTCGCTTTGACAATGGCATTAGAAATGGCGGTGTCAGATGAAGTATAACGTTGACACAGTTCGAGAAAGTGGTTGGTATAATAAAAAAGAATGGTTGGCAGTCCGTGATTATGTAAGACAACGCGACAAAATGACTTGCGTAAGATGTGGTGCATTCGGTGCTAAAAGATACGAAGTAGACCATATTATAGAACTAACGTGGGAAAATCTTGATGACTGGAAAATAGCGCTGAACCCTGATAACCTACAACTCCTTTGTAAGTCTTGCCATAACAAGAAAACAGGCGAGTATAAACGAGGGAAAGGCGTAAGTTTATGGTAGAAAGGGGAAAAATTGAACTTATTCGGAAAAGTGGTATCATTTTCACGTGGAAAACTAAACAATGATACTCAAAGAGTCACAGCGTGGCAAAACGAAGCGGTAGAATATACAAGTGCCTTTGTGACTAACATTCATAATAAAATCGCTAATGAAATAACAAAAGTAGAATTTAATCATGTTAAATATAAAAAAGATGAGGCTGGTTCTGATCCTTTGATTAGTAGGGCAGGTTCTGATTTAGATGAGGTCCTCAATTGGAGCCCTAAGGGCGAACACAATAGCATGGAGTTTTGGCAGAAAGTAATTAAAAAGTTACTATGCACGCGCTATGTTGACCTGTACCCTATATTTGACAGTGAAACGGGCGATCTATTAGACTTACTATTTTCTAACGATAAAAAAGAATATAAACCTGAAGAATTAGTAAGGCTTGTCAGTCCTTTTTATATCAATGAAGACACAAGTATTTTAGATAATGCTCTAGCTAGTATTCAAGCTAAGCTGGAACAAGGTAAATTGCGTGGCTTGTTGAAAATTAATGCCTTTCTTGATATTGATAATACACAAGAGTATCGAGAAAAAGCCTTAACAACAATAAAGAATATGCAAGAGAGTTCGAGTTACAACGGTTTGACGCCAGTTGATAACAAGACGGAAATTGTAGAACTTAAAAAAGATTATTCTGTTTTAAACAAAGATGAAATTGACCTTATTAAATCTGAACTTTTGACAGGTTACTTTATGAATGAAAATATTTTGCTTGGTACTGCTACGCAAGAACAACAAATTTATTTTTACAACTCTACTATCATTCCTTTACTGATTCAACTTGAAAAGGAACTGACTTATAAACTGATTTCAACAAGCCGCAGACGAATAAATAAGGATAATTTATATTATGAACGCATAATCGTAGATAACCAGCTATTCAAGTTTGCAACTTTGAAAGAATTAATTGACTTGTATCACGAAAATATTAACGCTCCTATTTTTACGCAGAATCAACTTCTTGTTAAAATGGGCGAGCAACCAATCGAGGGTGGAGATATTTACCTAACTAACCTTAATGCAGTTGCTGTTAAAAATCTAAGTGACCTACAAGGCAGTAGAAAGGACGTAACAAGCACAGATGAAACTAATAACCAATAGTGCTGAAATTAAAGTGACTGAAAACGAGGACGGTTCTAAGTCGTTCCAAGGCATTGGTTCAGAAGTTGGTGTAGAGAATCTTAACGGTATTATCTTGACCCCTAACTGTATTGAGTTTGCTAGAGAACGATATCCATTGATATATGAACATGGTGCTGGATCTAGCGAAGTCATCGGGGACGCAAAAGTTTACTATGATTTGGCTTCTAATAAATACCTGACTGACTTTACGCTTTACGAAAATGCACCAAACATTAACAAGGCTGTTGAAAATGGAGCGTTTGATTCACTATCAATTGCCTATTACATCACGGATTATGAGTTTAATGAAAATGATTCTCTAGTCGTAAATAAAGCACTGTTTAAAGAAATTTCTCTTGTTTCAGTACCAGCAGACCCTAACGCAAAATTTATTCAAAATGCCTTAGGCGAAGAACTTACAGAAGAACGCAACAAAATTATTGAAAGCCGTAACGCTTTGAAAGAAATTGAGGATATTAAAAAGAAATATGAATAAACCTGATTTAATCGAAAAACAAAATCGCTTGGCAGAACTTAAAGAAAATAACGTATCTTTAAAATCTCAAATTAGTGGCTTTGAAGTAAAAAACGCAATTGAAGACTTGCCAAAAGTACAAGAATTAGAAAAAACACTTTCAGAAAATTCAATTGAAATTATCAAAATTGAGAACGAACTTAACGCACAGGAAGAAAAACCAAAAGGAAAAGCTAAAATGACAAACTTTATTGAATCACAAAACGCTGTAACAGAATTTTTCGATGTATTGAAAAAGAACTCTGGAAAATCAGAAATTAAAAACGCTTGGAATGCAAAACTTGCTGAAAATGGTGTAACTATCACAGACAAAACTTTTGAGCTTCCGCGCAAATTGGTTGACTCAATCAACACAACTTTATTAAATGCTAACCCAGTATTCCAAGTCTTCCGTGTTACAAATGTTGGCGCTTTGCTTGTATCACGCTCATTTGATTCAGCTGATGAAGCACAAGTTCACAAAGACGGACAACAAAAAACAGAGCAGGCAGCTACACTCACTATTGACACTCTTGAACCTGTAATGGTTTATAAATTGCAATCACTTGCCGAACGTGTTAAACGACTTCAAATGTCATATTCTGACCTTTACAACTTGATTGTAGCTGAACTTACACAAGCTATCGTTAACAAAATTGTTGACCTTGCGCTTGTTGAGGGAGACGGAACAAACGGTTTTAAATCAATCGAAAAAGAAGCAGACGCTAAAAAAATCAAAAAAATTACTACAAAAGCCAAATCAGCTGGCAAAACTCCATTTGCTGACGCTGTTGAAGAAGCGGTTGACTTTGTTCGTCCTACTGCTGGACGTCGCTATTTGATTCTTAAAGCGGAAGACCGCAAAGCCTTGTTATATGAGTTACGTCAAGCGACTGCAAATGCTAACGTTCGTATTAAAAATGATGACGCTGAAATTGCTTCAGAAGTTGGAGTTGATGAAATCATTGTCTATACAGGTACAAAGGCTGTTAAACCTACTGTATTAGTAGACCAAAAATATCATATCGATATGCAAGACCTTACAAAAGTTGACGCATTTGAATGGAAAACTAATAGCAACATGATTTTGGTTGAAACACTAACAAGCGGACACGTTGAAACTTATAACGCTGGTGCAGTAATTACAGTAGCATAAGAATAAAACGGAGGAAGTAAATGATAGATTATATCAAGGTCTATTGTGGTATTCCGATTTCAGTAACAGCTTATGATAGTAAACTTACCTTATTCCGTTCAATAGCTATTAAATTGCTAGAAAAAAATGGTATTAAAGCTGACGAAACAAGTGTATTAGTGAAAGAATTTATCTCTTGTTATTGTCGGCTTAATATTGTTGATGAACCAGCAGAACAATGGCGAAATGCTGAAATGAAACGTTTGGATTCTTTACAAGAGTTAATGTATTATGGAGGTATTTAATGATATTCTCACAAGTTACATTACAGGTAGAAACGACTGTTAAGAAGAAGAACGGTGCAGAAGCTAATGTTATAAAGCCTATCGTTTTACCAGCAGTTAAACAGAGAATTAGTCAGTTAAGACTTGATGAGTTTTCTATGATTGGACTTGGTAAAAATGTACGGTATGAGCTTAACGGAATCGGAGAAATGGAAGACTTAATTTTCAACTATTTCTTAGACGAAAAAGGCAACACTTTCAAGCGTACAACATGGGAAAGAGACCCTAAGAATAACAAGATTATTTTAGAAGGAGTCGTGAGTAACGGACTATGAGCGAATTTGATTCTTACATAGATTGGTATAACAATTTACTTACAATGCCTCTAAATGACGTTATTTTAGGCGTTAAGGACACGATACAAGACAAGACGGTATATTTGTCGCTTAGTGACTCAAAGGTGCTTAAAATGGATAATACGAGCTTTGTCATGGGTTACTATTATCAAGTTGTTTTGTCTGTTAAAGATGTTGACGATGAACTTGTCAGACTAGTCGGAGATGTTTTACGAGACGGTTGGAATATGACGAACTGGTCAGAAAACAGCCATTTGTACAATTATACTGGAAGTGTTTATTTGCCTTGTGGTGCAGGTGGTCAACCATGGCAATGAATTTACTTAATACATCAAACATAGCTAAAGAAATGCAAACTAAAGTAACAGAACGCATGGGCGATTGGTTTGAAGCAGAGTTTAAAGCTAAGGCAAATGCTGCAGCCCGAAGGACTAGACTAATCAGAAGCCACGGTCATACCTATACTTATGCCAGATATCAAAATACCGGGGAATTGTCAAGGAACTTAAAGCAAGTTAAAAAAGGCGATAAAGTAGTAGTAAACGCAGGGACTAGAGCTAATTATACTAGTGGTTATCATGGTATGTACTTCTTAGTTGAGAAAAAAGGTATGGAAGACGTTAAAACAACATTGAAAAAAGGCGCTAACTATGCTAATTCAATGAAATTATAGAAAAGGGAAAAAATGAAATTAGATTATAATTCACGTGAGATTTTCTTTGGTAATGAAGCTCTAATCGTAGCTGATATGGCCAAGGGAAGTAACGGAAAACCAGAGTTCACTAACCATAAAATTGTAACTGGTTTAGTATCGGTTGGTTCAATGGAGGACCAAGGGGAAACTAACAGCTATCCAGCCGATGACGTGCCAGACCATGGAGTAAAAAAAGGTGCTACCTTGCTTCAAGGCGAAATGGTATTTATTCAAACAGACCAAGCGCTTAAAGAGGATATTTTAGGTCAACAAAGAACAGCAAATGGCTTGGGTTGGTCTCCTACTGGTAATTGGAAAACGAAATGCGTTCAGTATCTTATTAAAGGGCGCAAACGTGATAAAGTTACAGGAGAATTTATTGACGGTTATCGTGTGGTAGTTTATCCTCATTTGACACCAACAGCAGAAGCAACAAAAGAATCAGAAACAGATTCAGTAGACGGTGTAGACCCTATCCAATGGACTTTGAAAGTACAAGCGACCGAGTCAGATATTTATTTGAATGGCGATAAAAAAGTACCTGTTATTGAATATGAAATTTGGGGAGAACAAGCAAAAGACTTCGCTAAGAAAATGGAAGCTGGTTTATTCATCATGCAACCTGATACAGTATTAACTGGCAAGGCTGTTTAATAAATAAGTAAAGGAATATAAAATAAGATGGCAAAACAATTGAGTACAGCACGTAAATTTAAAATGATTACAGGTAAAGACCTTTTTCAGCAACAGAAAGCAATGGATACAGAACTTAAAAAAGAAGACGGAGAAATTACTGATGTAATGGAATTTGTTCAATATGGTCTATATTTAGCTCTTTTTCAAGATAACATTGTGAAAGCAAAAAGCGACTTTTCAGACTTTCGTTCTAGCTTTGAGTTCGATACTGACGGTAAAGGACTTAAAGAACTGGTCGAACTGTGGCAGAAAGAAATTTAATGAGCTGAAAGGACTGTAAATGATTTTAAAACATGCAATTAGATACTTAGAACTAACCGGTTCGGACTTCATTACAGATTTAAAAGACTTTGCAGACTTACAAAATTCTTTTGTCGCTGGATATATTCCTGATGACTTTACAGAGCAAATGGAGAGCTTTACAGACAAGTTGTTGATACTTTGGGTAGATTGTAACGGAGGAATGCAAAACGCATTAGACGACAAAACAGAGCTTCCTACAACTAACGAGTTAATCAATATCTTCTGTAAGACTGTTTTTATTAAAGAAAAAGAGGAAACAGAAGACGATATGGTCTTCTTTTCTTCTAGTTCATTGATTAAGAAAAAGAAAGATACTGTAAAGGAAAATAAAACTCTAGAACTTTTGACTGTTTTAGGCAATAACGAAATTGATATAACACAGTTCATGGAAATGGAACTAGAACTTGTTTATAAAATAATTGAACTTATTGCAGAGAAGAAGAAAGAGGAAAAAGAAAAAGAGAAAAGGCGTAAAAGAAAGGGTATGTAATGGCAAGTAATGCAACATTTGAGGTCGAGATATACGGTAATACAACGAAATTCGAGAACTCACTTAAAGGCGTTAATACCGCAATGTCAGGGCTTAGAGGAGAAGCTAAAAACTTAAGAGACGCTCTAAAACTTGACCCCACAAATACCGATAAAATGGCGCAATTGCAAAAGAATTTACAAACGCAGTTGGGCTTATCACGTGACAAAGCAGCAAAATTAAAAGAAGAACTTTCTACGGTTGACAAAGGTACGTCAGCAGGTCAAAAGAAATGGCTACAACTTACTAGAGATTTAGGAACAGCAGAAATACAAGCTAACAGGCTAGAGAGCGAAATTAAGCAAGTCGAGGAGGCTATTAGTTCAGGCTCTTGGAACATTGAAGCCAAAATGGATACTAAGGGAGTTAATAGCGGAATTGACGGTATGAAGTCACGCTTTAGCAGCCTTAGAGAGATTGCTGTTGGTGCGTTTAGGCAAATCGGTGCAAGTGCTGTTAGTGCTGTTGGCAATGGCTTAAAAGGTTGGGTATCTGACGCAATGGATACTCAAAAAGCCATGATTTCATTGCAAAATACAATGAAGTTCAAAGGCAATGAGCAAGAGTTTGATTATGTACGCAAATCTATGCAGAATCTTGCTAAAGATACAAACGCAAATACTGAAGATACTTTAAAACTTTCAACAACGTTCATTGGTTTAGGCGATACTGCTAAAAAAGCGGTCGCTAAAACAGAAGCATTAGTAAAAGCTAACCAAGCATTTGGTGGTACTGGCGAAAACCTTAAAGGTGTGGTTCAGTCTTATGGTCAAATGTCAGCAGCTGGCAAGGTTACTGCTGAAAATATTGGACAATTAACCGATAACAACACAGCTCTTGGCGCTTCTTTAAAAGACACTATTATGAAAATGAACCCCTCATTACAGCAATATGGTTCTTTTAATGAAGCTGTTTCAGAAGGCGCTGTTTCAATGGGTATGCTCGACAAGGCTATGGAAAAAATGGCTAAAGGTTCGGGCGGTGGAATCAAAACTATTGGGGACGCGTGGGATAGCTTCAACGAAACAATGTCAAGTGCTTTAGTGCCTACTTTGAACGCTTTGACACCTATCATTAGTGGCTTAATAGACCAGATGTCTGACTGGGGCGAAAGTGCTGGTAAATCTGTATCAAATGTAGTTAAGTATTTCCAAGAGTTGTTTCAAAAACTTCAAGAAAATGCAGCCACTTTAGCATTTTTAGAGGCTTGGGATAATATAAAAAGCGCATTTGGTTCCATAGTTTCTATTATAGGAAACGTCATAAATTCACTTCTTGGAATAAATACAGAAACAACAAAAAGTGCAACAAGTATAGATAACGTAGCAAAGAGCATAGCTGTATTTGCTGGTAAATTGTCAGAAGTTACGAAAAAAATAGCTGATTTTCTGAAAAAAATTAGTGAAAGTGAAACTGCTATGTCAGTCTTAAAAGGAACTTTAGTATCCTTAACAGCAGGTTTTGTAGCTTTTAAAATCGGTTCTGGAATAGTTACTGCTATTGGTATTTTCAAAAAGTTACAGACAGTAATTCAAGCAGGAACAGGTGTAATGGCAGCTTTTAATGCTGTTGTTGCCGTTAATCCTTATGTGTTGATTGCAGCGGCAATTGCAGCGGCAGTTGCTGGCTTGATTTATTTCTTCACTCAAACTAAAACAGGTAAAAAGATATGGGCGGACTTTGTAGACTTCTTAAAGAGCGCATGGGATAGCGTGGTTTCATTCTTTAGCGGTATCGGTCAATGGTTTGCTGATATATGGAATGGAGCAGTTGACGGAGCAAAAGGTATCTGGCAAGGTTTAGTTGATTGGTTCAGCGGAATTGTGCAAGGTATTAAAAACATTTGGAACGGAATGACAACATTCTTCACTACCTTATGGACGACTGTTGTTACTGGAATTCAAACAGCATGGGCAGGAGTTACAGGGTTCTTCACAGAGCTATGGAATGGAATAGTAAATGTTGTTACAACTGTATTTACAACTATTGCTTCTTTAGTAACAAATGCTTATAATTGGTTCGTCACAACTTTCCAACCCTTAATTAGTTTTTATCAATCTATATTTGGTTTAATCGGTTCGATAATCAACTTAGCTTTTCAACTTATCTTGGCTGTAATTCGTGGTGCTTATAAATTAGTTCTTAACGCATGGCAAGGCCTGTCAGCTTGGTTTGGTGGAATATTTAATGCTGTTAGTTCAGTAGTTTCAACAGTATTCAGTGCCATTGGTAGCTTTGCTGTTTCAGCTTGGAATGTAGTTAGGTCAGTATGGAGTGCTATTTCAGGTTTCTTCAGTGGTATATTTAATGTTGTAAGGGGAGTTGTATCTAGTGCTTTCAGCGCAATCGGAAGTTTTGCTTCTAGTGCTTGGGGAGTAGTTCGCTCAATATGGAATGCAGCAGCTGGTTTCTTCAGTGGCATATTCAACGTTGTTCGTGGTGTAGTAAGTGGAGTGTTCAGCTCCTTTGGTGGATTTGCTTCAAGTGCTTGGGGAGCTATTTCAGGTGTGTTCAGCGGAGTCGGTAGCTTCTTTAGTGGAGTATTTAACGGTGCAATGAGTGCTGTTAGTGGAGTGTTCAGTGCTTTCGGTGGGTTCGCTTCTAATGCTTACAATGCAATAACAGGAGTATTCAGTGGGCTTGGCGGTTTCTTTAGCGGATTATTCGGAGGAATCAAGAACACGATAGACAGCGTTCTTGGTGGTGTAACAAATACAATCAACAATATATCAGGAGCTATTAATGGTATCGCTGGTAAACTTGGCGGACTGTTCAAAGGTTCAATGGTAGTAGGTTTAACAGATGTCAATTTATCTTCTAGCGGTTACGGTTTAAGCACTAACAGCGTATCAAGCGATAACAGAACATATAACACATTTAACGTGCAAGGTGGTGCTGGTCAAGATGTTTCTAACTTAGCACGAGCAATCAGACGAGAATTTGAACTAGGGAGGGCCTAATGGTAAGGCAGTATAAAATACATACCAACTTAGACGGAACAGATGATAAAGTTTGGGACGTCACAAATGGAAAAGTTAGACTTTACCAGCCCTCTAATTTAGGGTTACAATCAACTAATAACATCTGGCAAAGTAACGGTATTGGAGTAACGGGAACACGCTCAATTACTCAACCTCAAATAGAATTTAAACTAGAAACGTTTGGCGAAACTTTAGAAGAAAATTATCAATTAATGAAAGACTTCGTAAATGATATTCTTAACCAAAAGTTCGTTACACTTGAATATCAAACAGAGATTTTTCAGGTATATGCTGATTTAGCTTTAGCAGATGTCACAAAGACAGAGGGTTACGGTAAGAACGGAACTTTTAGCGAAAAAATAACTTTTGATATAATTACAAAGTGGTACACTTACGAAAATCTAACTTTTAACATGATTAAAAATGGTAAAGTTATCACTGGTAAGTCTAAAATTTATGGCGGATATAAAGGGGACGAAACACCTTTACAAAACTATAACAGACTGAAAGCAAGCCCTTCTTTGAATTTGCCTAACTTAAATTTATTAGACGGTGCTAAAGATTTTAGTGGTTCTTGGGAAAACGCAAGTGGTTGGATAACTGACGGAACATATAAAGGTCTAACTGTCAAAAAACGAACTGCTCCATGGGGTGGTATTTATAAGACATTTACAGCTCCAGAAAATGGAGTTTACGTATTTTCAGCTTATGTAAAAAGTTCAGGAGAGAATGCAAATATAACTAGATTTGTTAGCACAAGTGCTGGTTATGTCGTACCTGATAAGGAGCTGGGAAATAATTTTGATTGGACGATAGATAGTTTTGCTGTAGTTTTGAAAGCTAAGGATACTATTTCTGCTAGATACGAAATAACAGGTTCGGGCTCAGAATCGGCTTTATGGACTGCTGGTCATAAGTGGGAAGAAGTTATGACTATTGCTGATGATTTCACTGTTTATCCTAACTTTAATTTGTTAAAAAATACGAAAAATTTAACAGCAACTTCAACTTCAGTAGCTTGGGATACTTTATTTAGTTCTGATCAAATATACGACCCTGTAATTAAGTCAAAAACTGGAGTTTCAGCAATGACCTTTAGTTTCAATGTTTTTGTACCATCGAATGCTGTCGTTGGAAGTGCAATCTCTATCCAGCTTAAAGGCCAAACCTATCAGGCTTATGGGAATGTTGGAGCTGATGATCACAACACAATTTTATGTAGATACTGGCATAATATTGAACAAAGCGATTTAGGTAAAACGATTCGTGTAAGTTGCCCAGCAGAATTAGACTCTAAATATCAGTCTTTTGATAGTGCTTTAGCTGTTACTGATAGCATTACCATTAGACAAATTTCAGGCACAGCGGGTCTCGTATATTCTAAATTGAAACTCGAAATAGGTTCAATTGCTACACCTTGGTTACCAAGTGAACGCGAGTCACAAAACCAAAGAACTTCATACATGCCCTCAGCTACCGAACTCACAATTGCTGATATAAGTGAATATTTTGGATATAATTATATAGCAAATCAAGCCTATACTTATTATGGAGAAACAAATATAGATCGTTTAAGTCGCTGGGACATAAAAGATGAAATATTTAGTTTTATGGGGGTGTTATATCCGAAACTACCTAAAACACCTGCTGGAGTTAGATTTTTAGACGATTTTGGAAATGAATATACTGCAATTGTATTCAAGACGGAACAGGTGCAAGACTATATTTTAATTAATACAGATGTAAATGACGAAACTTATCAAGGCTGGAATGGTACCACTTCATTAAATTTATTCCCTGTAATGGACTTTGAGCGATACAGAACTCGTATAATTGAAAAAGGTCAAATGGAGCTAATCAATTTAAGTAAGGCAGAGTTTAAAATCAAGAGAAAGGCGGACTTCGTTTAATGTTAGAAGCTAATGTTTATGATAACTTTAACCCTAACCACTACAATATATCTGATTTTAATCTTCCTAATGGCAAAAAAGAAAAAAGGGGTCTACCAATACCCAAGGCAAGATGTCAAGTTATTAACTATGAATTGTGGGAAACAGGTTATCTTTACACTTCATCGGCTACATTGACCGTTTCGGTAGAAGTTGGCGATATTGTTCAAATTCTTTTTCCTGAAGTTGTTCCAATTGAGGAAACTCTAGGTAAAAAAAGAAACTTAAACTTAGATATGGTTTATCTTGTGACAAGCGTAGATGAAGGCAACAAAGCTACATTAAAGAACTATTTTTGGGCAATGATTGAAAGTCTTGATGTTCCGAATGCAATAACTAAAACGACAAACTCCGCTATCATTGACTATCTAATTGACCCTAATAAGAATAATTTAATGAGTTATGGCTACTTTTTCAATTCAAGTATTTTCGCTGGTAAGGCTACAATTAACCGAAAAGCAGAAACTTCATCAGCTCGTGACGTAGCTAAAAGGATATTTTCTAAGGTTCAATTTCAACCGACAACAACTATTCAACACGCTTCGTCTGAAATAGACCCTAGAAACTTATTATTTATTAACTTCGCTTCTAGGAGTTGGAACAGAAATAGAATCACGACAAGGGTAGACTTTAAGCAAAGGGTGGCAGTAGAAACCGAAACAATAGTAGAGCGTTCAGCTTATAACTTCGCTGTTGTGTTTATCAAAAATAAGGAAGCAGACGACTACATAGACCCTCCTAAAATGTACACAGCAAAAAATAACGGCGATGTCATTGATTATAGCACTTATCATGGAGACGGAACAGACTTGCCAGATGTAAGAACAGCTAAAACATTGTTTTATGATAGAGATGACCACGGAAACCCGCCAGATATATCTACTATTAAGGCTGAAATTTCTCCCTCCACAATCGTCACAAGGTTAATCTTTAATCAAAATGAACTATTGCCTTTGTATGTTAATGACTTGGTTGATATTTGGTACGAGGGTAAACTGTATTCAGGTTATATAGCAGACAGAGTTAAAACAGAGTTCAGTGATAGACTTATCTTTGTAGAAAGTGGGGACAAACCGAATGTTATATGAGTATGTAGCTACTTATGGCGACAAATATAGAATAAATAGCTTCACAGGGTACAGAGAGCTTCGTAAAGACCACTTAGAAACTTTGTCAGGTAAAGTATACTATAATGGCAAAAACACGCTTAGAATCGAAACTACGCTCTTGTATGAAGTCGGTCAATTTGTGTCAATTGGTGGTTATCCTTATGGCGGTAGAAAATTTAGATTGTTAGAGCTATCAATTACTGATAACCCAGTTTTAGATAAAGCGAAGATAATTTCAAGAAAGGTTAAAAATGACAATTAAAAACTTTACATTCTTTAGTCCAAACAGTACAGAGTTTCCAGTCGGTTCTAATAATGACGCAAAGTTATATATGATGTTGACTGGAATGGACTATGGAACAATCAGGCGCAAAGACTGGGATGAGCCAATTAACACAGCTCTAAACGTGCAATACATTAATACTTCCATTGTAGCAGGAGGAAGATATTTTGAACTATCGAATGAGACGATAGCTCTAAATGCTAATTCTGTCAATTATATCCATGCAAATATTGACTTAACTCAAACTACTAGTCCTGTCAGCTTATCGGCTGAAACCAAAGATAATAGCAACCGAACCGATATAAATAATAGTTCTGGTGTACTGAAAGTTTTGATAGATATTAGAACAACCAGCGGAACAGGAGTTATAAAAGCCGAAAAACCGAAACAAGTAACAAGTTTAGATGAAGTAACACTAAGCGGTAACGCAAGAATTGACGGAACTCTAACTAGAAAAGTCGCAACAAAATCTTTCCCTATGGGCTATGGGATAAATGCAACAGCTGAACGTATCGGAGAGGCAATTACTTTAAGCATTTATGGGGCAAATATTGCTGGGGCAATCCCTCAAGGAAAAGTGATGAACGAAAAGATTCCTGAAGGTTTTAGACCACGTTCACAATACCCTTGCCAAGTAACGTGTCAAGGTCAGTCATATGCGTTCTTTGATTTGAGTTCTGACGGAACAATTACTTATGGCGGAAATACTGTTCCAATAAGAAATAATTTCAGGGCAACAGTAACATATTTCACTGATGATTCATTCCCAGCATAAAAATAGAAAGAAAACATAAAATGGTAACTAGAATGATTTTAATAACTGTCTTAATTTTAGCGATTCTTTTCGCTACATGGGTAAAAGATAGAGAAGCAATGAACCCTCCTTTCGAGCGCAGACTCGTAATTGATTTAACAGTGATTTTCTCACTGTGGGTTTTATACGCAGTCTTCTACTTTACACAAACACCCTCAACTTCTGATATCGCTAAAACAGTGATTAATGTAGGTTTGCTATACTTTGTGGGTCAATTTATTTATTTGATTGCAAAAATCAGCCCTATGTTCGACGGTTTAGTTAAACTTATCAAAAAGAACGGTGTAAGTATTCCTGAAACTGAAGAAGAGCAAACGGAGGACAAAAAAGAATGAATA
>OHYO01000502.1_pt1 | contig 16623 bp, 19 predicted proteins | sample 1580291 | NCBI WGS metagenome assembly OHYO01 (sample SAMEA3882526, study PRJEB24775) | human gut metagenome | biome: human-associated habitat; feature: intestine environment; material: feces | place: Netherlands | collected 2009/2010
TTGTTCGCAGCGAAGATAGAGATTTCAATTATGAGCCAATTTTTGACTGCTTACACATAGCCATTCTGATTTATGCCAGATAGCGGCAATGTCCACAAATAATACGCCCCCAATGGATGGGAGAGGTGTTTTTTTACCCCACGTTTACATTATTTAACTCTTTGGTTTTATTCATGATACCATCTTTTGTTATACTTCCCATACATATTGCAGGATTTCCGTACCACACCGTGTAGGCAGGTACATCCTTTGTTACAACACTTCCAGCTCCAATCAAAGCATATTCCCCTATTGTATGCCCCGCTATAATTGTAGCATTAGCACCAATTGAAGCACCTTTTTTAATTCTGGTTTTTACAAAGTTTATAGGATAACACTTGGAACGGGGAACTAAATCATTCGTAAAGGTTACATTCGGACCGATAAACACATCATCCTCTATTGTAACCCCATCCCAAATCTGTACCCCCGACTTTACTGTAACATTATTACCTATAACAACATCATTTTCAATAAGGACATGCGCACAAATATTACAATTACAGCCAATTTGAGCATCGGGCAATACAATACAAAACTGCCATATATTTGTTCCATCACCTATTTGGAATGATTGGACATCAGCTAATGAATGAATCTTTGACAATTACTTATCCTCCATATACTTTTTATAAGTTTCATATTCCTTTTTAGCTTCATCAAATGTTGAATATTGAAAAAAGCAAAAAGAATCCGCATCAGATGTTCCAATTCTATTTAAAATATCACGTTGAAGATCCTTGGCTACAAATGATTCTATATGCTCATGTAATTTTATCCCACGATCAAATGTTCTTTCATTTATCAAAATATAAAAGCCAGGAGCATGTGGCACTAATTGAGATACTGTATTTTTACCTAATCCATAGGTGTTAAATCTATTCATTTCCATATTTATATTTTATAAATTCATCATAATCACGTATATAATCTGCTTCATCATACCTATGCGAGGCGAGCACCAGACAAACAGATCCGGAGGAAAAATCATCTAAAGTCCGCCAGATACCGGGAACGACATATAGCCCCTGATAGGGACGGTTCAGCAGAAAAGTACGCTTCACTTTACCATCATCGAGTGTGACAGAGAAACTTCCGCTGGCAGCCACTATCAGCTGACTCAATTCTTTATGGGCATGACCACCACGGCTTTCACCGCCGGGAACATCGTATAAATAATAGCTGCGTTTCACCTCAAAAGGAATCGTCACGCTATTCTCGACCACCGTAATGTTACCTTTCTCATGGTGATGTTTATCCAGTTCTATAATGGTACAGTCATAAACAGAACTACTCTTCATCATTTATCTTTTTTAAATTCATCATAATCATATACATAATCCTGCGCATCGTATGGAGTGGAAGCCAAGACTAAAGCCAATGAATTGGTGGAGAAATTCTCCATCTGCCGCCACAGGCCTTTGGGAACGTACAACCCATAGTAGGAACGGTTCAGATGAAAGACTTTACGTTCTTTCCCGTCATCCAGTATCACGTCGAAACTGCCGGAAAGAGCCACTATGAATTCCTGGTTTTCTTTGTAGGCATGACCACCGCGGGCTTCGCCGCCGGGTACATCGTAAATCCAGTAGGTACGTTCTATCTTGAAGGGGATGTTCTTGAACTCTTCAATGATAGATAGGTTTCCTCGCTTATCTAAGAATTTAGGTAAGTTGATAATTTCTACACTGGTTAAGTCCATAGTAAATGAAAGAATAAAGTGGTTAACAAAGGTAAAGACTAAAAGGATACAAGGCAATATGTCATTTGGGGACGCTTATCTTTAATTTTATAAAACATTACATTCTATGATTACAGTTCTTTTTGTGAAGCGTGCTCATTCATGAACTGGTACATGGCAGTGATTGCAGCATCAGTCTTCTTATATTCATCTTTGTAGCTATCGTACAGTTTCTTACATTCATCCTTGAAATCATAATAAGGCTTGAAGGTTTGCTCAAGGTTATGGATGGCTATCGAATTCACTACTATAGAAGCAACGCCGCCCACAACAGCAATTGCGGGTGAAATCTTTGTCATAGAAGCAATGAAGCGCATACTTCCATTACCTATCGCAAGCAGGCAGTGAGCCATATTTTCAGCGTAGCTGAACGCAAGCCCTGCCACTCTTATTCCGGCAAGAGTGGCAGCGGCTCCTATTCCTGCCATGATACCAATCATTCCCAATGCACCTACTTGCGCATATAGGCTATTAGCAGATGAAGTGACTTGAAGCTGAATATCTTTAATGGCATTTGAATCTCCGAGTCTCAATTCTGTAGAAATGGTGTAACGTTTTGTTTTGAAAAGATCCAATACCTCTTTCAGCAATCTAATTGCTTCTCCATGAGATTTTCCATTAGAGCGGGACAAAAAATAGTTCCATCCCATTCCCTGCAGAATCACAGAGTAATCTTCATTGGATATTTTGTCGGTTACTGCTTTATAGGTTCTGATAAGACTTTCATAGATATCCTGGAAAGCTGTATCCTTAAAGGGGTTCTCTACATAGCCACGCAATGCATCTTTTGCTTTAGCCCAATCGTTCTGTTTGCTTTTGTCTGCCAAGTCCACCACGTCAGTAATAGCAGTCATTCCGCTACCGATACCAAGCAGTCCCCATCCAATCGGTGCAAAAGGCGTAAAGGAGAGTATGCCTCCTATGATGTTGACACTGGAGCCTGTGAGGTTGACAATTTTCTTATCTCTGTAGTCTTTCTTGATAGCATCAGTCTTCTTTTCGTATTCATTGATGAGTGGGTCTATTTTTTGATCATCCCATCCACCCTTGTAGTCTTTGTGTTCATACAGTTTAAAGAGAACTTCCTTGAATTTGTCAAGGAAGTGATCTACACTGTCATACTTGGAGAGGGTATAGCTAAATACGTTCTCCACTTCTTTTTTTGATAAATCATTTAGTCCCATAATTTTAGAAATGTTAGCGTCCAAAAATGACGTGTACTCCAAGAAAAGCCGCCACAAGGCGGTTCTCTAATAAATAACGTTAAAAAAGATACTAATTTTTAATATTTGTTATTACTCCTGTCCGATTGTCAAGGGTAACAAATATTCATAATCCCTACGTCCTTTAACAATTTCACTGAAAAATCTCTTGAAATAATCAAGCACAGACACACCCTGCATCCTGCAAGTGGAGATAATAGTATGATATACCGCTGAGACGCCAGCAATCTTGTCACTTCCGAAGAATAACGAGTTCTTACGCTCACCGGCCAATGGACGAATAAAACGTTCGGCAATGGAATTGTCGATTGAATAAGAGCCGTCATTCAAGTAGGCGAACAGCCGGGTCTAAAAAGTATTCATATAGTTGAGAGCCTTCTCCATCAACTCCCCACGGGATGGATGATTCACACTGAGTAAAGCATCAAGTTTGCTGCGTAACTTTATGATTATCTCTTTTGTCTTTAAGTTATTCCGGCAAATCCTTATCTGCCCAGGGGGACAATTTGCCTTCTTCATACTCCCGTTCCAGCCTGTAAAGTTCACCTGCCGAATTCTTTTCCAAACAACTATTCTTAAGACAAGCAATTAAACCGCAGGTTACCTGCATAAACTGGTATCCGCGGGTCTGAAACGTTTCTCAAACATACTGTAAGACCGTCGGTCATAGCTGAACAAACGAACCAGACGTAAATCTTTAGACATCACGATAAAGACATCACCATCTTCCGGCTCACGGTTCAACTGCTGATGGATGGTGGATAAGACCTTATCATATTTACAGCGCATATCATGAAAATCACGAACAAAGAAAAAACGGTTTAGTCCTGTAATATTCAACATAAGACCTCCAGTTTCTCCACCAAGCTTTTCAAACCTTCGTAGCTTAAATTTTTCTGACTGATATGAACACCATTGCTCATGCGGATATCCACCAGGATTCGAAGTTCAGTATGACAAGAAAGTCGAGAATCCGATTCTGGCTTTTGTTCCGGGATTGGCGAAGGACTTTCCAGCATTTCTGATTCCGTGGAGGGAGCACCCAAAACCTGAACAGGAACTATCTTCTTCCGGGTATCCTTGTACCATTTGGAAAATAGGTTATAAGACACTTTGTTGGACATACAAAATTTCTCAATAGAAACACCCGCAGGGATACCTTCCAATTTATAGCGCAAAAATAGACGCTCAAAATCATTGTAACTATACATAAACCTGGCTTTTGATTTAACGAAAGCAAAGGTCTGGCTTTTTTATCGGTTATCCTATACGTCATTTTTGGACGCTAACAAGCCTTATGTAAATATACATTTTTTATTTCAAAGACAAGGGATTCTTGACTTTTTTGGAGAAGATATGTTCCCGGGCAAAGTAAGTGGACTTAAATCGCAAAGTAAGTGAACTTACTTTGCCCACGAACATATCTTACTTTTTTCCACACTTTTCACCAGTTTTTCACCTCCGGTCATAACCGCTTTCTCGGTCGTCTTGCCCAAGCGTTATTGATACGCGCACGGATATTACTGACAGTCTTGCCCGATACGAACAAAGGTGTGAGAGGAAAAAACAACGAGATAAAACGCTCCTTCACCATCTCTTCCGAAGTAATCTTCGGTTCCCGTTCGCCCATCTTAACTATAACCCTGGCCAGTTCCACCGCATTGGTACATTCTGCTATCTGTACCAGATAGATACGTAAATCCTCCACCTTATTTATATAAGAGAAAAGGCGCATAGCCTCGGGAGATAAAGCAGGTTCCTTGTCCATGCTTACATCATCCTTCTCTAGTTCCGCCTCATCACCATAATAATTCTGTGTGGCGGAAGTAGCATTGGGAAGAATCTGGTTGCTGCCTCCATAAATGTTGAAGACGATGCTGAAGTGTGTCTCACTATCCATAAGCTTATTGTTTGAATGATTCGTCAACGGGTAGTTAACGGTCAGTCAATAGCTAGTGAACGGCAGTCAACAGTTAGTAAACGATAATAAATAGATTTTTTTACGGTATTTCCCCGCATTAATTTTGTCGTGTCGGAAGGATGAACGAACATCCCGGAAACACAAAACTTTTAAACTTTATTTTATCATGATTGATTACAGTGTATTTATGATGGGCAACCCGATGGATGTCGATGCCGCCCAAAAAGCGTATGCAAAAGCTCAAGTTTCTGAAATCATGCCATTCAGCCAGTTTGTCAAACACATTGCCGACCACAATGGCGTATTCACTCGCGGAACGGTAAAAGGTGTAATAGCCGATATGTGCGAGTGCCTTGTAGAAATGCTTCTGGAAGGCAAAAAAGTACAACTGGCAGAATTAGGTAATTTCTGGATTTCTATAGGCTCGGAAGGTGCGGAAGATCTGAAGAAATTTACAGAAAGCAACATCACCGCCGTCAACATTGTGTTCACGCCGGGAGAAGACTTCCAAAATCTTCGTTCCCGCGCCGCTTTCAATCCCGTAGCAAGCCGCATAGCCCAAGCCGCCACCCTGAAGGCCGAAAAGGCCGGTAAAGGCACAGTCGACTTGGATGCCGCCAAAGGAAAGACCCCGGCTTCCACGAATGAAAACAATCCGTCATTATGATAAAATACCATGTTTTCTCGATGGGAAATGCGTCCGACAGGACGATGCCCAAGAAAGCATACGCAAAGTGTGTGCCCAACGAAACGGTTTCGCATAAGAAACTCGTAAAGAAAGTAACGGAACATCTCCGCTTTTTCCCACACGGCATGATGGAAGCGGTGCTGGAGGAAGTCTTCAACCGCCTGTCCGAGCATCTTGCCCAAGGCGACCGAGTCACCCTGGACGGCCTCGGAACATTCAGTGTCTCCCTGAAATGCGAAGGAGCCGCTTCGGAGGCTTTGTTCTCCAAGAAAAACATCAAGGGCGCGCACATCGTGTTTGCCCCGTGTCGCAAACTCAAGGAGACATTTGCAGATATGGAATATAAAATGACTCCACGAATCTTTTAATGTCATGGAACTTATATTATTCATCTATTTAAAGACAAAGCGTATGAAAAAGAACTGGAAAAATGTACTGCTGTACATCGTCCACATCATTGAACTACTCATTACAGGCGCTGCCGGAGGAGCGCTTGGAAGCGGCTTATGAGAACGGTTTCGTTGATTATCGTGCACTGCTCTGCCAACAAGACGGGCAGTGCCTTGCGAACGGAGGACATTGACCGCTACCATCGTTCATTGGGCTGGAAGTGCTGTGGTTACCACTATGTGATTCCTACAGACGGAACGATAGAAGCCGGACGCCCGGAAGAGTTGGTTGGAGCACATTGCAAGAACCACAACAACCACAGTATAGGTATATGCTACATAGGCGGACTGGATGATGGCGGAACAACGCCGAAAGACACCCGGACGGAAGCACAAAAGGCTACGCTGAGAAAACTGATTGAACAACTGCATCAACGTTATCCCAAGGCACTGATTGTAGGCCATCATGACTTGAATCCGCAAAAAGCCTGTCCATGTTTCCATGTCACAGCTGAATATATAGACTTGCAACCTTAGTTGCGTCTGTAGTCTTATCTGCCATCCATCGTCCTGCAAGGGATGTATGGATGGCTTTAATTAAACTAATCAATTTTTTCAAACGGAAACGCATGAAGATAGCTCACTGCCACCGTCATATTGCCAAAAGCGAATACCAGCCTTGTATTGCGGTGCAAACGCATGATACATCCCTCTTTCCCCCGAAAGACACCACCGGTAATACGGATTCGTTGCTTTTTCTGAAGATAGTCCTCCAAAGGCCGGTTCATCAGCTCGATATTGTAAGGCATGGATTCATACAGATAGATAAATTCTTCCATCTGACGTTGAGGAATTACCGCCGCACGTTGTGTGTTATAGTCCGTCACCAGATACTGGCGGGGAAGCATGGCAGACAGAATACATTCCAACTGCCCCAAGGGGGCACATACAAACAGCCAACCGTTGCCTTCAATCCCTTTCTCGTTCGTCAACGCATTCAGTTTCTGAGTGGAGCCGGTAGCAAAAGCCTCTTTCACCATCCGGGCAGAGTCACGGCGAGCGGTATATTCCTCTTTGGTATAAGCACATTGCTCGAAACGTTTCCTATGATCGGTGGCAGTGTAAGAAAACACCTTGAAGCAAAAAAATCTCTCTTCTACGGTACCTGATGGGGTACGAAGCCGAACAGCTTTCCTGCCACTGAAAACACTGATATAGCGTTTCAGTTCTTTGTTGGAAAGATACAGATAATACCAGCCGAGTTCAGGGTATTCTTTTCCTATTCCCGCCATTGGCGTGATTCCTTCATTTGACCCCAGGTCTGAGCCGGAAGCGATTGAACTGCAGAGCAGTAACTTAGGCGCTTCGCCCGTTATGTCTTGATTTGAAAGGAACGCTTGATTTTCAAGCTCCATACTATTTTCTGTTACCATCAAAACATTACTTTTTATGTATGTCTTTTTGGGGTTCTCTTAGTAAGAGAACCCCAAAAAGACATATACTGCTGACAATAAGATATTTACACATAATCAGAGATGGATAATTTGCAAACAAATATTATAAGAATCCTTATCAGAGACTGATTCCTGAATAAAAGATTTCCGTATTTGGATTATTATAGCTACATTTGCAGCGGAATGGGGTTCTCTTACTAAGAGAACTCCATTTTTTTTATTCTAACAGATTCATTTTCAAGATAGATCCAAGAAAGACCAAAAAGGAACACATAAATTCCTTTTCCGCACTCATTAAAAGAACAAATGATAAAATGCAAAAGCGGCCACTTACGATAAAAATCGAAAGTGACCGCTAAAAAGAGATTTATTTCTCTAATATAAGGATCTAACAGTACGGAGTTACTTCACCACAAATCCTCTCTTATCCAGATAAGCTTTGAATTTATGCAAATATTCTTCATCCGGACCATCAAAGAAGGATACACCGGATGCCCCGTTATTGTACGCTTCATCCAGCGCCTCTTCAAAATTGTCCTTAATATCACCAAACATAAGTCCGGCATATATCTTGGCACGCCCATTCACCGTTTCAACGCTTTCCTTTACCGAACGCCCGATCCATTCAGGACCTTCATAATAGAATTTATTATAAATCATCGGATAATAAGCATCCAGCGTCCATTCTCCCCAATCTTGGCGCACCATCTTGCGAGCTATGGACGGTCCCGGGAACACTGCGGCAGAAATAGCTTTATGATCGGCTTTCACCGCTTTGGTAATGGCATCCACCACACGAGTGATGGCATCCAGACGGAAATTGATCCAACTCTGGTTTTCCATCGGATACTTTAATTCCAACGGATCCTGTCCTGTTTTAGCTTTAAACAATTCACGGCAGACATCACAATAACAATAGTCATATTCCGGCAACTCTTCTTTCTGCTCTATACCATAGTTTTTCCATAGGCTGACAGGCAAGATTACATCCGGCATACGGACATAATCCAGATGAACACCATCCACATAAGGCTTATGGGCTTCCTTTACATAGTCTTCTGCCAGATACTCTGCCACACCTTGGTGATTAGGGCACAAGAAGCGATAATAATCCACGTAGGCCGGTTTGTCGTGACAAGACTCGCCTTTACGGTTCACGGCATACCAGTCGGGATGCTTGTCCAGCAGTTCCCTGCGGTTCATCGTCCATTTCCAATAATGTGCCTCCAGTCCGGCTTCTTTGCAAAGACGATAAATATTTTCATTGTATCCCTCGAACATGACACCCGAAATACCACATTCTTTCAACAACGCAAACCATTTTTTCCATTCGGCATCCGAACGGTTATTCAGACGCATCCACAACCAGTTTTTAACTTCACGGGCAGGTATCTTTTCTGTCCGGAAACGTCCTTCATTATTTATCACATAACGGACTCCTTCAGCAGGATTGGTTATAGCTATCTGATAGGTGTTCTGAGTCGCTTCCACCGCAATCCGGGCATCAGCCGGAAGATCTTTCAACTCTTTATCAGTCAAAAAGAATTGTTCTGTGGCACGCAAGTAGTTATGTTGTTTACTATAATTATCCTGCTGTGCGTAGAACATGGCCCACAGCAATTTATAAATAGCCTGATTGTATGGATAAACCAACTCATCTTGCGAGGTTCCCACTTTCTTGTCTACGAAATAAAGATATCCCCAACGGTCGGGCATGTGCATATCGATTCTTCCGGTAGGAGTCCATACCCAGTTTTCCTCAGGTCCTTTCTCCTTCAGCCACTGTACACGCGAGAAGTTGATGCGCCAGGTGTTGCCGGCCTTCAACGGATTGTTAAAGTTCATGGTCAGCGCCTGATGAGGAATGGCCATTTCCACACTCCAATACTTATCTTTATCTTTTGATTTATTCAGTGTACCTTCACAATGGATGGCGGTCTTCAATCCGGGGCAGTCCCATTGCACCATGAAATTTCCACCCGAACGATAAGGTTTGTCCAGCATCAGGTCGAAAATCACGCCACGCGCATTGGTTTCTATTTCAAAATAATTGTGTCCGTCGCTATCCGGATCGATAAACACTTCAAAGTCATTGTCATAATAGATGATGGTATCACGCAGGGTAAGACGTGCCTTGATATCCTCTTCTTGAAGAACAGCTCCTACATATAAATATTCATCATCCCACAGCATCTTGGCTATAGTTTCATATTTGGGAGTCGGGAATCCTTCGCCGCTTATATCTACAAACGGGGCGGTAGGCGTCGCCTTCTTCCAGGAACTTTCATTCAGTTTACCATCTATTTTCAACTTTCCATCCGGACGATAACATACATAAGTACGCGGTTCGGTCAGAAAACGTTCATATTGTTCAAAAAGGCTTTGTGCCATTGCCGGAAAAGTAACCAGCAGAAGCAACAGGGTATAAATAAGTTTCTTCATCTATTTTTCTGATTCAGATTAGTTATTATCTTGCACTTGTCCCACTCCACGATAGAGTTTGATCGGTCCATCCAGCAACACGGCCAGCACGGTAATCTGCTCATCCTGTACCTGTTGGGGTACATCAATATAAAGATTGCCCGGTACTGAGTTCCAATAATTTTTATTGTAGACCTTGTAATTCAACATAGCTCCGTTACCAACCACCCATATACGGTTCACTTTGTTCATCAGCCCTTTTACTTCCACCGGACCGTTAGGTTTGTAAGGGAGGTATAAATACAGAATATCCCCCGCCTTATTCAGTGTGGTATATCCCTGGAAATGCTCGGTAGGAATCCCTGCGCGAGTTTCATAAATAGCTTCTTTATGCTTCTTGGTCCATCGGCCGAACTCCTTCAACACAGCGATCTGTTCTTCAGGAATGGAACCGTCCTCTTTCGGACCGATATCCAATAAAAGATTACCGCCCATGCTCAGGCAGTCTACAAATGTACGAAGCAAGATATAGGGTGATTTATAGTTGCTGTCTGTATGCTGATATCCCCATGAATCATTCATGGTCATACAAAGCTCCCAATATTTATCCTCGGGACGCACCACCGGCACTCCCTGTTCGGGAGTAGCATAGTCGCCATATCCCTGTATGCGCGAATTGATAATCACATTCTTATTATCCGAACGGAGCAGATCTACAATACCTTTGGAATTCCATGCTTCCGCACTTTGCTCCCAATCCCCGTCGAACCAATACAGATCCGGCTTCCAGGTTTTGTTCAGCTCCGCCAATTGTCCGAAATTGAACTTGTTGAATCTGGCCCAACGTTCAGGATCATTTTTATAACGTACTTCCGTACGGGTTTTGTTTGGGTAATCAGGATGAGACCAGTCCAATAAAGAATAATAGAAGCCAAGTTTCAATCCTTGTTTTCTTACTTCCTTTACAAAGGGAGCTATGAGATCACGTTTTGCCGGAGTGCTTTTCACGACGCTGATATCTCCTACTTTGGTATCCCATAACGCAACTCCGTCATGATGTTTGGTAGTTATCACTGTATATTTGGCTCCACTTTCTTTTATCAGATCCACCCAAGCCTTCGGATCATACTTGGAGGCTGTGAAACCTTTTTCCTGCTCCATGTATTCATCATAGGGCAGGTAGTTGTTAAAGAAGGACCAGCTTTCGGACACTCCTCTGACGGAATAAATTCCCCAATGGATAAAGATACCCAACTTGGCTTGTGAAAACCATTCCATTCTCTTGTCTTTCTGCTCGACTGTTTCATTCTGTAGCGTATCTTGTGCCCGTAAAGGAGAAGCTGCAATCAGCAGACTCAGGAACGCTAACGATAATCGGTTCTTTTTCATATATAATAGGTTTGATTAGTTAGGATAGCATGTCAGTATTATTAAAATTTACAGCTATATAATGGACAAAGATAATGTATTTTTATATTTTATTCTATCTTTGCACCCCTAAAACAGAACAAATATGAGCGCAAAGAAAAAGAAACAATCCAATAGTCCCCTGAGAGTCATCATTATTTTAGTATTACTGGGACTTTTGGCATATAAACATCAATTGTTTGACGGGAAACTGCTTGAAAATATCCCCACTATCGAAAGCAATGAAGAAAAGCCAGAAATACTGACCTCGCCCCAACATGGCGGTGCATTGGAAATTCCGATGATACAATCAAGTACAGGCGGCCAGATTCTGAAACGTAAAGGATATACCCTGTCTTATAATGCCGATTACAAAACTCCACAATGGGTGGCGTGGGAACTTACTAAAAAAGAAACAAAAGGAAAAGAAGGGCGAACAAATAAATTCTTGCCCGACCCGGACGTACGTGGAGCCAAAGCATATACGGGAGATTATACAAAATCAGGATACGACCGGGGACACATGGCCCCTGCCGCCGATATGAAATGGAACAAACAAGCCATGGAAGAATCTTTTTATATGAGCAACATTTGTCCGCAAAATCCGAATCTGAACCGCGGCGACTGGAATGACCTGGAGGAAAAGTCACGCCAATGGGCAAAAAAATATGGAGCCGTGTATATTGCCTGCGGACCTATATATGATACTAAACGCCCCAAACGAATTGGCAACAATAAAGTGGCAGTCCCCCATGCTTTCTATAAAGTCATATTGATAAATGATAAGAAAAATCCGCAAGCCATAGGATTTATTTTCCCCAACAGCGCCGGACATAAGCCACTGAAGAAATATATGGTAACAGTAGACAGCGTAGAGAAAAGAACGGATATCGATTTCTTCCCTGCCCTGCCGGATGAAATAGAAAACAGAATCGAAGCTGAGTTGGTACAAGAATTACCGTAGTCTATCACACATACGCAGGCATGAAACGATACATACGTATGTATACCCCCACACATACGTATGTGTGGGGGCACACGAACGTACGGGTTTTATTTCACTTCCAGCACTACGATAGACTTGGCAGGAAGAGTCACTTTCAAGCTTCCTTTATTGACCTTTGCTCCGGTAAATTCTTTCGGGGCAACCACATTCGGTTTCTCGAAACTATTGTAATCACCTATATTGTTAGCAGTCAGAATACGGCCGGTAACACTCTTGGCCTTTACCTCACCCAAGTTCAACTCTATTTCCTGCGATTCCTGCAAATCCACATTAGACAAGGAAATATGAATCAAACCGTTCGCATCCCGTGAAGCGGTAGCACTTACCATCGGAACAATACGGTCGTCGCGTACAATCTTGCGTTCACAGTTCAGTTCCAAAGGAAGATAAGTAGCATCCTGATGCACTTTATACATTTCAAAGACATGGTAAGTCGGTGTCAGAACCATCTTGTCGTCCTTTGTCAAAATCATAGACTGAAGCACATTGGCAATCTGGGCAATGTTTGTCATCTTGATGCGATCCGTATATTTATGGAAAACATCCAGTGTCAAAGAGGCCACGAAAGCATCGCGCAACGTGTTCTGCTGATACAGATGTCCACGGACAGTTCCCGGCTCTTCATCCCACCAGGTTCCCCACTCGTCCACCATCAAACCGATTTGCTTCTTCGGATCATATTTATCCATAATTGCCATATGCTTCTTCAGCACCGGTTCTATTTCCAGACATTTGCCCATAGTCCAATAATAATCATCATCAGTGAACTGTGTAGCCGATCCTTTGCTTCCACTCCATCCCATCACTGTATAATAATGTAAAGACACACCGGCCATACGGTGACCTACATTCTTCATCAGTACTTCTGTCCAGTTATAGTCATAATCACTGGCACCACTTGCAATCTTGAACAAGTGATTGCCATCATAGTCACGACAATAAGTGGAATAACGGCGGTACAAGTCTGCATAATATTCAGGACGCATACTGCCTCCGCATCCCCAACTTTCATTACCTACCCCAAAGAATTTCACTTTCCATGGTTTTTCACGACCGTTCTCCTTACGCAGTTTCGCCATCGGGCTACCTTGTTCGGAAGTCATGTATTCCACCCATTTCGCCATTTCTTCCACACTCCCACTTCCTACATTACCGCTGATATAAGGCTCACAACCTATCAGCTCACACAAGTTCAGAAATTCATGTGTTCCGAAACTATTATCTTCCACTGTACCTCCCCAATTGTTATTGACCATTCGGGGGCGGTTCTCTTTCGGACCGATACCATCCATCCAATGATATTCATCGGCAAAACATCCGCCCGGCCAACGAAGCACCGGCACTTTCAAATCTTTCAATGCCTGAAGCACATCATTACGATAGCCTTGGGTATTGGGAATTTTAGAATCCTCACCTACCCACAAGCCTCCATAGATACAGGTGCCCAAATGCTCTGCAAATTGCCCGTAAATATGTTTACTGATGATTTCTTTCCCTTGCTCGGGATGTACATTGATAGTCGCTTTCTGTTGGGCAAATACCGGCATTGCAGCGAACAATGCCAAGCCCATAAGTGCATTTTTCATGATTAAAAATAAAATAATTAATTATACTATATTTGCGTTCTCGTTTTTCGTTTGGTCAAATTTACACATTTTACATCAACCGGATAGTGGACAAAATTGTATTTTTAGGGGTACAAAATCGTCAAAAGTAGAAAAGAAACGGATATTTGCCTATATTTGCATACAAAAAAGCCCGATAGACTAAAATGAATAAAAAGAAGCGTACTATTGTATGGATTGTTATCCTTATCATTATCCTGATAGGAGCAGGCGGTGCAGGAAGTATATATTACTATTTCTTTGCCAAACAATTCCAACTTACAAAAACCACCTATATTTATATAGACAGAGATGATAACCTGGATTCTGTATACCATAAAATAATCCGGAACGGACATCCTAAAAGTATGTTCGGTTTTCAATATCTGGCAGAAAAAGAGAAGTATGGCGACAATATACGGACAGGACGTTACGCTCTCAATCCATCAGACAATATGCGCTACCTCTTCCGACGTCTTTCCATGGGATACCAGACTCCCATTAATCTGACTGTACCCAGTGTACGCACCGTGGACAGATTAGTGCGGGCCGTTTCGCGCCAGCTCATGATTGATTCTCTGGATATTGCCAAATTAATTTCCGACAGTGCTTACTGTGCACAAATGGGATATACCCAAGAGACACTACCCTCCCTTTTTATTCCTAATACTTACGAGGTTTATTGGAATATGAGTGCTGACGCTTTCATGAAACGAATGCAAAAAGAACATGCTGCCTTTTGGAATAATGACAGGCTGAAAAAGGCTCAACATATCGGACTTACTCCTGAAGAAGTGTCCACCCTGGCCTCTATCGTAGAAGAAGAAACGACCAATGGTCCCGAAAAGCCCATGGTCGCAGGACTTTATATTAACAGATTGAATAAAGGGATGTTGTTGCAAGCAGACCCGACGGTAAAATTTGGTTTACAGGAATTCGGACTGAAACGCATTCTTTTCAAACATCTGGAAGTGGATTCTCCTTATAATACCTACAAACATGCAGGTTTACCTCCGGGACCTATCCGAATCCCATCCATCCAAGGATTGGAAAGCGTACTGAACTATACACAGCATCATTATATTTATATGTGTGCAAAAGAAGATTTCTCAGGCACTCATAATTTCGCGGTCACAGCAGCCCAGCATCAAGCTAATGCAAGACGCTATCAACAAGCGTTAAACCGGCGAAAAATAAAATAAAAGGAGCGGACTATAGGTCCGCCCTCCCAATGGATTATTTAATGTGTATCTATAGAATCTTTCAGCAACCTTCCTTTGTATTGTCCTTTTTTCCCGGTCATCTTTCCATATTCCACTGCATGTACCGGACAAACATGGTAACAAGCCAGACATTGAGTACAGTTACCTCCCCAAACGGGACGATCCGTCACTGTTATATTGCCCACAGGACAAACCTTCTCACACTTCTTACAACCAATGCAAGCTTCCGTTGCATGAAAAGGCTTGGGAGACATCAGAAAAGCATTGAAAAGAGGGCGCAGCAAATAGGATTTAGTAAATGGAAGCGCACCTTCATGACAATTATATTGTTTCATTTGAGCCCTTGATGTAATTTCTTCGTTGATAAAACGCACACGGGCAACAGCATTCTGTACTTTCTGGGTTTCTATATCTTTATCATCTACATCAAAACCGGGCAAAGAAACATACGTATTCGGCATAGTAACCGAATAGCCGGCAACACATTGCCAACCTTTCCGGGTAACGGCAGAAGAAAAAATTTGTGCAGTCCGGCCTGTATCATCTCCGCAAGTACAGACAAAGAAAAGGTATCCCGGCTTATCCAACTTTAGCTGATGAATAAAACGAAGTACTATCTTGGGAGGGCCCCATGCATATACAGGAAAAACAAAACCTACTTTTTCCCCTTCTTTCAGCTTATACGCTTTGTTCCTGTCTATTTCCATAGCTATGGACAACAATTCCTCATTCTGTCCTTCCGCCAGCTGCCTTGCCACCCAAGCCGAATTACCTGTACCTGAAAAGTAAAATATCATATCCGTACTATTTTTATAAAAAGAAGCGATGCTAATCTTTTGAATTAGCATCGCCTTATAATGAAGCCGCACCAGTGATGCGATGAAACTCCGAATGACAGGTTTTGAGTGCTCTCCTCCTTTGTAATCCACCGGCATAAATGCTACCCGAAGGCGTGGCCCGCCATTGGAAGATGAAGCTATGTCTCGGTTTTCAGATTAGTTTGATGAGTTTCCCAATCCAACTAATGCGGCTCGCTTTTCATCTCTTTCCGTATGACAAATATACGTCCTTTTTATGATATAAACAAGAGTATAGCAGAATTTGTTTGTTAAAAATAATAAGCAAGAAAATAACTCTCTGTAATTCTGCTTATTGTTGTTTCCATTTCTTAAGGAAACATCACAAGGCATCCGCAATAAAAAAGAGCAACCCCTTAGAGATTGCTCTTTCATAAATCTTTATATCGCCGTTTACAGAAGAATTAAGCTGCTTTTGCTTTAGCAACAATTGCTTTGAATGCTTCCGGATGGTTCATAGCTAAATCAGCTAACACCTTACGGTTGATTTCGATACCTGCTTTGTGCAATGCACCCATCAATTTAGAATAAGACATTCCTTCCAGACGAGCGGCAGCGTTGATACGCTGAATCCACAAAGCGCGGAAATTACGTTTCTTGTTCTTACGGTCACGGTATGCGTAGGTCAAACCTTTTTCCCAAGTGTTTTT
>OHYO01000512.1_pt1 | contig 16393 bp, 11 predicted proteins | sample 1580291 | NCBI WGS metagenome assembly OHYO01 (sample SAMEA3882526, study PRJEB24775) | human gut metagenome | biome: human-associated habitat; feature: intestine environment; material: feces | place: Netherlands | collected 2009/2010
AAAACATGCGGGAAATCATACAGCTGGTCGTATCCTTCACAGGATCCCTCGGCTTTGCGGCATTATTTAATATCCATGGAAAAAAACTCTGGTTTGCGGCATTGGGTGGATGTCTGTCCTGGGCTGTATATCTGGCAGTAGAGTTCATAACGCCAAGTCCGTATGTGTGCGGTTTCTGGTCAACAGTAGCTATTACTTTGTATGCAGAATGTATGGCAAGAATTCATAAAACGCCGGTAACTGTATTTCTGGTTTCTGCGACAATTCCGTTGATTCCGGGAGCAGCACTTTACCGGACAATGAACTGGATGTTGATGAAGGACTGGGCAAAATTCCAGAAAGACGGAATCTATACGATCCTTTTTGCGGTGAGCATGGCAGCAGGAATGACGCTGACGACCATTGCGTTCCGGATGGCGTGGCGGTGGATGTACAGGCAGAGGAGAATGTAATACAGTATCGAAATTCCCCGTTTACAAACCATCGGAAATGTGTTACGATTTTCCCATATGGAAAACTCATGGAAGAAGAGAGTACATGTGTACACCGTACTACAGGGAAATCCCCGGAGGACTTTTCAGATGCAGGCTGTGACGCAGTTGATGTCATAGATCTGCGGCAGAGTGAATGGTAAAGGTTCACTTTATGCAGGAGTTCCGAGACTGAGAGGGATGTGCAGGCGCAGATGGAAGATGGCTTCGGAGAGGCATTGCTGAACCGGTTTAAACGCGATAAGCGAAGTGTGAATGTCCGATTTAACGGACACCGGCAGGCAGTGACAGGACCGCCTGTTATAGCGGAAGGGTATCATGACAGCGACAGATCATCATAGAAATGATTGGAATGTCAGACTGGAATCGCACCCGATGAGGTTTCTGACCGCGAGGCAGGAACGAACAGAAGTGGTAACACGGGCAGGACTCGTCTTCTCTATGAGAAGGGGTCTTTTTTTATACCCAAGGACTGCGGAAGCAGCGTGCTTCGCAGCAATCCGTTGAGTATTATTAAATTTCATATTCAGGAGGAGATAAAATGGACAAGCAGAAGTATTATATTACAACCGCGATCGCCTATACATCCGGTAAACCGCATATCGGCAATACCTATGAGGTCGTATTGGCAGATGCGATCGCACGTTACAAGAGACAGGAAGGATACGATGTATTTTTCCAGACAGGAACTGACGAGCATGGTCAGAAGATCGAGCTCAAAGCAGAAGAAGCAGGAATCACACCAAAGGAATTCGTAGATAACGTATCCGGTGAGATCAAGAGAATCTGGGATCTGATGAATACATCTTATGACAAATTCATCCGTACAACAGATGAAGATCATGAGAAACAGGTTAAGAAGATTTTCAAGAAACTTTACGACAAGGGAGATATTTACAAGGGACATTATGAAGGAATGTACTGTACACCATGTGAATCTTTCTTCACAGAATCTCAGTTAGTAGATGGCAAGTGTCCAGACTGTGGCCGTCCATGCCAGCCTGCAAAGGAAGAGGCTTATTTCTTCCGTATGAGCAAATACGCTGACCGTCTGATTCAGTATATTAATGATAACCCTGATTTTATTCAGCCAGAATCCCGTAAGAACGAGATGATGAACAACTTCCTTTTACCAGGACTTCAGGACTTATGTGTATCCCGTACTTCTTTCTCATGGGGTATTCCTGTAGACTTTGATCCAAAGCACGTTGTTTATGTATGGCTTGATGCATTAACAAACTATATCACAGGCCTTGGATATGACTGCGATGGTGAAAGTGGAGAATTATTTAAGAAATACTGGCCAGCAGACTTACATCTGATCGGTAAAGATATTATACGTTTCCATACAATTTACTGGCCAATCTTTTTAATGGCATTAGATCTTCCACTTCCAAAACAGGTATTTGGACATCCTTGGTTATTACAGGGTGACGGCAAGATGAGTAAATCCAAAGGTAATGTAATTTACGCAGATGACCTCGTAGATTTGTTCGGTGTAGATGCTGTTCGTTACTTTGTACTTCACGAGATGCCATTTGAGAACGATGGTGTAATCACATGGGATCTCTTAGTAGAACGTATGAATTCTGACCTTGCCAATACACTTGGAAACCTTGTAAACCGTACAATTTCCATGTCTAATAAATACTTTGGCGGAGTTGTAGCTAACAGTGGAGTGACAGATGGATTTGATAAGAATCTTATGGACGTAGCATTAGATACAAAGCATAAAGTAATAAAATGTATGTCTAAGCTCAGAGTTGCAGATGCTATGACAGAAATCTTTAACTTATTTAAACGTTGTAACAAGTACATTGATGAGACAATGCCATGGGCTTTAGCAAAAGATCCTGCAAAACAGGACAGACTTGCTACAGTTCTTTACAATTTAGTAGAAAGCATTACAATCGGTGCTTCTTTACTTTCTCCATTTATGCCAGAAACAGCAGAAAGAATTTTTGCACAGCTTAATTCTTCCGAAAGAACTATGGACGAACTTGAAATGTTCGGTCTTTACGAATCTGGAAAGAAAGTAACAGACAAGCCAGAAATCCTTTTTGCAAGACTTGATGCAAAAGAAGTACAGGCAAAAGTAGACGAGATGAATGCTTCAAGACAGGCTCCAGCTGAAGAAGAGAAAAAAGATGACGAACCAGTAATCGACATCGAACCAAAAGAAGAAATCACATTTGATGATTTCGAAAAAATGCAGTTCCAGGTTGGTGAAATCATTGCCTGCGAAGAAGTAAAGAAGTCTAAAAAGCTTCTCTGCTCCCAGGTTAAGATTGGCAGCCAGGTAAAACAGATTGTTTCCGGTATTAAGAAACATTATAGCGCAGAAGAAATGGTTGGTAAGAAGGTTATGGTTCTTGTAAACTTAAAACCTGCGAAATTAGCCGGTGTACTTTCTGAAGGTATGCTCTTATGCGCAGAGGACGAAAATGGGGAATTATCCCTGATGGTACCAGAGAAGAAGATGCCAGCAGGCGCAGAGATTTGTTAATTAAATTCTGAGTTGCCGCAGGCAGGGGAGACGCTCCCGAAGAGAGGCAATACCCTATATTTGTGACTTTCGTCGCTGCAGGTTGAATGTTCGCTTAAACGCTCGCATCCAACCCTTGGTCTAAGGTCACAGCTATAGGGTATCTTCTCTCTTCGGGAGCGTCTATTTTCCCTGTGGCAAACCAGGGATTAAAGAGGTATACTATGATTTTTGATACACATTCTCATTATAATGATAAACAGTTTGATGCAGATAGAGCGGTCGTTCTCGAATCGCTAAAAGATGCTGGCGTGACACAGGTTGTCAATGTCAGTGCAAGCTGGAAAGACCTGATGGATACCTTAGAACTTATTTCGAAAGTACCTTTTATGTACGGTGCAGTCGGAATTCATCCAGACCATGTTGGTGAACTTAATGAGGAACGGATGGAGCAGCTTCGGGAATATTGTCACAGGGATAAAATCGTGGCAGTCGGAGAGATTGGTCTTGATTATCACTGGAATGTAGAGCCAAAAGAAGTACAGCAGGAGTGGCTTATCAGACAGCTTCATCTTGCAACAGAGGAAAAACTTCCTGTAATTATACATAGCAGAGACGCATCGCAGGATACATTTGACATTATGAAAAAGGAACACGCCGGAACGACAGGCGGTGTAATTCATTGCTTTTCCGGTTCTGCTGAAATGGCAAAAGAATATGTAAAAATGGGTTATTACATTGGTGTAGGAGGTGTCGTTACCTTTAAAAATTCCCGTGTGCTGAAGGAAGTTGTAAAGGCAATTCCATTAGAGTGTATTGTAGTAGAAACCGACTGCCCTTACCTTGCACCAGCACCACACAGAGGAAAGCGAAATAGCTCTGCATATCTGCCGCTGGTGATTGAAGAAATCGCAAGACTTAAGGAAATTACAGCGGAAGAAGTAGAAAATGTAACCTATGAAAATGCTCAGAGATTGTATGGGTTAATTCATTAGGAGAACAGAAGGACAGACGAACTCTGGAAGAGAAAGAATCCATATCTGTGACTTTCGTCGCGGCGTGTTGAATGTTCGCTTAGCCGCTCGCATCCAACACTTGCTCCCAGGCCACAGATATGGATTCTTTCTCTTTTACATATTGTCCCTTTCTTGATTTCGTCTCTTGAATGAGATATCCATTTCATGTATTATTATCTTATTATAGAGAAACTAAGTAAAAATTTAAGGGGAAGACTTCAACATTGATTCCCCAAATATAAAATTGCTTTCAAAATCTTATGACAGCCCAAGGAGGTCTTATGGCGAATTTAGGAAACCCGCAGGAAACGATTGCAGTTTTACAGCGGTATGGATTTAATTTTCAGAAAAAATATGGACAGAACTTTTTGATTGATACGCATGTACTCGATAAAATTATTGGTGCAGCAGAGATTGGAAGGGATGATTTTGTTTTAGAAATCGGACCGGGAATTGGAACGATGACGCAGTATCTTGCGGAGGCGGCAAGGGAAGTTGTTGCGGTAGAGATTGATACAAAGCTGATTCCAATTCTGGAGGATACTTTAAAGGAATATGATAACGTTACAGTATTGAACGAAGATATTTTAAAGGTAGATATTCGCAAGATTGCAGAAGAAAAGAATGGTGGAAAACCAATTAAAGTCGTTGCGAACCTGCCTTACTATATTACAACACCAATTATTATGGGGTTATTTGAGAGTGAAGTACCACTGGACTCTATTACAGTTATGGTGCAGAAAGAAGTCGCTGACCGTATGCAGGTAGGCCCGGGAACAAAGGATTATGGTGCTCTTTCTTTAGCAGTACAGTATTATGCAGAACCATATATCGTGGCAAATGTACCGCCAAACTGCTTTATTCCAAGACCTGCGGTTGGTTCTGCAGTTATCCGTTTAACTCGTTATCAGGAAAAACCAGTTAAGGTAAATGATTCCACATTTATGTTTAAGATTATTCGTGCTTCTTTTAATCAGAGAAGAAAAACGCTGCAGAACGGACTCTATAATTCAAGCGAACTTCGTATTCCAAAGGAAAAGACAGTAGCGGCGCTTGAAGAGATGGGGCTTACTCCGACAATTCGTGGAGAAAAGCTTTCTTTAGAGGAGTTTGCAAAGTTATCGGATATTCTTGGAAGATAAGAGCGTGTTTGAAAAATTATTCCTGCAATCTGCACGTCCCAATTTGCGGTATATTTTTACAGGATATTTGGTGGCATAAAAGTCATTCTGCAGAATACATTAGTGAAAAAAGGAGTATCATCATGGCAGATTATCAAAGGATACTTTCTTATTTGTATCGTTATGAAAAGGCAGAGAAAAAGGAATGCTTCGGGTTTGTTAAGGCAGAACAAAAGTCAGGCAGCCTTAAACTGACGATTCAGATAGACGATGAGCGTTTATTGCAGGGAATGGAGCTTAAATTATGTTTTTATGAGCGGCAGGGAGAGAGCTGGCAAGTCTGGCAGTTAGACACACTCATTACGCAAGAACATAAGGAAGAAATACATTTGACCTACCCTGCAGCTATGCTTCCGGCTGGTTTTCGGATAAAGGGACAGTCGGGAGTATTACTTTATTATCAGGATGCTTTTTATTACGGAAGTGTGTGGATTGGAGAGGAAATTCCGGCAGAAACTTTGGAGCCTCTTCGGTGGCATAAGATTGTGAATTCTGCAAAAGATAAATCTCAAATGCAGGAAAATAAATCTGGAAAAGATATTGCTGGTAAAATATCAGAAAAACAGACAGAGACAGAAAAGATTCTTCCAGATAAGATGTCAGAAAAACAAAAAGTATCAACAAGAAATATTACTGATGAAATGTTACAGTATCAACAAGAATCAGAGGAAAATATTTTAGAAGAAAAAGGTCAGATAAACACAGAGAGTTTTGAGGAAAAGGATTTTCAAAAGAGAGCTGAGAATAAGATAGAGAACATAAAATCAGAGGAAAACTTGCCTGATTCAGAAAATGATATAGCACATAGCAATAATACAAATATAGAAGAAAGTGTTAAAATAAAAGAATTTTCAGAAGATAGTATTGAATCAAAAAATAAATCTGAACTAGAACTAAAATCAGAGTTAAAGACAGATGCTGAAATAGAATCAAAATCAGAGTTGAAGATTGACTCCGAAATAGAACCCCAAATAAAAATAGAAGCAGAAACTGAGCCAGAAGCCACTTCTGTTGTTGATAATTTTGAAAAAATGTGGATAAATGCAATGAAAAAGAACCCTTCTGTGGACAATATTTTTAATACCGCTTTTTATGAAGGATGCAGGATTTCAACTGCGGATTTGTCACAGTTTGGGGAAGAAGCCAGCGTACTTAAAAGCAATCAGTTCCTTTTGAAAGGATATGGGAGATATCATCATATTCTGGCAGGAAAAGTAAGGTACGCAGGAGAAGAACGCTACTGTATCGGTGTGCCGGGAATTTATGAGAATCGGGAAAAATATATGGCAGAAATTTATCAGTTTCCAGTATTTTTATCACTTACAGAGAATCGTATGAAAACTGGAAGTTTTGGATACTGGTTGTATCTGCTGAGAGACGGAATATAAATCGACAGTTTGGCAGATTATTGCAAATGTATTTTTTGATGTGATTATGGTGATTTTATTGGGGGAAGGGAAGCTCCCATCTGTAGGCAGGAGGGTATCACAAAATATTGAAATAAGTACGTCGCTATTTTACGGGACTATGAGTTTCATAAATGGGAGAATATTTTATGAGAAAATATACAGAAGACGAAAAATTTATGAAAGAGGCAATTAAGCAGGCAAAAAAAGCAGAGGCGATTGGTGATGTGCCAATTGGCTGTGTTATTGTTCATGATGGAAAAATAATTGCCAGAGGATATAATAAGCGGAATAAGGATAAGACTGTGCTTGCACATGCAGAACTTCTTGCGATGAAAAAAGCATGTAAAAAGCTTGGAGACTGGCGATTGGAAGACTGTACGATGTACATCACTTTGGAGCCTTGCCAGATGTGTGCCGGAGCAATTGTGCAGGCGAGAGTGACGAGAGTCGTTATTGGCAGCATGAATGCGAAAGCTGGTTGTGGCGGCTCAATACTTAATCTTCTTGAAATGCAGGAATTTAATCACCAGGCAGAGGTAGAAAGAGGCGTTCTTCAAGAAGAATGCTCGGAAATGCTCTCAGCATTTTTTAGAAAATTAAGAGAAATTCAAAAAGAAAAAAAGAAAAAGCGCAAGCTGATACAGGAAGAAAATCAGACTGATAATTAGAATTAAAATGTAGCACAAAGCTGGTTGCGAGACTGGCTTTGTGCTTCTTTTATAAAATTGTAAGTTTGAAACGAATAATCAGTAAAGTACTCGGCGATTAAGTGAACGAGGATTCCTGCCTGATTTCCTAAAGAGATAATAACTAGTAACATGTAAAAGTATGCTATGCATTGTATAACACAAATCTCTCAGCAAGAATGCGGAGGCATTCTTGAATAAAAAAGCGTCATAACAATAAAGATATATAACAATCTTCATTATTATGACGCTTTCTATTATGTGAATATAAAAATCGAATTATTAAAACCGTGCGGTCAGCTTTGTATGCTTACCAACAGACGTTACCTCTACAGTTAGCTCGAACCAGGCACCCTCACGGCACACAGGAGAGTCTCCTTAGTGCTGCTCCGTTCCCGACCTGACACGGTTCAGAGGTTCCTGTTGCGCGAGACCCAATTGTCAACACCACTTATAAAGGGCAGCTCCATCAATAAGACATCCGAGGCTGACCATCACTCCTGCTATAGCGGATTTCAGGTACAGGACGCCGCTAACTTCCCAGCTGCACGGTAAATATCAGTATACAGGATTTTCCCAGTTAAGTCAATGGTTTTTTGCTATTTAATTCATTGGAGAAACAACAGACGAAGCCATTTCCCCCAATAAGGCATATTTGTGGCACTGGCTTCTGTGCTGTGGCTGGAGAAGGTGAATTAAACAGGGGAGGGGATTTGGGGACAGAAGCTGACGTCTTCTGCTTACTCGAGAATGACTGGGAATAGGGGGATTGGTTCTCTCGGGCATCTGTCTAATGAATTAAATAATAAAAAAGGGGAAAAATATTTGGGAATGAGGATGAACGTAGTTTACTAATTAAGTAATTATAAGTAAAAATAATTATTTAAAGGAAAATATTGACACAGAACAAAGGCTGTGTTATGCTGTTGCTATGTTCATAAATTCATTTAATAATTAGTAGAGGTTTATTGGGATTGTGTCTTAAGTAGAAAGGCGGGAAACATTGCAGGGAGACGTTATAGATTCATGGGAAGAGAGACTTCGGCTTACTTTAGACCATTTTCGTAATGAGAATATGGCGGATTTTCGTAAGAATTCCGAAGCATACAGGCGTTTGGTGAGAGAAGAAGAGGAAGCCTATGCGAAGCTGGACACGCTGAATCTGACAGAGGAGCAGAGGGAGGTTATCGAAGAGGCTTTTGAGGCTCAGAGTGCAGCGGAGGCAGAGTATGCGACAGAGAGTTATTTTTGTGGAATAGCAGATTGTATCCGTTTTTTGAAATATATTGAGGGGACAAGAAGCAAGTAATGTGGTATTTGGACATTTTATCCTCTTACAGCAAGAAGACTCCGACCTCTAAGGTGGGAGATGAATTGCCAGGCTATTAGAATTTAAATTATATTTGGAGGAAGATTGCGTATATAATATTTTTCTAAGATGAACAGAGATGGGGACAATGATAGAAACTGGATTAAGAGATTAAGCGGGAATCCCTGGCGATTCAACTACCGGGGACTTTACATAAGGATAAAGAGTCGAAAAAGATTGAATATATGAGATTTTCCTTGAAAAGAGGTATAGGGTTTGATATAATGTTTTATTGACTATGGGCTGAGGAAAAATTTTAAGTCCCATGATAAATGAAGATAGATACACTGTTTGAATGCCGGTAAGTACGGCACAGGGAAAGTAGGAGGAAGAAGAATGCATTGGTCTGAGAAGATTGCAAAGGATATTATTAAGAGATCTCCGGACAAGGAAGAGTACGTTTGTGCAGCGGGTATTAGCCCATCCGGATCCATTCACATTGGTAATTTTAGAGATATAGCAACAAGTTATTTTGTATATAAGGCTTTAATTAAACAGGGCAAGAAGGCTCGTCTGTTATTTTCATGGGATGAGTTTGACCGTTTCAGAAAAGTACCTGTTAATGTTAAAGAAGTAGCACCAGAATTAGAGAACGAGATTGGTAAGCCATATGTAGACGTTAAGGATCCATATGGATGCTGTTCTTCTTATGCAGAACATTTTGAGAAAGAGTTCGAAGCATCTCTTTCACGTTTTGGAGTAAAGGTTGACTTCCGCAGACAGAGCGAGAACTACCGCAGCGGTAAGTATGCGAAGTATGTTATTCAGGCTGTACAGAAGAGACGTGAGATTTTTGATATTCTTGATAAGTTCCGTCAGCAGGTTGCAACACCAGAAGAAAGAGAAGCATATTATCCAGTAAGTATTTACTGCCCGGTATGTGGTAAGGATGAGACTACTATCACATCTTCTTCTGAAGATGGAGTAACTTGTGAGTACACATGTAAGTGCGGACATAAGGGAACATGGGATTTCAGCAAGGACTTTAACTGTAAGCTTGCATGGAAGATTGACTGGCCTATGCGTTGGATGATTGAAGGCGTTGACTTTGAGCCGGGCGGAAAGGATCATGCCAGCCCAGGAGGAAGTTACGATACAAGTAAGATTATTGCTAAGAAGATTTTCGGAGCACAGGCTCCTATGTTCAAGGGATACGAGTTTGTAGGTATTAAGGGAACAACAGGTAAGATGTCTGGTTCTACAGGTCTTAACCTTACACCAGATACATTACTTAAGATTTATCAGCCAGAAATGATTTTATGGCTTTATTCTAAGTCAGAACCAAACAAGGCATTTGATTTCTGTTTTGATGATGAGATTTTACGTCAGTATTTTGAGTTTGATAAGATGCTCAAGGTATATCAGGCAGGTAAGGGTAAGAACTACGATTACATCGAAGGTATCATGCATAACTGTATGATTGAAGGGCGTGAGCTTTATCCGGTACCAATGCAGCAGATTGTAAACTTTGGTTCTGTTGTAGACTTTAATGCAGATATGCTTGAGACAGTATTCGAGAAGATTGGTACTCCATATAAGAAAGAGGAGTTTGCAGAGCGTCTTGAACTTGCAAAATACTGGTTAGAGAAGTGTTCCCCTGAGAACATGAATACTCTTCTTGGATATAGAAACTGGGATTTCTATAACACTTTGAATGAGGTAGAGAAGAAGGAGATTCAGTTACTTCATGACTTTATTGCTAAGGGAGAGTATGATTTAGATGCTCTTAACAGCTTTATTTACACGATTCCAAGAGAAGCAGACCCAGACTTCCAGGAAGAGAATAAGAAGACTGCACAGGCACAGTTCTTCAAGAATGCATATAACCTTATGATTGGTAAGGCAGCAGGCCCAAGACTTTACTTATTCCTGTTTGCTGTAGAGCCACAGAGATATCTTGGACTTCTTGATTTCTCCACTCCACAGACAGAGGAAGAGAAGACTCTTGCAGCAGAAGCAAAGGCTGAGGCAGAGAGAAAAGCTGCTGAAGAAGAAGTAAGAAGAAAGGCTGCCGAGGAAGAGGAAGCTCGTAAGAATGCAATCGCACCAATCAAAGAAGAGATTACAATTGATGAGTTTGATAAAGTAGACATGCGTGTTTGTAAAGTTATCAACTGTGAGATTGTAAAGAATGCTAAGAAACTCTTAAAACTCACATTGTTTGATGGATTAGATGAGAGAGTTATTGTATCCTCTATCCGTGATGACTACACACCAGAAGAACTTATCGGAAGAAAGATTATCGTAATCGCTAACTTAAAACCAGCGAAGTTTGCTGGAGTGAAGAGTAATGGTATGCTTATTGCAGCCAGCGGAGATGATTTTGGATGTAAGATTATCTTTGTTGATGACTGCGTACCAGAAGGAACAGCAATTCACTAAAATATTTTTCAAACACGCTCTAAAGTGCTTTTACGATATTTTACAAAGAATACAGACAGATAAAATATATAATGCACGTCATATTTTGCCAGGCTGGTATAATGTGGCGTGCATATTTTTATAATAATTTTGCAGGAAGCGGGTAAGGGGATGTTATAGATGAATAAAAAAGAAAAGAAACTTATCGGAGCATTGATCGGACTTGCGAAAGCATGTAATGTTCACTTAAAAACAGAGAATACAGATGGTATTATTATAAAGAGTCTTGCGTCAATATTTCCTTTAGAGGAGAATGGCGAAGAATTATTACAACGTGTCCGTGAAGAAAAGCTTGCGGTAGCCCCAGATTGTGCCACCTGTTTTGCGCCTTGCGGCAATACAGACGAGTATAACCTGGATGAGCTGCAAGCGTCTGGTATAAGTGAGACTGTACGGGATTTAAAGTTTCAGCTTTTGAATGTAAGTCATGAAATCGCTTCTGGAATGGTATCTTATACAATAAACAGCACAGAAGAAAACATAAGCTTATTGTATAAGGCATTATGTGTGGTCAGTTATGATGTAGACGAAGAGAGGGTGCAGACTGTCCTTAAAGAACTGCAGAGGATTACAATATAATAAAAGGAGAAAAACAAACAGATGAATACTATCTGTTTGTTTCTCTCATCCCACAAATCAGCTTTTATTTTTTGCATTAAAACAGTAGAAAGTCACGGTGTCCCCAGATTCTAATGTTGCAGTATACCCTGCTACAGAGTCTTCGAATAAATCTTCTTCATCGATTTTGTCGTAGGAAATGACAGCAGGAATGGTAATAACACCTTCCTGTCCTGCAAGGTTGAACTGGATTTCATCATCATCTGCATAATAATTAAAGAAGCAGGAGTCAAAAGAAATCCAGATTTTGTTGATTCGTATATTTCCCATAATGCCGCGATAGTTGCGGAGTAAGGTATGGAATTCAGATGTTTTTGTCATAAAATAATCCTCCAGTCCAGAGCTTGTTTGAGAAATCAAAAAGGATATGCACGCTCCAGTATTTAATAGTAAATTACATGGATATAGTTTATCATGTTTCGACAATAATTGCTATTTTTTCTGTATAATGATAAGATTAAGACAGAGTATAAAATACATTCTAATAGTTATATCAGATGTGAGATGACTCCCACATCTGTAGGTGGCGAGCAACAAATCAGTATCAGTGGGCATTCTTGAAAAATGTATTTTGGGGATTGTCATGGACTATAGAAAGAAAATTAAGGGATAAATAAAATTTGGGCGCAATTAACAAAAATTTCTTATAAAATCAAACATAAAAAGATTTTGGGAGTACATAACATTTTTTAGAAATTAAGCAGGAATCTCGATAATTCAGGCACCGAGTTTTTCATGGAGGGAAATATTGAAGGAGAGAAGAGGGTTAAGTAGAGAATTGAAAAGGGCAGGAAGTATTCTATTTTTGCTTTGTTTTATTTTGGCGGGAAGCCTTTTTTTCACAAAAGATGTAGATGCAGCGACATTTTCAGATACGCAAAAAGAATATATTAATGTGCTGTCAAAGTTTATGATAGAGGGAACGGTTTCGGGAAATCTTGATGTTTACCGAACGGTGAGCCAGGGAAAATCTGGTAAGAAGTGTATGGAAGCGGCAGCTATTTCAAACAGAGCAGCTCTTATGGCTGAGGGAATAGATTTTCTTGATTCTAACTGGTCACAGTATTATGCAGTAGAAACGAGAGATGGAGCGACAACATTTAACAGTACGAAGCTCATAAGCCGCAGTAAGTTTCGCAGAAGGTATAAGAAGATTATACGAGGGCTGGATGAGGCATTGTCAACTGTAGATTCTTCTATGAGCCAGGCAGATAAAGCGATGGCAGTGTATATTTATTTTGCGGAGAACACGACGTATAAAGAGTCAAAAGATGCACACACAGGATATGATGTGTTGGTAAGTCATGTGGGTGTGTGTGACGGTTTGGCTAATGCTTATGCTCTTGCGATGAATACGCTTGGAATTCCATGTGCGGTTATCAGTAATTATTCAAAAAACCATTCCTGGAATATAGTAAAGCTTAATGGAATCTGGTATTTTGTTGATTTGACCAATGGTGTGGGAGTCGGCAAGCATGAGGGAATGGTAGTGACTTATGATAGTTTCCTTGTGGGGAAGAATACTTTTCTAAAAACCCATCCTGGATACAAGAAGCAGGATCTATACGGACAGGGCAATTCAAATAATCTGAAGATGCGGAAGATTAAACTGGCATCTTCTGATTATATAAAGAATTCAAAAGAGATGAAGCAGGCGCTTGAGAATAAAACATGTACATTCTATCATAAGGGATATTGGTACTGGATTTCTCAGGATAATTATCTGAAAAAGTCGAATTTGAGAGGAAATAAAGCGGTTGTATTTTATGCGCCAAGGTCGGGTAATTATATAGGGTGGATTCGGCAGTATAACAATCGGATTATTCTGTCATTGAATTCTGGCATCTATCGAATGAGCTTTTTAAATAAATATCCTATTTTACTGAAAAAGGTAGATAATCGGGATAGAAATGCGGAGACAAAGGGAGCATTATGGAGTCTTATTTATATTGGAAGATTCATTGTGAATAAGAATGGCTGGCTTTCCTATTATACGACAGACTTTCATGGTGTCAGGAGAGGAAATGTAAAGATTTTTCTCGGAAGGGCACAGCAATCTGGTCAGCTTACAAAGAGTGGCCGCAAGATCATACAGCTGCAGGCAGGACAAATAAAGCAGCTTGCAACGATTCATATGCATGACAGAGGGCTTAGGACAGCAGGCTGGACAAGTGCAAATCCATCAATTGTAAGTATTGATAATAATGGATATATGAAAGCAAAGCGGAGCGGAAAGACATATATTTCTACCAGAATTAATGGAAGAAAAAGAGCTTTTCGTGTAAAAGTTTCTGGCTACACGATTACTTATAAGAACGTAGGAATTAACTCTTCCAAGAATAGAGAGATGTTATCTGGAAAGAGAGCAGTTACATTGCGAAGTCCGCGAAAAAAAGGTTATACTTTTGTTGGCTGGTACGATAGCTCAGGAAAAAATGTAACAGTAATTCCAAAGGGAAATACAAAGAATCTTATTTTGCATGCAAAATGGGATAAGACAAGTTCAAAAGACAGCGTAAAAGCGAGATAACAGAAAAATAAAAGTAAACGGTATGGATTACATAAAAATACATATAAATAATAGATGCAGTGTAAAGAAAAGTGATATAGGAGAATGAGATCATGGAAGAGAACAAAGAAAAAACAGTAAAGAAAAGACAGGAATGTGATCCGGCCTACCAGTGGCATATTCAGGATTTATATACTTCTGACGAAGCGTGGGAGAAAGATTATGAAAGTCTTACGAGTGAGATTCAAAGCCTTGCAGCATATGAGGGACGTTTAAAAGAAGGTTCCGAAGTATTTGTGGAGTATATGCGTAAAAAAGAAGCGCTTATGAAAAAGTTTGAGGCGATTTATGTTTATGCAAATCAGCGTTATCACGAGGATACTGGAAACAGTTTTTACCAGGGACTTGCAGGTAAGGCGCAGACATTATCCATCCAGCTAGACAGTGCTGTAGTATTTGAGGAACCAGAACTTCTTGCAATTGGGAAAAAGACGATAGATAGCTGGTTTACACAGAACATGGATATGCAATTATACAAAAGATATTTTTACGAATTGTTCCGCCAGCAGAAGCATGTTCTTTCTAAAGAAGAGGAAGCGATTCTTGCTGATGTGTCCGATATGTCTGCCGATGTATCCAATATTTTTTCTATGTTTAATAATGCAGATATCCGTTTTCCATCTATTGAGGGAAAAGAAGGAGAAAAAATTCCAGTAAGTCATGGAAGATATACGCTTCTTTTAGAAAGCAGAGATGTGAATATTCGTAAAAGTGCCTTTGAGTCAGTTTACTCACAGTATGGACAATATAGAAATACTTTAGCGGCGCTCTATGCAGCGAATTTGAAGAATACTGCATTTTTCGCAAAGAAAAGACATTATAATTCTTCTTTAGAAATGGCATTAGAAGGCGGGGAGATACCAACTTCTGTATACACGAACCTGATTGATACAGTACATGAGCATATGGATTTAATGCATCGCTATGTTTCTCTTAGAAAGAAAGCGTTAAAGGCAGAAGAACTGCATATGTATGACCTCTATGCACCAATGGTCGATGAATTTGAGATGAAAGTACCATTTTCTAAGGCAAAAGAAATCGTAAAGAAAGGGCTTGCACCATTAGGCAAGGAATACGGTAAAGTTCTTTCTGATGGAATGGAAAGTGGCTGGATTGATGTATATGAGAATGAGGGAAAGAGAAGCGGAGCCTATTCCTGGGGAGCTTACGGATGCCATCCATTTGTATTGATGAACTATCAGGATAATCTGAATAATGTGTTTACGCTTGCTCATGAAATGGGACATTCCATGCATTCTTATTATTCAGATAAGAATCAGCCATACATTTACGCGGGATACCGTATCTTTGTTGCGGAAGTAGCATCTACATGTAACGAGGCTCTTTTGATGGAATATCTTTTAAAGAATACAGAAGAGAAAAAAGAGAAAATGTATCTGATCAATTATTTCTTAGAGCAGTTTAAGGGAACATTATACCGTCAAACCATGTTTGCAGAATTTGAGAAAATTACACATGAGATGGCATGGAATAAAGAGCCGCTTACTGCGGAAGTATTATGTGACATTTACTATAAACTGAATCAGAAATATTTTGGAGAAGACATTGTTATTGATAAAGAAATTGCCTTAGAATGGGCAAGAATCCCACATTTCTATACACCATTTTATGTATATCAATATGCAACTGGTTATTCAGCAGCGATTGCAATCAGCAGAAAGATTTTAAGTGGAGATGAAAGGGCAAAAGAGGGCTACTTTAAGTTCTTAAGTGGTGGAAGTTCCATGAATCCAATTGATTTACTTCGTCTTTGTAATGTAGATATGGCTGCAAAGGAACCGATAGAATCTGCATTAAAGTTATTTGGCGAGCTTCTTGACGAGATGGAAGAGATGCTGTAATTGTGGTATAGTAAGAAAATAAATATAAAAAATGCCATATAAATTATGTCTTGGAATGCAGGCTTTTTATCAAGGAATTTTTTGGGGATAATGAGGCAGTATATTTAGAGGTAAGCATTTAATATATTAAAAAATAACAGAGTATTGGGAGATAAATTATGTATGAATTTACGTTGCTAAAAAGCATGTTTTTTGAACTGGATAAATATAAAATAGAAGGGGTTACTCAGACGAAGGAGAAACAGAGAACTTTTCGCCGTCTGGAAGTTTCCTATGACAGTGTACC
>OHYO01000526.1_pt1 | contig 16109 bp, 19 predicted proteins | sample 1580291 | NCBI WGS metagenome assembly OHYO01 (sample SAMEA3882526, study PRJEB24775) | human gut metagenome | biome: human-associated habitat; feature: intestine environment; material: feces | place: Netherlands | collected 2009/2010
GAGGCTTCCGTCGTGAGGAGCACACTGCCGCTCATGTTTTGTGTCTGTTTGAGCCCGTAGGGCGAGTTGCACAAAACATGAGCAAAAAGGCGTGTGAGACGAACAGGAAACGCAGCATGTCTGTGGGAATAGCCGGGGAAGCGGTATCATGTACCTCAAAAAATACGAAAAACCAGTTGCAATCCACTAACAAAATATGCTATTATCTTTCTTACGAGCACAAATGTATTTCTGACGCAAACACAGGAGGTCAAATCAGACAATGGAAGAGAAAACCTCATACTTTGTTTTAAAAGAAAAAGCAGTTCCGGATGTACTGCTTAGAGTAGTCGAAGCAAAGAGACTGCTGGAATCAGAAAAAGTCGCATCTGTGCAGGAAGCTGCAGAGCGAGTAGGTATCAGCAGGAGTTCTTTTTACAAATATAAAGATGATATTTTTCCTTTCCATGAAAACAGTAAAGGAAAGACCATCACGATGGTTCTTCAGATGGATGATGAGCCGGGACTTTTGTCTGTCGTACTCCGGACCGTGGCAGAATATCATGCCAATATATTGACGATACATCAGAGTATTCCGGTCAATGGGATCGCATCCTTAACATTGAGTGTGGATGTGCTGCCGGAAACCGGTGATGTTGCGGCAATGACACGGACAATGGAGGAGCATGAAGGAATCCATTATTTAAAAATATTAGCTAGGGAGTGATTCAATGATTAAAATTGCAGTATTAGGATATGGAACCATTGGTTCCGGTGTGGTAGAAGTTTTAGAGACAAACCGTGAACATATCACACAGACCGCAGGTCAGGAGATTGAAGTAAAATATGTTTTGGATTTAAGAGATTTCCCGGGAGATCCGATCCAGGACAAGATCGTACACGATTATGAAATTATCAAAAATGATCCGGAGATTCAGATCGTTGTAGAGGCAATGGGTGGCGTAGAGCCGGCATATACTTTTGTAAAAGGCGCATTACTAGAAGGCAAACATGTGGCAACATCCAATAAGGCATTAGTTGCAAAACATGGTGCAGAGCTTTTAGAGATTGCAAAAGAAAGAGAGATCAACTTCTTATTTGAAGCAAGTGTAGGTGGTGGAATCCCGATCATCCGTCCGTTAGTAACTTCACTGACAGCCGATATCGTAGAAGAAATTACAGGAATCCTGAATGGAACCACGAACTATATGCTTACCAAAATGAGTACCGAGGGTTCCGATTACAATGAAGTGTTAAAGGACGCACAGGCAAAGGGATACGCAGAAGCAGATCCGACAGCGGATGTAGAAGGCTATGATGCATGCCGTAAGATTGCAATTTTAACATCCTTAGTATGTGGAAAAACCGTAGATTTTGAAGAAATACATACCGAAGGAATTTCTAAGATCACACCGGAAGACATTGCATATGCAAAAGCAATGGGACGTTCCATCAAGTTATTAGCAACCAGTCGTGGAGACGGAAACGGATATTATGCAATGGTAGCACCGTTTATGTTAGGAGAAGATCATCCGTTAAATAACGTCAATGGAGTGTTCAATGCCATTTTTGTACATGGAAACATGTTAGGAGATGCGATGTTCTATGGAAGCGGAGCAGGAAAACTCCCAACTGCAAGTGCAGTAGCAGCGGATATCGTAGACATAGCAAAACATTTAAAACGCAATATCATGATCACCTACAGTGCTGAAAAAATGAACCTGTTGGATTATAAACAGGCAGAATACGCATACTTTGTCAGAACGACAGACAGCGAAGAACAGGTCAAAGCCGCTTTCGACAATCCGGCACTGATCAAGATCAAAGAAGTGACAGGCGAGACAGCATTTGTAACAGCAAAAATGAAAGAAGAAACATACTTAGAAAAAGCAAAACAGCTTAGCGGCATCAAACAGATGATCCGCGTAGATTAGGAGGCAGTTTTCGTGAAATATATCGTAGTGTTAGGCGATGGAATGGCAGATAAGCCTATTCCGGAATTAGGAGATAAGACACCATTAGAGTATGCAAAGACACCTATGATGGACAGTCTTGCACAATTAGGAGAGATCGGAATGGTTCATACGATCCCGGATGGAATGAAACCGGGAAGTGATACGGCAAATCTTTCCGTATTAGGCTACAATCCGAGAAAATATTATTCCGGACGTTCTCCGCTAGAGGCATTGAGCATAGGTGTTCCAATGAAAGATACTGATATTGCACTGCGCTGCAATTTAGTAACACTTTCAGAGAACGAAGATACCTATGAAGAAAGAACCATCATCGATCATAGTTCTGATGAGATCAGCACAGAGGATGCGGCCATTTTATTAGAAGCAGTAAAAAAAGAATTGCAGACAGAACAGTATCAGTTCTATGTAGGAACCAGCTACCGTCATCTGCTCATCTGGGATAAAGTCGAGGTTGTCGATTTAGTCCAGCCACATGATGTTTTAGGACAAAAGATTGGCGACAAGCTGCCGGAAGATCAGGATTTAAGAGAGATGATGAAAAAAAGCTATGATATCTTAGTTAATCATCCGATCAACGTAGAGCGTAGAAAAAAAGGACTTCATCCGGCGAACTCCTGCTGGTTCTGGGGAGCCGGCACAAAACCGTCACTGTCCTCATTTGAGGAAAAGACAGGCAAGAGCGGAGCTATGATCTCAGCAGTAGACCTGTTAAAAGGAATTGCTGTTGGTGCATCCATGAAGGTCATCACAGTAGAAGGAGCCAATGGCGGACTTCATACCAATTATGAAGGAAAAGCGGAGGCAGCTGTAAAAGTGCTGACCGAGGACGGATACGATTTTGTATACGTTCATGTAGAAGCGCCTGACGAAATGGGACATCAGGGCAGTGTAGAAAAGAAAGTCAAAGCCATAGAGAACTTAGATGAACGTGTCATCCGCCCGATCGTACAGGGAATGGGAGATGCAGGAGAGGATTACAGACTTTTGGTACTTCCGGATCATCCGACACCGATCTGTATCCGTACACATACCGCGGACAATGTTCCGTATCTGCTATATGACAGCAGAAAAGAAGAACATCATACCTATCATTACAATGAAAAAGAAGCAGCCGAGACCGGAATTTTAAAAGAGGAAGGTCATAAGCTGATAGATGAACTTTTTTCATAGTAGCGAAGGGTTTAGAATAAGATGTAAAACATCTAGGAGGAAGTTATGCTGATAGTTAAGAAGTTCGGCGGAAGTTCAGTCGCCGACAAAGAAAGAATTCTCAACGTTGCAGAGAGATGTGTAGAAGAGTATAAAAAGGGCAATGATGTTGTCGTAGTACTTTCTGCAATGGGCAAAACAACAGACCATCTGATTGATATGGCACATGATATCAATCCAAATCCGTCCAAAAGAGAGATGGATATGCTTTTAGCAACCGGAGAACAGACATCCGTAGCACTGATGTCTATGGCGATGGCAACCCTTGGAGTTCCATCTGTTTCTCTGAATGCATTTCAGGTAGCAATGCATACCTCATCCAGTTATGGAAATGCAAGATTTAAAAGAATCGATTCCGACAGGATCCGTCATGAATTAGACAATAAGAAAATTGTCATTGTTACAGGATTCCAGGGAGTCAACAAATATGATGACATTACCACATTAGGTCGTGGCGGTTCCGATACAACAGCCGTTGCACTTGCCGCAGCACTGCATGCAGATGCCTGTGAAATCTATACAGACGTAGAGGGTGTTTACACAGCAGACCCAAGAGTTGTGCCAAATGCAAAGAAAATGAAAGAGATCACATACGACGAGATGTTAGAGCTTGCAACCCTCGGAGCAAAAGTATTGCATAACCGTTCCGTGGAGATGGCAAAAAAATATGGAGTACAGTTAGTTGTTCGTTCCAGTCTCAACATAGCAGAAGGAACAGTGGTGAAGGAGGACGTAGACGTGGAAAGTATGCTTGTTAGCGGAGTAGCTGTAGATAAAAATGCAGCCAGAGTTGCATTAATCGGATTAAAGGATGAGCCGGGTATTGCATTTAAAGTATTTGATTTATTAGGAAAGAAAAACATCAATGTAGACGTAATTTTACAGTCTATCGGACGTGATGGTACAAAGGATATTTCCTTTACCGTTGCAAGAGATGATGTAGCAGAAGTAGAAAAAATCTTAGAGGCAAACAGAACCAGACTGACTTTTGAAAAATTAGAGACAGACACAACGGTTGCCAAAGTATCCGTGGTCGGTGCAGGAATGCAGTCTAATGCAGGAGTTGCAGGAATGATGTTTGAGGCACTTTATAATGTCGGAGTCAATATCCGCATGATTGCTACTTCAGAGATCAGAATCACCGTATTAATCGATGAGGCAGATGTAGATACTGCAACAAAAGCAGTACATGATAAGTTCATCGAAGACTAAGAGATATAAAACCATAAAAGAACCTGAAAAGAGGAGCTGCACATAGCTGATGTAAATCAGCTATGTGCAGCTCCTTTTACGTCCTGAACATCCAGATAAAAACTTACCATGGTCTGCTGCATATAAGGCATCAGCCAAAGGAGACCAATACCACAGCTTAAGACAGCCAGCAGATAAAAACCTAAGAAACTAAGCTGCAGATAAAGCAGGCGAAGTTTGTTACCCTCCATGAGTTCCTTGCTTCTGCGGAAGGTACCGCGGATAGAAGCATATGGGTTGTCTACCAGCATAAAAAATACCAGTGAGCACTGTAAAGCAATACGGATATCAATAATCATACCGGCCAATAGAACAATGACTGCCAGCCCGGTAATTGGAGCTGAATTTGCAAACAGCGACAGAGCCAAGGCAAGCAGAATACCGCCCGGTAAAACAGCCGGAATCATATACAGCATTAGAAGCAGGTAGGCACCTACAATTTTTTGCGGATGAGCACGGAAACTAAAGAAAATATCAGAAAACTGATAAGGTTGTCTGGTTGCGATATTTAAATGAAGTCGTAACTGACCACAGGTTAAAATCAACTGAAGCACAGTAATAATAATAGAAGCCAGATAATAAATTGTCTTTTGTGATGCACCGCCGTGACTGGCGTTATCTGCAAAAGGATAGAGTAAAGCAGACGGAATCAATGAGACAGTAATCATGGCTAACATAGCCACGCCGTATTTGCCGCTCAGATTCTCGCGGGCAGTCCTCTTAAGTTCAGCAGATGATGTTTTCATAGTAGTAAATCTCCCTTTCTAACCTCAGACTGCAACGTCAAAATTTGCCCCCGGAAGGATGGTTGCATCTGCGGCCTTTCTGTTTTTCTGGTATGGGTTATCCTCATTCGGATAGCGGATAGCAGTATTCGTTGTTCCGCCTGAAACATAAGTTTTTCCACATTCCGGACACACAGAGGTGTGGATGGAAACAGAGGCATAAACCACGGTGCCGTTTTTTTGTGCGGCTTTATCGTAAGCATTTGAAACATGTTCGCCCTCATGGGCACGGACTCTTCCGGCAGCAGCCTGTGGAGAAATATGGGCAGCCGATTTAAAAGAAACCATTTCATCGGAACCGTCCTGATATTTACGGTTTTTACAGGTCTGGCATTCTTCGCTGGAAGAAACGGCAGAATCTTTTTCGGCACGGTCATTTCCTAAAGCATAAGGATAAATTTTATAATCGTTATAAGCATCTGAAACATTTCCAATCATCATAAAATCCACACTCCTTTCGTTCAACTTAAATCATATCTGAAGAAGATGGTGAGTTTATCTGATAGTATTTTAAAAAGTTTTCAAATCCACCAAATTCATCAAGGATCACAACACGGAAAGCTACAAGCATGATAAGGACTGTCAGTACAAGACCAATGATCCCAAGAATGACAGCAACCTTACCTTTGGTATCCATTGTCATTTCCCCGCCTTTGGACAAAAGTCCGAAAATAATGGCAAGCGGTCCGCAGATCAGACTCGTAAATACAAAGTATGGAGTCAGTGCGGCGATAAGTCCCAATACAAATCCTGCGGTCGCAAAGGACTGGGAACGTTTATCATGGTAAAGATTGTAATTCTCATGAAAAGAGTTTTCCGGTTCTGATTGAAATTCGTAATTATCCATAAAAGAACCTCCTGATAAATCTATTTTTTCTTATTATATCATTGGGAAAAGTGAAAGACAATCATTCCATGAAAAGAGAAGAAAAAAGATTGAAATTGTCAGAATACATGATATGATTTCAGACATAAGGGAATGTCTGCAAAGGAGGAAAGTAGAAATGAAAAAAAGCATGAAAAAATTGCCATTGTGGTGTGGAGCACTGTTAATATGCTGTGTCCTTACATTTTTAGGTATGCCAAAAGAGATAAGAGCAGCAGATGGGACTCTGAACTTAAATGAGACAAAGAACATTACAATCGAGGAATTTGGCAAAAGAGTCTATGCATTCCGGGTGCCAAATACCGGAAACTTTACAGTTACCATAAAAAATACCAATCCAACCGGTAATGAGGAATTAGACGCAAGTCTTTATGATTCCAATAACAATGAGATCATTCCGGAAGTATCAGGAGTAACGTATTCTCTTCCAAACTATTCATCAAAAGGAAATCGTACTTATTATCTGAAGGTAGAAGATGGTTACTATGCATGGAGAACATCTTTCGATATAAAAGTATCCTATAAGACGACTAAAAACTGGGAAGCAGAGGATAACAATACCAGCAAGACAGCAAATAAGATCACTGCAAAAAAAGACTGGTATGGCATGATCAACGGAAGCAGTAAAGACTGTGATTATTATAAGATCAAATTAAACGGCAAAAGAAAAGTTTCCATTAATTTCGGACCGGCAGAAGTGGATGGCGAACAGCATTCCTGGAAAGTTTCATTAATGAACAGTAAGAACGAAAGCGTAGAGATATTTAAGGGAAGTACCAGACAGACCTATCAGGCATATCTGAAGAAAGGAACCTATTATCTGAAGGTTGAAAATGAATATAGAGCAGAAAATGTGAAATATAAACTGCGCTATACAGAAAGACAGCTCAATATTAAAAAGCCAACAATTACCGGAGTAGGCGGTACGGCACATAATGAATTTTTCGGAACGAATTACACGGATATTTATGTTAAACTGAAAAACAGTGGAGACTGCCAGGGATATTATGTAAAAGTAGCCAAGAAAAAGAATATGAGTGGAAATCTTGCAAAAGAAGCCATTTCGTTTGGCGACGGTAATTCCAGGAAAAAAGTAACGTTAACTACCCGTTTTCCAATTTTAAGAAAATATTATGTACAGGCCAAAGGATTTGTGGAAGATCCGTTTGGCAATAAGATTTATGGAAATTACAGCAAGGTAAAGACTGCGACGATGAAAAAAAAGCGTTTACAATAAGTATCGTAAAAAAATAAGTTATTAGTCAGTAAGAAAATAAAAGTAAAAAAGTAAGGCTTTCTGTGCGAAAAGAGTCACGGAAAGCCTTATGTCGTACTTGAAGCAAAAAGCCTTTTTCGCTATAATAGAACGGTATATAACATGGAAGGAAAGAAAACATGGATATCATAAAACAGATTGCAGAAGAATTACAGATAAAAACTTCTCAGGCAGAGACCGCAGTCCGGTTGATCGATGAGGGAAATACCATACCGTTCATTGCAAGATACCGGAAAGAAGCAACCGGAGCCTTAAATGACGAGGTACTCAGAAATCTCTATGAGAGGTTGAACTATCTTAGAAATTTAGAAGAGAAAAAAGAACAGGTTTTAGCAAGCATTGAAGAACAGGGAAAGCTGACGGAAGAATTAAAGCAGCAGATAGAAAAAGCCCAGACCTTAGTAGTCGTAGATGATCTTTATCGTCCGTATCGTCCAAAGCGAAGGACAAGAGCGATCATAGCGAAAGAAAAAGGATTAGAACCGCTTGCAAATCTGATATTACTGCAACAGGTCACACATCCGATCGAGGAAGAAGCAAAAGCATATCTTAATGAAGAAAAAGAAGTGCATACCGTAGAAGGAGCCATCGCCGGAGCAAAGGACATCATAGCAGAGCATATTTCAGACGAAGCAGCTTACCGTATGCATATCCGTAAGCAGACAGAAAAAGAGGGCATGATGCTCTCAGAGGCAAAAGATGAAAATGCAGAGTCTGTCTATGAAATGTATTATCATTTTGAAGAGCCGATACAAAAATTAGCGGGACATCGGATCTTAGCACTGAACCGCGGGGAAAAAGAAAAAATCTTAACCGTAAAAGTGCAGGCACCGAAAGACAGGATCCTTTCCTATTTAGAAAAGAAAGTTATTGTGGCACAAAATCCGTACACCACACCGATTCTGCGTGAAGCCATAGAAGACAGCTATCAGAGACTGATCGAACCGGCGATCGAGCGTGAGATCAGAAACGAATTGACCGAAAAGGCAGAGGATGGGGCAATCCGTGTCTTTGGAAAGAACTTAGAGCAGTTACTGATGCAGCCGCCGATCGCAAATCAGGTAGTGTTAGGCTGGGACCCGGCATTTCGGACAGGCTGTAAATTAGCAGTTGTAGATGCAACCGGAAAAGTGTTAGACACCACAGTCATATATCCGACTGCACCACAGAACAAAGTAGAGGAGTCGAAAAAAGTATTAAAGCAGCTCATTGCTAAATATCACATTACCCTGATCTCCGTTGGAAACGGAACGGCATCGAGAGAGTCGGAGCAGATCATCGTGGAGCTGTTAAAAGAGCTTCCGGTTACGGTTCGTTATGTGATCGTAAATGAAGCAGGAGCATCCGTATATTCTGCAAGCAAAATAGCAGCAGAAGAATTTCCGAATTTTGATGTTGGACAAAGAAGTGCCGCATCCATTGCAAGAAGGATTCAGGACCCGTTAGCGGAACTGGTAAAAATCGATCCGAAATCCATTGGAGTCGGACAGTATCAGCATGATATGAACCAGAAAAAATTAGGAGAAGCATTAGGCGGAGTAGTAGAAGACTGCGTCAACCGTGTAGGTGTGGATCTGAATACGGCATCCGCTTCCCTGTTAGAATATATTTCCGGTATCAGCAAAGTGATCGCTAAGAACATCGTTGCTTATCGTGAAGAGAACGGCAGATTTTTAACCAGAAAAGAATTGTTAAAAGTCCCGAAACTCGGACCGAAAGCATATGAACAGTGTGCAGGATTCATGCGTATTACAGGTGGAAAGCAGCCGTTAGATGCAACCAGCGTCCATCCGGAAAGCTATGAAGCAGCAAAAGAACTGTTGAAAAAACTTGGATGTCAGGAAGAAGACATTGCAGGCGGAAACCTGAAAGGACTTTCTAAAAAAATAAAAGACAAAGCAGCCTTAGCAGACGAACTGGGCATTGGGGTAATGACTTTAGAAGACATCGTAAAAGAATTAGAAAAGCCGGCAAGAGATCCGCGTGAGGAGATGCCAAAACCGATCTTAAGAACAGATGTCTTAGAAATGAAAGACCTAAAGGAAGGTATGATATTAAAAGGAACCGTCAGAAACGTCATAGATTTTGGTGCATTTGTGGACATCGGAGTCCATCAGGACGGACTGGTGCATATCTCGCAGATGAGTGACCGTTATATCAAACATCCGTTAGAAGTAGTAAGTGTCGGGGATATTGTAGAAGTACAGGTCATGTCCGTAGACTTGAAAAAACAGAGAATACAGCTTACGATGAAAATTGCAAAATAAATAATACCAAGGAGATTTTAGATTATGAATACCAAAAAGAAACCAGTAAACGTACGATACATGACCATGACCGCCATGCTTTCAGCCATCGCGTTTGTGCTGATGATGTTAGAATTCAGCATACCGATTATGCCGTCCTTTATCAAACTGGACTTTTCAGAACTTCCGGCACTGATCGGTTCCTTTGCAATGGGACCGTTGAGCGGAACCGTCATCTGCCTGATCAAGAACCTCTTGCATCTTCCGATGAGTTCCACCGGCGGAGTCGGAGAATTGTCCAACTTCATCTTAGGAGCAATGTTTGTCATTCCGGCGGGACTTTTTTATAAGAAAAGAAAAGGTCGTAAATCAGCATTGATCGGTTCCTTAGTGGGAGCAGTATTAATGTCCGTTGTCAGCGTGGCATCAAACTATTTTATCGTATATCCGGTATACACCGCGTTTATGCCGATGGAGGCGATCATCAATGCATATCAGGTAATACTGCCACAGGCAGACACACTCTTAAAGTGTCTGGTAATTTTCAATATGCCGTTTACCTTTGCAAAAGGAATGATGAACGTGCTGATTACATTTTTAGTTTATAAACATATATCTCCGATTATCAAAGGAGCACAGGAAAGGTAGAGAATTATGAAAGAAGAATTTGACGTCAACCTGACCCCACAGGATATGTACCGTTTTAATATGTATCATACCTATCATGGATTTCATGGAATCCTGTCTATTGTGATGGCAATCTTAGTCATCATTGTAACCATTGTAACCTGGGGCGATTTAGATGCGACCTACAGTGCAATCTATCTTGTACTGGCTGCACTTTTTGTAGGATATATCCCGCTCAGCCTCTGGTTTCATGCAAAAATGCTGTTGCAGCGTTCCGAAGCATTACGGAATACACAGCATTTTACGGTAGATGAAAAAGGCGTGACGATCTCACAGGATGGTGAAGAGGCACTCTTAGAGTGGAAACAGGTCTATAAAGTAGTAGACACCAAGAGCAATCTTTTGGTATACAGTACCAGAGTCAACGCCTATGTTTTTCCAAAAAGAGAATTAGGAGAACATTACGAGGGCGTATGCAATATCATGAAACAGCAGTTAGAAAGTTATCGTTTGAAAATCAAGTAGGTGCTTATTTATGGTCATAGAAACATTTTCCCCGGAAGAAACAGAAGAGCTGGGAATCCATTTCGGGAAAGAAGCAAAGCCGGGAACCGTCTGCACCCTGATCGGTGATCTGGGCGTAGGAAAAACAGTATTTACGCAGGGAATTGCAAAAGGTCTCGGAATTACAGAGCCGATCAACAGCCCGACGTTTACGATCGTACAGGTCTATGAGGAGGGCAGGATGCCATTTTACCATTTCGATGTCTACCGGATCGGAGATATCGAAGAAATGGATGAGATCGGATATGAGGACTATTTTTATGGGGACGGACTGACAATGATCGAATGGGCAAATCTGATCGAAGAGATTTTGCCGGAACATTATCAGCAGATCACCATAGAAAAAGATATAGAAAAAGGATTTGACTACAGAAAGATTACAATAGAGTCAATTTAGGAGGCATAACATGAAAATATTGGCATTGGACAGTTCAGGGCTGACCGCTAGCGTTGCCGTTATAGAGGATGAAAATCTGATGGGTGAATATACCATGAATTACAAAAAGACGCATTCCCAGACATTGCTTCCGATGTTAGATGAACTGGCAAAAATGATAGAACTGGATCTGCAGTCCATAGATGCGATCGCCGTTGCAGGCGGACCGGGTTCCTTTACCGGACTTCGTATCGGTTCTGCTACGGCAAAAGGGTTAGGACTAGCACTGGACAAACCCATCGTGCATGTTCCGACGGTGGACGGGCTTGCATACAATCTCTGGGGCCATAAAGATTTCGTCTGCCCGCTGATGGATGCAAGAAGAAACCAGACCTATACCGGATTGTATGAATTTACGGCAGACGGCATGAACATATTGGTAGAGTCCTGTGCCGTCGGAATCGAAGAGATTTTAGAAAAAATAAATGAATATGGCCGTCCGGTTGTATTTTTAGGAGACGGCGTTCCCGTATTTCGTGCTATAATAGAAGAAAAATGCAGAGTGCCTTACAGCTATGCGCCGGCACATTTAAACCGACAGCGTGCAGGTGCCGTCGGTGTGCTTGGAATGGAATATTATAAGCAGGGAAAATATCAGAGTGCAGCAGAGCATAAGCCGGACTATTTAAGACTGTCACAGGCAGAACGGGAACGTTTAGAAAAAGAAAAGGCAGAGAGATAAGAAAAATGGTCATTAGCAGAATGAAGACAGAGGATGTCACAGATGCTGCCCGCATAGAAGAAAAGATATTTTCCACGCCATGGTCAGAACAGTCCTTTTTAGAGGCGTTAGAACAGGAATATACCGTATTTTTCGCCGCAAAGAAAAAAGAACACTGCGTGGGTTACATTGGAGCTTATTTTGCTGCGGATGAGGCGGAGATCACAAATGTTGCCGTAGAGATGGAATACCGCAGGCGCCATATCGCAGAAGCACTGGTGGCAGAAATGCAAAAAGAAGCCGCAGGGCGTGGAACCCACAGTATCTTTTTAGAAGTGCGCTGCAGTAATACGGGTGCGATCGCACTCTATCAGAAAATGGGATTTTCCATCTGCGGAACCCGCAGGGGATTTTATGAAAAACCAAAAGAAGATGCCTATGTTATGGTATATACACCAGAGATTTCCACTACCATGGGAGAGGATTAAGATTTTATAATAGAGATAGAAAATCTTAGGAGGTATGCAAATGAGAAACGAAGGAAAAAGCATCTGTAACTGCTGTGGAAGAGTACTGGAACAGGAAGAATATATCAATATTGAAAAACAGTGGGGATATTTTTCTGACAGGGATGGAACAATTCAGAGAGGAAAAATATGCGAGGAATGTTTTGAACGGATCGCAAAAACATTCAAAATACCACTCGAAGAGGAGCTGCTAACAGAACTCCTCTAGAAAAGGAGAAACTATGTTAGATGTTTGTTTGTTAGGAACCGGAGGAATGATGCCGCTTCCCTACCGCCGTTTAACGGCACTGATGACAAGATATAATGGGAGCAATCTTTTAATTGACTGCGGGGAGGGAACGCAGGTAGCAATCAAAGAAAAAGGCTGGAGTTTTAAGCCAATCGATGTCATTTGCTTTACACATTACCATGCAGACCATATCAGCGGGCTGCCGGGACTGCTTTTGACGATGGGAAATACGGACCGCACGGAGCCGCTGACCATGATCGGGCCAAAAGGATTAGAACGGGTAGTCAATGCACTGCGAATCATTGCACCGGAACTGCCGTTTCCAATAGAGTTTATAGAACTGACCGATCCCAAAGAAGAGATTACGATTGCCGGTTACAGGATACAGGCGTATCGCGTCAACCATAATATTGTATGCTATGGCTATAGCCTCAGTATAGACCGGGCAGGGCGTTTCAGCGTAGAAGAGGCAAACAGACATCAGATACCGCAAAAATACTGGAGCCGCCTGCAAAAAGGAGAGATCATCGAAGACGGAGAACAGACCTATACGCCGGAAATGGTGCTTGGACCTGCCAGAAAAGGGATCAAAGTTACTTATTGTACGGATACCAGACCGGTTGTGGAAATAGCAAATGCAGCCAAAGACGCAGACTTATTTATCTGCGAAGGGATGTATGCAGAACCGGAAAAGGTAGAAAAGGCAAAACAATACAAGCACATGACTTTTTATGAGGCAGCGGAGCTGGCAAAAAAAGCAGAGCCAAAACAGATGTGGCTGACACATTTCAGTCCGTCATTAGTCGGTGCGGAACGATACATGGAACAGGTGAGAAAAATTTTTCCGGCATCCTATCTTGGGAAAGATGGAAAAAGCATAGAACTGGATTTTGAGGAGGACGAATGATGAAGAAAGGAATCAGGATCGTCGGAATTGCGATCATATGTATAGGAATCATTGTCGGATATTACTATTATCTGTCAAACCACGGAAAAAAAGACGTAGAGAACAGCACGGAAATCAGCAAAGTGGATGAGGCATTAAGCCGGGATCTGGCGAAAGATTATCCACCGACTCCGCGGGAAGTGGTCAAATTTTATAACAAGCTGCTGCAGTGTTTTTATAATGAGGATTGCAGCAAAAGTGAGATCGAGGAGCTTGGAGGACAGGCTCGTCTGCTTATGGATGATGCTTTATTGGCCAATAACCCGAAGGAACAGTACCTGACGCTGTTAGAGAGCGATATTCAGGATTCTAAGGATAAGGGCAAGACGATTTCAGATACCACGGTGGCAAACAGCAGTGATATCAAATATCAGAAAGTAAAGGGGGAGGAGTGTGCCTATGTGACAGCCTCTTATTTTGTCAAAGAAGGCAATTCCTATACCCGTACCTATGAAGAATATGTGCTTCGGAAAGATACGAATAAGCAGTGGAAAATATTAGGATATCAACTGACAAAAGGAGATTCTTCAGATGAGTAGTAAGGAAGAAGTAAAAATACTCGCAATCGAAAGTTCCTGTGATGAGACCGCGGCAGCAGTTGTGGTAAACGGACGGGAGGTACGTTCTAACGTCATATCCTCCCAGATCGCACTGCATACGCTGTATGGCGGAGTGGTGCCGGAGATTGCGTCGCGTAAACACATTGAAAAGATCAATCAGGTCATCACACAGGCATTAGAGGATGCGGATACTACGTTAGAAGAGATAGACGCGATCGGTGTCACCTACGGGCCGGGACTGGTCGGTGCACTCTTAGTAGGCGTGGCGGAAGCAAAAGCAATCGCCTATGCAGCGAAAAAACCGTTGGTCGGAGTGCACCATATCGAAGGACATATCTGTGCCAACTATATTGAAAACAAAGAGTTAGAACCACCGTTTTTATGCCTGGTTGCATCCGGTGGTCATACGCATTTAGTAAAAGTAGCAGACTATGGAAAATATGAGATTATCGGAAGAACCAGGGATGATGCGGCAGGAGAAGCCTTTGACAAAGTGGCAAGAGCCATCGGACTTGGCTATCCGGGCGGACCGAAGATTGAAAAAAAAGCAAAAGAAGGCAATGATAAAGCAATCGTATTTCCAAAGGCAAAAGTGGCAGAAAATCCGTATGATTTCAGTTTCAGCGGCTTGAAGTCTGCCGTCTTAAACTACATCAACGGATGTAAAATGAAGCGGCAGGAGATCAACGAGGCAGATATTGCGGCATCCTTCCAAAAAGCAGTCATCGATGTCTTAGTAGAGCATGCCGTTCATGCGGCAAAAGAATACCGGATCGATAAATTTGCCATAGCAGGCGGTGTCGCATCGAATCAGACACTCCGTGAGGCAATGGAAAAAGCATGTAAAGAGCGCGGAATACAGTTTTACCATCCGTCCCCTATATTTTGTACGGATAATGCCGCAATGATCGGTTCAGCGGCGTATTATGAGTATCTGCAGGGAAGAAGGGATGGCTGGGATCTGAATGCCGTTCCGAACCTCAAACTGGGAGAACGATAATGGAGACAGGAAAAAAAGAAGTCTTTGCAGCAGTTGTATTAGCAGCAGGACGGGGAAAACGTATGGAGAGCAGTGTACATAAGCAATACCTGCTTTTACATGAGAAACCCGTCTTATATTATGCATTAAAGGCATTTGAAGAGAGTCCGGTACAGGAGATCGTACTGGTGGTCGGCAAAGGTGAGATCGAATACTGCCAAAAAGAAATCGTAGAAAAATACGGTTTTCAGAAAATATCCCATATTATCGAGGGAGGGGCAGAGCGGTATCACTCTGTCTATTGTGGATTAAAAGCTATAAAAGGGGCAGACTATGTACTGATACATGATGGGGCAAGACCGTTTTTAGATGAGGAGATCATAAAAAGAAACATACAGGCAGTACGCGAATATCAGGCATGTGTGGCAGGAATGCCGGTCAAAGACACCATCAAAATATCCGATGAAGAAGAATTTGCGGCTGCAACGCCCGACAGAAGTAAACTGTGGATGATACAGACACCACAGACATTTTCCTATGAATTGATCTATCAGGCATACCGGGTCCTGATAAAGAGTGAGGAAAACACAGCAGAGCCGGAACAGACACTGCCATATGACAGCCTGTTAAATAAGCAGAAAGTAAAAAAATTACAGGAAAACCGGGGGCAGGTGCATGTAACCGATGATGCAATGGTTGTCGAATTACTCACAGACATACCGGTCAAACTGGTCAGGGGAAGCTATCAGAATATAAAGATCACCACCCCGGAAGACCTGAAAATAGCGGAAGCACTCTGCGAAAAAAAGCAGTAAAAGAGCAGAAAATAGAAAAAGTAGAAAAAATATACAAAATAGTTATTGACACAATTCATCAATGATGATAGAATAATTTTTGCGTCGATTCAGAGAGCACATGGAGAGGTATCGAAGTGGTCATAACGAGGCGGTCTTGAAAACCGTTTGTCCGCAA